>JAABUL010008209.1_pt1 | contig 10757 bp, 6 predicted proteins | sample 5559151 | NCBI WGS metagenome assembly JAABUL01 (sample SAMN10711876, study PRJNA513368) | rock metagenome | isolation source: Antarctica rocks | place: Antarctica: Victoria Land, Pudding Butte sud | reverse complement strand
CCCGGGATGAGATACTACGAACATAACTGCATTGAAAAGGTTCATGCTGTCTTTCGACTCGTCTCCGAACTGAGTGTGCAGTATCAGATACAAGAGCTGGAAAGCTGTATCGCGTGCCAAGCTCTTATTACCGGGAATCGATCGTCTTTCCTCTGGGTCGTAGTCCGCTTTACCCACTTTCAGATTGGCAATTACCTCATTGATAGACATGCCGCTAAGAACATCAACGTTGAGAAATTTGTACGTTTCGAAGAGAGTTCGGTACTGCGAGAGGTCGGTAGGCAGCGATCGGAAACATTGGCGGTAGCCCATTTCAACTCCTTTGAGAGCCACATCGAAAAGATTGATTGGCTCATGAATAAACTCAGTTGCTTCCGGCTGAGTAATCTTTTGGAGTCGAACAAAGGATGCGAAGTATGGTATCTTGGACACATTAACGCTGTAATCCATGTCTCCAATTCTGATTGTAGTTTTGAGATCATCTCCCGTGGTTCCAATCTGCAGAAGTCTCCATGTTAGCGCCATGGTCGTGATTGTTTTCGAATGTCGCTTACCGCAATCTTGGGTCCTTGTGTACTGTCATTTTGAGTGTCAGTGTCCGCTTCAAGGTTCTGAACATCATCCCATTTCGAATACAAGTCTCTCGGTAGCATCTCTTTCCTTTCAACCTTGCAGACCACCAACTTATCTCCCTCCACATTATACTTGAGGACAGCGTTCCCCCCACACTCCTTCACAAGATTGATAATTCTTCGAATCAGTGCTGCCAGTTTCCTCAGGTCATTCTGCTTGCGTTCTTCCCAACTCTTAATTTGGGCGGTGACATCTTCAATCACTGGTCTCTGAAAAGTACCATCCTGGTGGCTTGCTCGCACAAGCTTAGGAGTTTGAGATACCCAGAGTTGTGGTGCAACCTCTTGAATCTCAAGGGACTTATGAAAGACTCGTGTTTTGATTTCAAGGGTTGATTCCAGCGGTACTACCTGGCCTTCCTCTTTGATCATCAATTTGGACCCAGTAGGAATGATACCAGGAGAATTGTTGGCTGGAGATATAGACAATGCTCCCACCATGCTAGCGATATCTTCCAGTGTGTGGTTCCTTGCTTTGGAAGAAGACGTCCTCGTGTCTGTGTTAACGTATCCGTCCGTTTCGTGGCGGACAATAAAATTCATGTCACTGAAGCGGTAGGAGATGATCCTGTGATGTCCAGTGCTACCGCTGACCTCGGTAATAGTATACGCTTTCTCGAATTCGTGACCAAAGCCTCTGAACTCTTGCGGTCCGATATACTCGATAGTCTTGGCCTCGTCACGGCTGAATATTGCGGTATTCTTTGTTATCTCGATGTTTATGGTGAATGCTTCGAGCCCGTTTCTAGTGGAGCTAGGGTCGACAAACGAGAGGAGCTTACGGATGTTGTTTCGGTCAGTCACAACATCAGTCCAACGGATATCGAATGAAGGATTTGTGATATACAATGCACGGAAAAGCGGTTCAAGAGGACTCTCTGGATGGCGAGCTGCATTCTGGGCAATGTAGATGAGGCCAGAGTCCTTTTTCAGCCGTCGAGAAACTCCTGGAGCTGACCAAAGAGCAGGACTGCCAGGGACAGCGATTGTGGGCTTGGCATTAGGTGCCTCGATCCAGTTATAAGAGGACAGGGGCTTGACGTCAGTGATTGAAGCCGACACAGGGGTTTCGAGTTCTCGGAGATCCAGGCGAGAGATCTCGGATACGCTTATAGGTGTCATGGCTGAAGCTGGGACAGATAAGGTGATCTAGAGACAGTGCTGAGAGATGAAATGACATGCAAGAAGCAAGAGTAAATGTCGCAGTGAGCAGACTTTTTGTGTCCTCTCCCTTTTCTCAGCTGACCAAGCCAATTGACGTTACACAGCATACACCTGCACCACCCAATCCAAGTTCGTACTCTAAGAAAGTGCGGGGTAAATGCAAGGCTTAAGATCAAGAGAAGAATTGCTCCCTTGCCTGATCTCTCCTCATATCCACGGAATTCTTTCCATCAGTCCTAAATCAACATACTCTCAACACTCTCCTTCAAGCTGCAACCATCCTCATCATGCCTGGCAGAAGGAGGAAGTCCACTCCAAAGTCCACTCCAAAGCCACTCAAGCCTTGGTCTATGTATTCGTCATACCATGATGCGGTGTCCGATTTACTTGAAGAGCACGTTCTCTTCTTCGATTTTCACAGGCAACAATGAAACCTGGCACGGGGTCGTAGACACTTCTAGAAATCTGCCACTATGCGCCACAATCATCCTGAAGGCTATTCTGAAAGAGGGATAACGGTAAAGTATGATTCAGTTCGATACAGTATGATATAAGCACGCTACTGCACGCCAATGTGCACTAAAACATGACGCCACGTCGGGAGGCTGCCGAGCCCACCTTCTCCGCTCGGCGAAACTCCCGGAATGCATGTTCCTAAGTGCAGGGCATCTTTGAAGCCTGGAGCCATAATCTTTCATTATGAGACTATTATATAATAGCTCCGAAATTCGAAGAGATAAAGATGGTTGTGATTAAGCAGGGGGTACACAGTTGAAGCAGCTCTCGTTGCGGTGGCGACACCACTGACAGCATGATCGACCGCGGTAATTTTCTCGTTGCACACTGGTTTCCTGGGGGAGAAATAGCTGAAGAATAGTGATATATTGACAACAATTCTATAGACTCGCGAGGAAAGGACTTGAGATGCCTAAATCGTGGATTCGTCTCGCGACGGGGTGCGTCTCTCGACTCAGGGACAGACGTTACAGCTATCTTCTCGTAAGAACGCACGCCTACAAGAGATATAAACCTTTAGAACGAGCTATATCAAAAGATAGGAATTCCGAACTAAAGCACCCGCTTCCCTCCCCGACTAGCAACGCTCCCGGTGAAGAGGCATGTTTGTTACCCTCCTCCTGCTATTCTGTAAGGCTAACTCGAGTCAAATCTTCACAGGCTAAAGTTCGAAATCGAAAACGATCGCACGAAGACAAAACCACCCTCCTCTCTACCCCTACTCCCTCTCAAAAGCGGCCGCGGGCCTCCCCTCTACAATATCTCATCCCCGATCCTCCTTCGCGATTTCCTGAGAAGAAGCCATCTCGAAAGGCGTTCGCCTTTCTACCGATTCAGTGATAATTGTAAGCGTATCAAGTCTAACATCGTCCGCAAGGCTTGTGTAGCCTAGCGGAAAAGGTCCAAAACATTCATCTTGCCGTCGTAACACCTCTATAGGATATGCCGAGTCTGTCGGATCCATATTGGAGGGCTTAAAAATATGCCAATTCTTTCCCCATATCAGACTTATAAGCTTTGCAGAGTTAGTAGACGGAAACCGCCTATCAGTATCGCGAGCGGGGACCTTGCCGGAGCTCCCAAAGACCAAACATCTGTGGGTGGACCCCAAATAAGATTAAGCATCGCTTCAGGGCTTCGAAATTCGGCCCCAATAATATGCTCTTCGACGACGGAATCAACGTGTTTGCTATCTCCGCAGTCCGCCACTTTGATATCGCGGAGGCGATTTCCACTTTTACCATAGTTGACCAGAATATTATCAGGTTTGACATCTGTCATCAGGAGTCAGGTGTTGTATAATAATATATTATAGCCATGGCTTTTCACGTACCCGTATGGACGATTCCCTCTTCGTGCAAAGCTGCTAGAGCTTGTAAGAGAGCCTTTGTAACGCACTTGACTTCTGAAGACTGAAGTTTTTTTGTCGCCGATTCAATCAACAGATTGCTATCGAGATGTTCCAAAACTAGTAAGGGAGGATCTTGAACTTCGTCAATCAGGCGGCGAAGAGATGATATAGTTTGGAAACGCTTGAGGATATCACGCTCGTTACGGAAGAGAAAGTTTGGTGCGGTTTTGACAATAACATCCTGTTTCGTCTGTTTATTACTGCACCAAGTTAGAAGAGCGAACCAACTGGTGTAATGAATAAGAGTCCTTACACAGCCCGCCATATATTTCGGTGCAGCTGCGTCGAAACAAGATAATTGCCATGAGTGCCATTCGCTTGACTACCAATTTGCACGGTTAAAGTAGAGGCCATCCTTCGGAATACCTTCATCACATAGTACAAAAAGAGGCCTGAGTTGCGCGGCGGCTTTGTGGGGCAGGTGGCCTCGTTTTTGATCGTTGCTGGTTGTGCCCAGCGGTGGTTACCACTCTAGAAGTAGAACATGTGTTTCAGGTTGGTGGCGGATGATCCCGATGACTCATGGACCAATTAAGTTACTGTCGCAGCCCCAGGAATGTACCGCCGCCAAGGCTTCGCTGCCTGCCAACCACTACGCCGTCTGTTAGCGTGTTCGTAACCAAGACGTGTGCCTCCCGTCCCCTCAATATGGGCGGCAACCTTCGCTGCACCCAATTAAAACCAAGGTAAAACAGCCACCATACATTCCAAACCGTTCTTCAGCTGAAAACCTGTCCGTCCAAGTATTGATTGAAGACTACCATATGCTATCTGGGAGCGCTTCTGAGGCTGTGAGGACAGCAAAGGCTTTAGCCGGTGGTCAATAGGCATATCGAAGCACCGGTCCGAGGCCATCTTATCTTCCGACATTGAGTTACACGCAAATGGCTGAGGCATGGCCAATATTTGAGCTGAATGCGGGCGATCTTGAGCTGGCAGGCAACAAGGAGCTCTCAAGGAAGTCGTTAGTCTACGGAGCGACCCTCGATAGCCCAATTGCCAAGCTAAACTTAGCCATATGGGTGATCGGCCGCTACCGATTTGTTGGAGACCTTGATCATAGGCGCAGACTATGATCTTGACAGGAAATTTGATCAAGCGACTTGCCGACTGTCTATCTCGCGAGCTCCTGTGACTCAACAACATGCTGGCGAAGAATGTTTTAGATTATCCGGGAATGGTCAAGATTATCCGGATCTATAAATAGATGCAGGCGGAATTCGTTCCACGATTGGCGGTTACCCCACCATACGACCATTGCGTTGCTTTTATCAGCCTCATAATAGTCTCACTTTAACACAAGATAGCTCTGCCATAGTATGGACCTCTAGTGACAAAGTTTCAGCGACTCCAAGCCTTGCTCTTTCAAATCGACATGGCCGAAGTTAATGCGTATGTAGACCCATTTTGATACAACAGGAAATGATCTGACCTTACTCGTGTAGCAGTAAACCCTGCTTCGATTTCAGGCGTGGGAAATGCAGATACGGGAACAGATGCAAGTTCACTCACGAGCCCAAGCCCACTTCAAAAGCGCCTCATCGCGAACCATGCCCATACTTAGGGACATCGAAGGGTTGCTTTAAAGGGCAGCAGTGCAAATTCTCGCACGAAATCGTGGCAGGTAAAAATGGTGCCAATACACAACCACCGCAGTCTACCACTAGGTCACGACCGCAGAACGAACTCGAAACCGGCTTCCGAGAGTGGACGTTTCTGATACCGAGGCAGAATACCCGGTTCCAAGTTGTGGAGGTTGGGAAGTTCTTCACAGTGGGCTGGGACCTCACCAGTAAAGAGCATACAGAAACTGGGCAACAGATTATCAAGAAGCTAGCAACTGAGGAAGGGCTGGCCATGATCAAGGCCCTTGCAGATGAAAAGCTCGATGGCGTCGAGCTAGAAACGAGCCTGCGTATCTTTAAGGACAGAACGCTTCCCTTTTTCCGAACCATCTCTCACCCGGACATTCTATCGTCCTTGATATTGGAGACACCGCTCGACACCATTTGCACGTTTCTTTTTGGCCCAAACGGTCGTCGTGCTATCAATCTGTTCAAATCTACGACTTCCGCTCTTGGAGCGCTTGCGCGGGAGGAAACAGCCAAAGATGAAGACCTGACGTCGATTGCGGTAACAGCGAGCTTAGCAGTGCTGGAGAGAATCGTGGAGTTAAACCAAAGCGCCCAGGTCATTACGGAGTTCACGTCGATTGTGAACGACTTTTCAACCTCAATTCCAGAACAACTCCTGCAGGCCGGAAGTCGAAGCTTAGCTCGTGTTCGCCAACGACTTGGTCTTGGAGCTGCAATGCCTTTGTCAGGAGGCCGCCCTCTAGAGCAAAAGAGCCATCGACCGGTCTTCGAAGTAGGTCAAGACCTTCCTGGCGCGTTCTCGGAGCTAGGTCCACGACATGATAACGATCACGCAAATATCTTCGACATCAAGATCCTGCCGACTACCGAAGAAACTCAATCCCCCCGATTGGAGTACCTACCTTCGAGGGATCCTACGAAGCACCATCTTCCTGGTCTGGCGGGCTTACTCGACCGACAATTCAGACTTCTGCGTGAAGATACAGTCGGTCAACTCCGCGATGCAGTGCAGATGGAATGTAAGCGGCTTAACAAACCCCCTAATGCCCAACCGCCATCGAAGCGACAGAACAATGGCGTTCGGAATATCATCTATCACAATGTCGCTCTGCTTCGACTTGAGTTCGATCGGAAGAAAGGGCTCCAGGTTGTGGCTGAGTTTGACCAACCTCCCGCACTGGCGAAGAAGGGAGCCAAGGAGCGAGAAGAGTGGTGGAGGAATACCAAACAGCTACAGATCGATGCTTTTGTATGCCTTGTCTCTTCCACAGGTCGTGCTATCTTCTTCTCTATTTGCGATCCTACTCCGACGCCTCCGCCAAAGAGGAAGAATGGTGAGGAAGAACGTGAGGTTCGATCAGCCGGATTTTGGAGGGCCTTCGATGAGCGGCCGAATCTTTTCAAGCATGCAGACCGAGCCACGTTAATGCTAAGCCCGGTGGAGGATGATTCGGAAGATATCACTTGGATCAACAATCACCTCGGAAAGACTCACAAGCTACGACAGTCGCTTGTCGAGTTTCCAGGAATTCTGCTACCGTCCTTCCGACCAACGCTGCAAGCACTTCAAAAAATGAGCCGCACCCTTGATCTCCCTTTCGCTCAATTTATCGCCCCCGATACACAATATGCAGGAGACGTCGACATACCTGCCCCTGCGTACTCTCGCAGGCCTGGCTTTTCCTTCAATCTGGAGACCTTGGCTGGAGGAGAGCAGCTGAGACTTACACCCGGACAGCCTTTCAACGATAACACACTCCGCGAGAAATCCACACTCGACGATGCGCAGCAGCTGTCTACCATAAATGCTTTAAGAAGTTGTCTTGCGCTAATCCAAGGCCCGCCCGGCACCGGCAAGAGCTACACCGGTGTCGCTATCATTAAGGCCTTACTGAAAAATCGCAATTCAGCTAAGCTTGGGCCAATCATTTGTGTATGCTACACAAATCACGCTCTCGACCAACTTCTCGAGCATCTGGTTAAAGACGGCGTGGAGCAGCTTATCCGTTTGGGATCGAGGTCGAAATCGGAACTCCTCCAGGACTTGAACCTCCACCACATATCGAAGGAAATCAGGCCCACAAAGATCGAAGGCCATGAGAAATATCAACTTTATGCAAAGTTAGATATCGCTCTTGATGAGATCGAGGAGCTCATGCCAGGCCTCAGGGATCCAGCCCACTGGAGTAATATCAAAGAATATCTCGAAAACCACCACTATGGCCACTTCAAACAACTTTTCGGACGTGGAGTTGACCAAGATGGATTCCAGGAGGTACGCGGTAGGAAGTTCAATATTTTGAATAGCTGGGTCAAAGGAGCACCCAAGCGCATTACTTCAAATCGTCCGATTCCGGAGCTTCTCGGTGTTATTTTAAAGGAGATGTCTGGCTCCGAGCGATTGGCTTTGCACAGGTACTGGGTCCAACAAAACACCATGGAACTCACCCGCCGTTTCCTACACGTTCTCGACTCATATCGCCACATCAATGCTTCGCTCAAAAAGTGCCACCAGGAGCTAGACCTGCGTTGCCTACTTCGCGCGCACATCATCGGTGTTACAACCACAGGCCTGGCACGAAATTTAGACATCCTCCGCCGAGTGCGAGCAAAGGTGGTGGTGTTTGAAGAGGCGGGAGAGGTATTGGAGGCACATACCCTCACCGCACTCCTGCCTTCCGTCGAGCATGCCATTCTTATTGGGGATCACGAGCAGCTAAGGCCCCAGATCAACAACTACGAGTTCCAATACGACAATCCTAGGGGTGCAAAATTCTCTTTGGATATCTCGCTTTTCGAACGACTGGTCCATCCTCAATCTGGTTATCCGCGGCTTCCTTACAGTTCGCTGGAGGTTCAGCGTCGGATGTATCCATCGATCGCGGAGCTGATTAGGTCCACCCTCTATCCTAAGCTGCAAGATCACCCATCAGTATCCACGTATCCAGAAGTCGACGGAATGCGGAAACGTCTCTTCTGGCTCGATCACAACAAGAGGGAAGATGCTTCCCCCTCGAATACAGCGCAGTCATTTTCCAAGACTAATACTTGGGAGGTAGAGATGACAGCTGCTCTGGTCTCCCATCTCGTCCGCCAAGGAATCTACCGGAACGAAGATATCGCGGTCCTGACTCCTTATCTGGGACAGTTGCAGAAGCTCAAACAGCGCCTACGATCTTCCTTCGCGATCGTGGTCGGTGACCGAGATCTCGAAGATTTGGAGGCGAAGGGCTTGGAGGGTGACGGTGAAGAAGAGGCGACCGCAACTCAAGGCAATGTTCGCAAGACAACGTTGCTGAACACTTTGAGGATCGCTAGCGTGGACAACTTTCAGGGAGAAGAGGCGAAAGTTATCGTCATCTCATTGGTCCGGAGCAACGACGAAAGGAAGTGTGGATTCCTAAAGACCTCGAATCGCATTAACGTCTTGCTAAGTCGCGCCCGCCACGGAATGTATATAATCGGCAACACAGACACCGCACGCCCCGTTCCTATGTGGGACAAGGTTATCACCATGCTCGAGAAGCAGGGAAACATAGGTAACGCTCTAGCGCTATGCTGCCCCCGACATAAAGAAACCGAAATTAAGGTGTCGGAGCCCGACGACTTCTCGATCTCGTCACCTGAAGGTGGCTGTAACAGAAAATGCATCTCACGACTTAGATGCGGACATGCCTGTATCAATAAGTGTCATTCGGAGCCGCTGCATAATGCTGTTCGGTGCCTGGAGCGCTGCCAAAGGACCAAAACGGGCTGTGACCATCCTTGCCCGAAGTTTTGCGGAGACCCGTGCGATCTGAAATGTCAGATCCAGGTACCGAATATCGCCTTACCTTGCGGGCACGTTGAAACCAGCTTGGCATGTCACCTTGCACAGGCCCCGGAAGCTGTTCAGTGCCGCGTCTTGGTCGAAGCTGTTGTGCCAGATTGTAAGCATGCTGTAAAGGTTCGTTGCTACGAATTGCCACTTGCATCAAATCACGCATGCAACGCTACATGCGGAGCCGCTCTCGGGTGTGGCCATGGCTGTAAACGTGTTTGCAAAGATTGCAAACCAAGAGATAAAGACGGCCATATCGCGGACATTGATCACGGGATCTGCATGACTCGATGTGGTAGACAGTACACCACCTGCAGCCATGCTTGTTCAGAGGAATGCCATGGGGATAAGCCATGTCGGCTATGCTTGGAGCCGTGTGAGGTTCGATGCAGCCACTCTCGCTGCAGTAAGAAGTGCCACGAGCCTTGTGTTCCTTGTGTCGAGAACTGCTCTTGGTCTTGTCCACATCGCGGCGCATGCAAATTGCCATGTGCTGTACCTTGTGACCTGCTTCCGTGTTCCAAACGCTGCCCGTTGACTCTCAGCTGTGGCCACGAGTGTCCCTCCGTCTGCGGCGAGATATGTCCAGAGCCCCGATATTGTCAAAAGTGCGCCGACAAGTCGGTAAAGGATACGATGGTTGATTACATCATGGGATCCGCCTACGCCGAGATCGATCTAGACGACAATCCTTGTATAATACCATCTTGTGGCCACATCCTTACCTTGGAAAGCATGGATGGCCACATGGACATCGCAAAATACTATACCATCTCTGAAGATACCGGAGGTGAGAACCCGATTATTGGACTGAAGTCGAGTTCGGTTCCATTCTCGACCTCGGAGCTGAAAAACTGCCCTATGTGCCGTAGCCCTCTTCGCAATATCAACAGATACGGCCGCATAGTTCGACGAGCGTGGATCGACGAGGCGACTAAGAAATTCATTGTTTGGGCAAACGCCCAATTTGTCCCTTTGGCCTCCAGAACGGAACAGGCGGAGGCCAAATTTCGAGAGCCCGTCACTGAAAAGCCAACCCCCAAATCTCCGCTACTTAGAAAGGCCGAGCTATCTTTCGCCCTTGATAGGCTTTCCCTCAAGCAAATTGAGGTTATCGGTTCTCGCGATCAACAAATAAAGATAGTTCTCAAGGCCTGCAACTCAATTGCTAGATACAAGGATATATCATGGCTCCGCAATGACATTAAAAGATTCCTCAAGGAAGTTGATGAAGCAGAACAACCCATTAGCCGCATTCATGATCTCGTACAAGACGCGCGTAAACATCGTGGTGTCAACACCGAAATCATTGACTTGCCTTCCGTTCTTCAAGTCCACAACAGGCTCCTAGCAACAGTGCTACTCCTCCGTTGCGACTACGCCATACTCTCCGATTTCGTCACTCACGGCTGCGACATGGCTTCAGGCGGAAATCTTGGAAACGTGTGTCTCAACCTTGCCCCCAATCGAAAAGATTGCGAGAACCTAATGCAAGAGTCGCGATCCCGGCAACAACCGGCTCACGAAGTGGAGGGTCTCCTGTACTGGGCCCGCTTCGTCGCCCTTGAGCGCAGCCGCTCTGCCAGCCTCTCGGACGCAGACACGACCACGCTCGTCGA
>JAABUL010008206.1_pt1 | contig 10758 bp, 14 predicted proteins | sample 5559151 | NCBI WGS metagenome assembly JAABUL01 (sample SAMN10711876, study PRJNA513368) | rock metagenome | isolation source: Antarctica rocks | place: Antarctica: Victoria Land, Pudding Butte sud | reverse complement strand
AATTCAGAGCTTGAAACGTGCTTTTTGTGTCTGCGTGAGCTACATTGGGCCTATTTTTACATGCTCTCGGAAATAGCTGCCCCGACAGTTGAAAGATTCTCCATACCTAAAGCAACGACAGAAGAAGATGCCTTCGCTGATCAAACTAAACCTGCCCCGTCCAGATCTATTGAAACCTCCTCCAATACGAACGGTCTGTTCTTGGTGAATATGGTCATATCGAAGCTATGAGCCGCCGAGGCTGGGAAACGCGTTTTCGTCCGAGACGTTGACCGAGTTGCCGTCACGTCCACCGCGGCCCCCACGGTATCCGCCACGAAACTCGCCGTCGCCTCGTCCTCGGTAGCTGTCTCCACGTCCACGTCCTCGGCCTCTCTCGCCGCCGCGGTAGTCGCCTCTTCCACCGCGCCCGCCCCTACCACCACGGTCTCCCCTTCCAGAAGATGGCTCGACGTAACGCAGATCGACGTCTAGAACGTTCTTTTCTTTTCGCTGCTTCTCTCGTTTTGCCTTCTCTCCTTTGCCTGCAAAATACTCTTCGTTCCCTTCACCCTGGGGCAAAGGCTTGGCCGCTTCCCACTTCTTGTCGGGCTTACGACCTTCATTCGGCTTACGCGCTTCTGGCACCCCACCGCCTAGTTTGAGTTTCTTCTCTGCTTGTTCAGCCAGGTACTCGTCATAGGACTTGCTGTTGTCTTCTGGCTCCGGCACTGCAGCTGGCTGAGACTCGTTGGTAGCAGCAGCATCGCCAGTGGTAGCACCCTCGGCGTCGACTGGCTTGTCAGCGGTGTCTACCGCGCCGGCCTCTGCGTTATCCCAACCACCGGCAATCGGATCGGCGCCGGAAGAGTCCCAGCCACCAGCACCAGTCTCATCTGCCTTCGCAATAGCATCACCCGCCTTCTCATCGTTCCACTCAGAAGTCCCAGTTGGTGCACCCCAGGATTGATCAGCTTGCTTAACGTGGTCACTAAAAGATGTAAGATTAGTTGATCGAAATAACTGCTCCGATGAAATATGTACTTAGGCGGGCCACGGCTATGTCGATCATCGCGACTGCCTCGACCACCTCTGCCTCCGCGACCTCCACGCCCACCACGTCCCTCGTAATTGCCTTGCATACGTCCGCCTCCGATGCGATCTGAGTGGCGATCTTGACGGAGACCATCGTCAGTTGGTTTGCCGCGATTGTTCACAGAACCAGCTGTGCGGTCACGGAAGGCTAGGACCAGGATCAGCTTGGGCTCTAGATGTAAAACCCTTGAAGATGCTCAAGGCCAGTGTAACCCAAGTTGAACATATCAAACACGAACCGTCTTCGTTGCCAGAGAATCCTCCACGCCGCCCACCGCGTCCACCACGATCACCTCCAATAGCACCCCCGCGAGATTCGCTAGGTGGCGCATCGGGAACATTGCGCTTACTGGTCCTTGCGATTGGCTTGTCGACGACCTTTGTGGGGGGCTCGGGCTCCTTGTCAGAGTCCTCGTCATGGTCATTGCCTGTTCTTTGGTTAGCGGGCAGAGTTGGTCGCGGTAGAATCGTGCATACCAAGGAGCTCGTAAAGGTTCTGCGAGATTTGATATTAGTAAATCATAGTTTTATTTAGTTAGAGATAGTAAAGACCGACACTTTACGGCTACTTGATGGGGCGTTGTCGAACATTGCAGCTCCTTACCTTGGATTTGACATCGGCCATCTCGTCCAACCTACGACAGCCTTCTACCGAAGGCTCCCTTTGCTATCACAGCAACTCGTTCTAAGATTCTGCTATCACGAGCGACGAGACCCCATTTTTGAGTCTTGTCTCCCTATGTCGATATCGCTGGTTGCGGTATTTGAGGATGCGCTGAAGTTGTGCAGTTTCCACCAGGGTTGTGCGAATTTTAACGAGGCCACGGACTCTGCTGGCGCTAGTGAAGCTAGGGCCCTCGCTTACAACGGCGAGTCGAAGAGCACCATCAGGCTTCTTCGCCGGGCTTCCCACTGCACAGCCATGGGGAAAATATCTCAAATGGTGGTGGCTACAGAGCATGATTTTACGATCTACATCGGCAATTCTCCTTCTTTGAGGCACGCAGCTCATGCAATTCTGGAGGGAGTTCATGCAGATAGGCACTCCATTTGGATGACCCTTTGCTACTAGGATTTGGCTGGAGACTGAATTCATGAAGGTAGACATAGTTGACGGAATGACGGGAAAGTGCTCGGAAAAGAAGCCATTAACAACTGTAACCGGTATCTGATGCCAAAGGAACCCTTGTATGCTATCTATGATCCCTGAGAGCCAATCTGTAAAGGATGGTATAAAAAGAAATGAATTTTCATTGAAAGAGCTACATAACCTCCCAGCAAAGCCATCAGAACGATATCTCAGACACAGAAACAAGAAAATAATATGAGCACACCATAATGAACGAAGTCGCGAAATGCCCATCATAATCTCACAACTTTTGTGATACGCCTTCAGAATGGACATACTATATAGAAGCTTACGCACCAGAACTTACCTCTCGACTTTGCTGAAGGGTTTGCCAATGACTGTCTATGCCACGGGCGTTGTGTGAAGATTTTTTGGGGGAATGCCAATGCCTAATTAACCGATTTGATGCGGTTTCGAATAGGAAAAATCTGCATTCCTTGGCTCTTGCGTTGTGAGAGTCGGAGGCCCCGCGGCAGAACCTTTGAATTGGATAGTAAGGGATCCATACTCATACAAATTATCGGGGTTACTGCTTTGGTAAGATCTGAATCGACCCCAAGCTGAGTGCTGGGAATAACCCCATAAGATGACGCCGAACGCTTATGCTGTGCTTTTCCAAACCGTTCGTGCAAAACAGTATGCCACCGGGTAATCCTTAAGGTACAGTCCACCAGAATCATCCCCGTTCCCACGGAATCCACCAGCGCCAATCGCTGTAAATATCAAGTCGAAACTGACCCTATCATCTCATAGAGCTTTCTTGAAAGGTAAATTGCGTAGGGAAGTGCATGCTTGCGGTCAAACCAAATGGATCGGCGTCCAGCATGGGGTCAAACGGATCGAAGAGTTGATTCATTCCGTCAAAGCCTGGATGGGTGGGATCCGCAGGTTGCGATGTCGGCGGTGGATGCATTGGTTGCATCGGCTGCATCGGTGGGTGTCCCGGGATGCCCATGGGGAGCTGCTGGCCTGGAGGAAGAGGCTGATGGTCAAACGGTTGTGGGTATGGCCCCGGGCCAGCGGAATGATCGCTGGGATCTTGGTCGTCAAGCATGTCGGCATGCGCATCGTACTCCTGTTCTGTACTGACGGAATCAATCTAGGACGAACATAGCTCTATAGGGAAGAAGGGAAAGGAGGGGGCGGGACAGCTTGCCGAGTTGCTCTATATGAGTCTGAAATAAAGATGGATAGTAGCCTGCCGGGTTGCCCGAAGCACTGTGCGGCTCATTGCTTCGACCTCCACCTCTTGCGTTAGGAGACATGGCTTGCATGTTAGGAGCTGATGTTGGTATCGCTAGGCCAAGTTGTCCGCGTGACGACTGGCTCCGTGGCTTACGCTGCGGCTGTGGTTGTTGCTGAGCTTGCCGATCGCCGCCAGGTGAGGCCATCCCGCCGTGTACTAAGCTCACTGGCGACTTGGCCGTTAGTGGTGATTGGATTTGTAGCGGAGCGTTCGGTTGGAGCTGTGGCGGTTTGTTGGGTATCGAGGTTACTTGGGATGATGGAGGATTGAGGATCTTCAGCCCACTGCCAGACGCTGGACGACGGGCTTGATTGTGACGATTCATGACCGCTCTCTGCTGCTGAGACGGCTGTGGGACTGAATGCGGTGGGTTACTCGGTGGCATATGCGTGGTGTCCGTCTTCGACTTTAGTTCAGCCTGTACATCGATCCCTACTTTGCGGTCAGTTCGGTGCGGCTGAAAGGTCGATCGAGGCCAACCAACCCTTTTCAAGAAGGATGCGTTCCAGTAGGGAATTCTTGTAGCGCAACATGAGACACTCATCGGCCGCCGAGCGGTGGCTTTGCTGCAGACTCTGGAGCGTGTCTTCATTATGTTTAATGGTCGTTTCGAGCTGCTTGATATACTCAGTACGACGTTCTCGGAACGCAGCTTGAGCTTGACGGTTCCTCTGCTTGCGTTCCTCCGAGGTCGCATAGATCTAGGATCATGTTAGCCCCCTGGCAAACATCCCAACGGTTTTCAGCGTCATTACGCACCGGCTTTCTTCCACCTTTACGCTTCTGGACCTGTGTGACCTCTTGCACAAAATTCTGCTCGTCTATTTCCGGAGAGGATTCGGAGAAGGACTCTTCGTCCGAGTGCTCGGCTTTTGGAGCCGTTGGAGCGTCCTCAATACTGGACATGCCCACACCGTAGGTATCCGCGTTGTCGACGACAACGCGGTTGAGTCTACCAATGACCTGCTCGTCCAGGAAAGGCGCCAGGGTTCGCATGCGAGTCAAGCCACGCGCTTGACAGCCCTAAGCCGGAGTTGGAGAGTTGCTCTAACTGCTTGTGCTTCTTGCCAAAAGGTAAGAAGACCGAGATATGGGGGGTGCAAAGTGTTAGATAATGGAAACAAAACAGGAGCGAGAGGGAGGAACAAGAATTGTGTGGGGAGGACAAAGTCAGACGCTACGGCATGAAACTGCTTCATGTAGGTAAGCACGGCTACCCGAGCGAAAACGCTTGAAGGGAGTCTAATTTGTCTAAGTCTAAATATTGTGGGGTTGATACCTCGTACTTACGATCATACGATGTTCGCACCTTGGACGCAACATCATCCCGGAAAAATGAGAATGGGTACGTCAGAGGACCAAGTCGGTTGGTGGGGTTTTCTGGAGTACGTCCGGAGTCCGAACTGTGGTTACGGTATTTGTAGCTGTGGCGCGCTTTGGCTCTAGCCTTACGATGTATATTCCGTCCTAAGTACTCCGTAATCTATGCTCAGACGATTCAAAAGGCACACGACTCACGAGTGACCAGACGCATATATCGCAGTAGGTTCCTGCAAAAGTGTTGGACATGGACAGGATTCTCGCAGGGGGGGGGGGATTGAGCGCAGGAAAAAGAGTGATTGGCCGCTCTCTCCAAGCAACGCCGCAAGGCTTACTGCGCGTACGATGCCTTGGAACGGACCATACGGTGACCATACCGTGGATACCATAAGGTACTTCCATGGTACTTTTAGTACAGTTGACTACTGCTTTCGTGGAAGATTTAAAGTAGGAAAGTACCCCGTAAAGTAGTAGGCATCTCCGCGGGGACCCCAGCACCAGATTTCCGGGAAATTCAATCAAACAACCTCCCCCTCGTCCCGCCCTGATCGACAACGACAACTGGAAGCAAGCAGCCTCCCAGGACAAAGACGACAAGCTGCCTGATGTCTTAATCGTCTCTTAGAGATTCCGTACACTTAACGTTACTCCTGACTGCGCGCGACATCCGGCCCACATGGTGCACGCTCTGACTCGATCACATGGCAATGATGGCGGTCTGATAAGGTAGGGGCCACTCCCTGCCCCTCACGTCACCATCCTTCCATCAAGCACCAAACGCCAAGGGTGTGATCTACTCATCCAGTCTGGTCGCATAATGCTAATTATACGCTCCTGGTCCTGCGTATCCCCGGGTCCGAACAAACACCGGAGAAAGTGTTGCGGATGATCTGAAACCTATCTGTCTCCGAGGAAATCGGGATCGATTAATCTGCTTTGTATCAGGCTTGCCTGCGTGCCTGCGTAGGACTGCCGTTAGAATAGGTCACACCAACTCTTCAGAAGCAGCATACTTACAAGCAAGACCTCAAGCGACCCCGAGTGCAGAATTTGCTACGTTGTTGTCGGGATCAATTACGAGTAATTGCAGTCGGACATCCACCAGTTTTCGGGTCGAACGAACGTCGTCGCCAAAGGACTGGATGCGACCGAATACAGCCAATTATCGTCGTCTTCGGATGTTGACCCACGGATGAGCTCGTACCGATTCTTTTCTGTACGTAGTTGACCGGAGAGGTCTGATATCTCAGACACTTTTCAGACGGATGTGTAAGTCAAGACACGGAACCTAAGTATGAATCATACCAGCATAACGATTCAGTCTCATTCTTGGCTTCAGGCGAAATCGTCGGAAGACTACAGCAAAATCTACAATGATAAATCGAATTCCATTACAACCCCAGGCCCCTTTTCTTATCCTGCATCCACTCAATCTCCGCCGAAGTTCTTTAACTGGATAGGTTGCTCCACTGTTCGAAAACCGTTACGAAGCACTGTCCATACCGGCAGAAGAGGACGTCAAACAATTAAGTCGACCATTCGAACGCGTCTTTCAGTACTTCCGAGACTTTCATGATCGGAGAACAAGGTGCGTAAGACCTGAACCGACCTTGGGGGGTCCTCACTGGGTGCAGTACGTTGTGTGGGAACTGTAACTTCAAATGCCGTAGATCAATGAAAATTGATTCGATTTTACACTAGTAATTTCACACATGTTTGACGCTTGTCAAGCAATTGGCGACCTCAACACCTCCAGGCTATAGCTACCTATGACCTGTGAGCGCTCACAGGTGTGATATTGCCCTTGGTATTTCCATCCATGAATGTAACAGGAGATTGCAGTTGAAACACTTTTAGGCGTTCAACAGATCTGTATCTCGTGGATACAGAATCATGGCCTTCTCAATAAGCATATTGTCCCCATTGCTTAGGGCCTAAACATTTGTGTGCGCATGTACCTTCTTAGTCACCAAAGTGAATCCTTCCTAACCGTTCAATTCCAGCACTGGTCTTTCCAATGCTTACTTCTATGCTTTTTCTCGTCTCGCTTCTATGTATAGGAGCTATGTGCAACGCCCATGTGCATTGTTCCTTATCTAGTAAGGTTTGACAGGAACAAGCGTCTATGAGTAAGAAGGGCGGACTGTTTGAAGGGAATCAGCTATAATGGCAGGTGCGAACTACCACAAATCATTGTTTGGGTGGCTGTTATATCATACCTAGAAGCCGCGATTGGGACACGATGGAGGAGATTTCAAAAAAAGCAAGGTAGCAGGTGCCATGACGACTTATGCCTGGTCTGACTCGATCATTGTCTGCCCTCATTCTATCGAGCAAAGTGACGGGAAATGGGACAGCCACCTCCCAAGCGCCGGGCCTCCTTTGAAAGTACGACAACAAACATACCCGACAGAAGTTCATCGCAGAATTTTCTCCAATCCATGCCAAACAAGGTTGTATTTTCTGGCGCTCTATCGCTTCCTCCAACAGCAGGCAAGACAATCCCTTCGCGTGGCAGATCAATGTCACCTATACGTCGGCCGGAATCCAGAGCGTTGCGCAAAGCTCCTTCGAGGACTTTTGTGCCCTCTGGAGTGTTGACGGATATTCTGGACTTTCCCAAGCTCAGTCATCCCAGAATAGCATTGGATATTCGTCTGTCATCGTCGCTTTTCGTAGGTGGTGCAACTGTCGAGGGAGAGGTGTGCATCGTAGTTGATGCGGCGAAATTTTCAACTGGAAGTCAATCACGGCCGCCAATTTTAATTGACCGAATGATGGTAACTCTGGTCGGCGTCGAGCGCTCGAATGGAAGGCAATGGATCTTTCGGTCTCTGGCAACTGAACTTATCGATGAAGCGCACCCACCTCCGACTACTATGACGGTTGTTGATCAGCTAAGAACGGAGGTGATGTGGGAAGCTGTGCCCTCTCGTTCCATACTACCATTCCGTCTCGATCTCCCAGTCATTGTAGGCCCGCCACCACATGAAACCAAGAGAGTTGGCATCTACTACCTACTCAGTGTAACGGTAGGAGCCAACATTGCCGAAAAGCGAGTACTCGTTCGGAAATCTCAGAAGATTGCTGTTCTAACTATCCACGATCGTATGTTCTACCAGCCGTATTCCCGACGCAGCCCTGCTAACCCTATCACCAGCTGAAAAAGCTCTTATCAATCTTCCAAGCCCACTGCTCGCTTCCGACGAACTCCAAGTATCAGACGGGAATATTCAGCTGACTGCAGGTCTACATCGCCAAACCTGGATAAGCGGCTACATCATCTTTGTCGACATTCACATTGTGAACAGCAGCCGTAAGGCAGTAAGGAGCATCGAACTACAGCTAGAGAAGGTCACAGCATTCCACAAACACGCAGCGGCATCCACGGATCAGATGTCTGCTGATTTGCTTCGTCTGCCTGATCATTGTGAAAAAGATATTGTCAGAAAGTGGGTAATGAAGGAATCGAGAGATGGCTGGCAGGGCGTAAAAGCCCATTCGGAAGACATCAGAACGTGCCAGCTAGAATTACCAACGGGCCTGGCCTCAATCGACACAGGTACACCATTCTCTTTCCCCACCCCACCATCCCAAACCTTCAACTCACAAACCCCCCCCGCAACTAGGCCGCTTCTTCGGTATCCGCTACTTCCTTAACATCCGCCTCACCGCCTCCCTCCCCCCCAAACACCTCAAAGTCCAACTCCCCATTACCCTCATTCACCCCTCCTCCATCGACATCCCCCCAAACTCCCTCGCCCAGGTCGCCGCCGCCATCGAACACAAACACCGCGCCCGCCCCTCCGCTTCCGGATCCCCTTACCGCTATCGCCCCGGCCAGGCGTTTTTGGCCGCGCGCCAGCAGTCGTACGAGACGCTGAGCGCGAGCATGATGCCGCGGCAGGAGATTGAGAGTTTGGCAAGCTATTTGGATGGTTCGCCGAGGAAACAGCTGCCGCAGATGCGCTCGCATGGCGGATTTCCCCCGTCTAGCTATCCGGCAGCTATGCGCGCGAGTTTCGAGTCGAAAGCACGACCGAGTTTCGAAAGTCAGGGACCACGATTGCAGCGGGGCACGAGCGGGATGGGCTTTGATGATGATAGCGATAAGGAAAATCGGCTGTTGAGTGGGAGGGGAGGAGTGCAGCGAGAATTGGAGTTGGCGAGGAAGCGCAGTTGTGTTTCGGTCGGGTGGAAGAATGTTGCTGTTCAGGGGGGACTGGGGGGTATGGTTGGGTGATGGACGGGTGCTTGGAGGGGGAGGGGGGTTGGCGAGATAGACTCAAGGGAGGGGGAGAGGGAGAGATGGGGTTGAGGGGTTTTGTTGGTTATGGGAGGATGGTGTGAGTTGGATATGGTTACTTGGAATATGCTATCGTATCGATTTCGTGTATACAGCATTTTTTGTATACAGCATTTCCCATCCAGCATTTCTGCTACGCTTGGGCTATTTTTACACCTCTCAAATAAAATAGCTATCAAACCATTTATGAATCCTGATTGGGGTTCCTTCTCCAGCCAGTCCATCTCTACTGAAACCGAAACCGAAAAAATCGATGCCGCCAGCACTTGGATGCTCCAATCTCGAGGGATGTTGGAATACGAGGTCATATGGGGGCGGGCATATTGATATTTTGGTTGTTTGCTGTTAGGAGAAGGTGAAGGTGAAAACTCTACTAGCGGGGCCCCCAGCCCTAGAGTACCAGCCCTGTGAAGCGGAGGTGTACTGTATTTCCAACAGAGGATATGTATGGTTTGGATATTCTCATTTGCTGGTGGTGGGGGGGGGGGGCGAGCTTCGTGTTGGGGCTTTTTTCTTCGTGTTGGGGCGATCACTCGCTCGTTATTCTATCTATCTATCGTCTATTGTTTCAATCACTAGCTCATACCTACCTATCTATGTCTATCTATTTATCTATCTATCTATCTACCTACCTAACATAACAAATCCCATCATTCCGAAATACCCAATCCCCGCCTAATTTCCTCCCCCCTTTTTTGCACGCACGCACGCACGCCTAGTTTCCTCAATTTTTAAAATAAATACCCTTGCAACAACGACAACGACAACCTCCGGTTGTCTCTTTTATATATATATACGGCTGTTGGGTTAGGGAGGGAAGGGGATGCTGACTACATACATCGTTTATGTTCCATTATATATATATATTATATACACCCCAAACTTAGGATTGGTGATTACCGCATTTGATCGGGAAAGGGAGCAAGGACGCTTTAGAGGGAGCAATGAGGGAGCAGGGGGGGAGCACCCAGGGAGCAAAAGGGAGCAGCGAGGGAGTAGGGGAGAGCACCGAGGGAGCACCGAGGGAGCAAAGGAACCATTGTAGGGCAGTGCAGGGGCACAGCAGGTGGGGAGCCTAAAATGGCTCCATTGGCGTCGGCTTGAGCTGCCCTTTGGATATTTTATGCTTGCTGCCTAGATTCGAAAGGGTCATGTGCCATGCTTGACTTATGAAAGAGATGGGAACACACGCTAGGCCGTATCGGAGGCGGAAGGTAAAAATCGTGCTAGATGTGCTAGATGCATATGTAGTCGTAAAAGCAACCACACCTCAAACGATCGCTATTCTCCTCACCTCAGCATTTGAAAAGGCTTTAGGGTCAATTTCTGCATACCCACACCGCCGGAAGAGTCTATCTTTGACACCTAGTTTCAGCAACAAACAATAAGACATTTGAATTTGCTTCTTGCTAAGCTTCAGTTGACAATCACCTGGGACTGCATCTTGACGATAAAGCATCATAATATGAAGCGGCAATGGTTGTAAGGAATTCTGCTTCGGTAGCAGAGAGTCGTCATCAAGGGTCGCGTCTCCAATTACTCGCCTAGAGGATTCCTCGCGAACCGTTGCATTTGGTCCACTATCTATGCTGTAGTAACAAACTCAGGCTTGCTACTTCTGGTATCTAATTGGAAAATTCCAGGTACGTGTGAGGTGATGAGTGGTGCGAATCAGATGCAATT
>JAABUL010008205.1_pt1 | contig 10759 bp, 10 predicted proteins | sample 5559151 | NCBI WGS metagenome assembly JAABUL01 (sample SAMN10711876, study PRJNA513368) | rock metagenome | isolation source: Antarctica rocks | place: Antarctica: Victoria Land, Pudding Butte sud | reverse complement strand
GCGGCGGCTCTCAAAGGATTATGAAGAACGCCCTGCGTCGAGCGTGGCCCTTATTCAGATCGCCCTATCCGCGCTGATGCTCAGGCGGTTAGCACCAGAATGACCTTTCTACACAGTCTCTAAGGCAACAAGCAGTAGGCTGCCACCTATGGCGAAGACAATGACCTTGACCTTGCGGCTTGGTTCATTTACCGGCATGGTTCCTTCCTCCGGTGATGGCTGACAGCCCTGTCACTCTGTTATCCCACGGTCAGCCCGGCGGCGAAGTGGCGATGCGAGAAGTCCTCAAAGACGGAAACGGGCTGCGGCAGCGTAATCTCCGCGATGGAGATCGCTTCCAGCAATGTCTTGACGCGGCTTTCAATCTCTGCCAAAGGGTCGCGGATAGTGCATTTGCTGAACTGCTTGCACGTGTCGCCCTGTCCGTTGGAGCAGTGCAGCAGCGACACAGGTCCATCCACCAGGGTCATCACCTCGGCGACACTGATCTGCCCCGCCGGGCGCAGCAGGCGGTAGCCCCCGGTCGGGCCGGGGTGCGATGCCACCAGGCCGTTTTTGGCGAGCGTTTGCAGCAGCTTCGCCAGCAGCTCCTGCGGGATTTCAAATTGGTCGGCGATCTCTTTGGTGTTGACCAGCCGGTGCGGCTCATCTTCGGCCACCGATGCCAGGTAAGACAGGGCGAGAAGCGCATAATCGGCGCGTTTGGTCATGCTCAGCATGAAGGTACCTCGCGGGCGGGAATGGGGGTGGTTTGCGGAGCGAAGCGGCACTGCGGGCAGAGGCCGTGAAACTCCAGCCGGTATCCCAGCACTTCAAAGTCGGTCTGCGGCTGTCCGCACTCTTCCAGAGAGAACAACGGGCGCAGGTGGACATCTCCCACTGCGCCGCATTGGGAGCAGATAATATGGTCATGCTCCTGCGTGTCGGCGTCATAGTGGGCCGGGCCACCCGCCTGCTGGATTTCTACAATGTCGCCATCTTCCGCCAGCCCGTGCAGCACGCGGTACACAGTCCCGAACGACAGGGTCGGCAGCAGGGGCCGCACCTGCGCGAAGATGTCCGCCGCCGTGGGGTGGGACGGCGTGGCCTGCCGGACGGCATCCAGCACGGCCTGCTTTTGAATGGTCTGCCTGCGCTTGGTTGACACGGTCGTTTTCCGCTTTCTTGTGGGTGCGTTTATTAACGCGAACTATTCTCAATTATACTCAAAAATGGACTGGCTTGTCAATAAACGCGATAAAGAGGACTCGGGCAACCGCAGAGGGAACGGGCATTCACGCGGTCATGCCTCGGAGCAGGGAGCCTTCGTCCCAGCCTGCCCGCAGCCGCCGGGCTTTGACACTCGCCCTGCCACCGGGACAGGGACTCTGACACGAAGCAGGAAGAAAGGTCACTTCCGGCCCATTGCCTGTGGGATTGCGCCTTCGTAAGCGTCGCGCAACTTCTCAAGCCGTGCGTGAATAAATAAGTCGCCTTGATGTCTTATGTTAATGGCTTCGCCGCCAACCCCGCCAATGCCAATGACGGGAACGCCTTCCGCACGAACGCAAGCCCAAAAAGCGCCTGTGTCACGCGGCGCAACGCTGACGACAATTGTTGCCGTGCGCTCCCCAAAAAGTGTGACTGCACTGCTGTCCAATCCTACTTTCGCGCCCAGCCCGCCTGCTATGCAGCATTCGGCAAGGCAAACGGCAAGGCCGCCGTCCGACACGTCATGGGCAGACTGCACGAGGTCCTGTGCGATAGCTTTGCGTACAAATGCCTGCACGCGCTTTTCGGCTTCCATATCCAATAGGGGCGGCTGCCCGACTTCCTGCCCGTGGATGACAGCCAAATACTCGCTGCCCCCGAATGTCGGGGTTCCCCCGCCCACAAGGTAGATTGTGTCGCCCTCATTCTTGAAGCCAATGGTCACGCGCTTGTCGGCATCGTCTAGCAATCCAATCATGCCAACGGTGGGCGTGGGGAAGATTGCTTGTTCGGGCGTCTCGTTGTAGAACGACACGTTGCCAGAAATCACCGGCGTGCCGAAGGCCTCGCATGCCGCGGCCATCCCCTCCACGGCCCGGCGAAACTGCCAGAAGCCTTCCGGCTTTTCGGGCGAGGCGAAGTTGAGGCAGTCGGTCACGGCGAGCGGGGTGGCCCCGACACACGACAGATTGCGGGCGGCTTCGGCCACGGCAAGCTGCGCGCCGACATAGGGATCTAAGTAGCAAAAGCGGGGATTGCAGTCCGTGGTCAAGGCGATTGCCTTGCCGCCCGTGCCGCGCAGGGCCAGCACAGCCGCATCCGCCGCGCCCGGCAACACAATGGTCTGTGTCTGCACCATAGAGTCATATTGGTCGTACACCCAGCGCTTGGACGCAATGGTGGGCGACGCCAACAGCTTCAGCAGCACGGCGCTGTAATCGTCGGGTTCAGGCAGATGGGACAGGTCGGCAGATTGCACCTCTTGAATATAGGCCGGTTCCTGCGCATCCAAGTAATAGGTCGGGCAGTCGTCGGTCAGGGACTGCGCGGGAACATCGGCGGCGACAACCCCGTTGTCCAGCACCACCACGCGGCCCGTGCCCGTGACTTCCCCAATGATGGCCGCCGACAGGCCCCATTTATGAAACACGGCGGCGACTTCGTGCTCATGGCCCTTCTCAATTACCGCCAGCATGCGCTCCTGCGACTCGGACAGCATGACTTGATAGGGGGTCATATCTGCTTCGCGCAAAGGCACGCGCCGAATATCAATCGTCATGCCCATGCCCGCCTTGGCGGACATCTCGCACGTGGAGCAGGTCAGCCCCGCCGCCCCCATGTCCTGAATGCCGACAATATATCCCGTGGCGAGCGCTTCTAATGTCGCTTCTATCAAGAGCTTCTCGGCAAACGGATCACCCATCTGCACATTGGGACGCTTGCTTTCGCTGTCCGGGCCGAGTTCCACGCTGGCAAAGGTCGCGCCGTGGATGCCGTCCTTGCCGGTCGCCGACCCGACATACAGCACCGGATTGCCCTCCCCCTGCGCCCCTGCCGACGCGATTTGGTCTAAAGGCACAATGCCCACCGCCATCGCATTGACCAAGGGATTGCCCGCATACGACGGGTGAAACGTAATCTCCCCGCCCACGGTCGGCACGCCGACACAGTTGCCATAATGGCTGATGCCGCCCACTACATGTTCAAACAAATAGCGCGTGTGGGCATCGGAGAGCGGCCCAAAGCGCAGCGAGTTGAGGATCGCGACCGGCCTTGCCCCCATCGTAAAGATGTCCCGCAAGATGCCGCCCACGCCGGTCGCCGCGCCCTGGAACGGCTCCACGGCGCTGGGGTGGTTGTGGCTTTCCATCTTCATCACAATGCCCAGCCCGCCGCCGATGTCTACCGCCCCGGCGTTCTCCACGGCATTGGTGTCCATCGCCTCTTTGTAGCGGGCGAACAGGCGCAGCACGGGCCGGGAGTATTTGTAGCCGCAGTGCTCCGACCACATCACGGCATACATGCCAAGCTCGGTGAGATTGGGCGCGCGGCCCAGTTCGCGTTCAATCTGGGCATACTCGGCATCGTTCAGCCCCATCTCGCGGTATGTCTTCGGGTCAATCATAACGTGATTATGGCATATATGACAGGGGGACGCATACGATTGTTCCCATGCTGTTTCTGCTTACGTGCTTTCCCTTGCTCCTATATCATAGTGCCATTTGCCAGGGTCAACGGTGTTATTTTTGTGGTGTGTCAGAGGCAACAATAGCAGCAATGTCGTAACCTCGCTCGGCGGCACGTGTGACACGCTCGTAAGAGGCGGATGTTTCCACCAACCAGTCCGGCGTTCGCAGTGTTTGTTTCTCGCGTGGCGGAAGCCAGGCACGCAAACCATACTGCTCCTGTTTAGATTGGTAAAAACGTGGGTGTAGGTCCAGTGTCATCTTGAATGTCTGCGGTTTGATGGAGCGCACTGTACTTACGTGTTGAAGTAGGTCACCGAAACTTAGAGGCCTTCTCGACTGTTTCAGTGCGTCCGCAATGATGTCCGTGTAAGCGTTTACCGACACAAGGCCCCATGCTGTTAGCCCATAAGTGCCTTGATCCACATAAGCAAACTTGTCCGTGCCGGATAGCAGCACATTATGAATGGCTTTCAAGTTAAAGTGATCGCGCTTGCCAAGTCCTTCTGCACGCTCCGCAATCGTTATGTAGTGGAGCGGCTCGCCAGCCTCTTGAAGCACGAACTCGGCTAGTTCTACATATTTCCATTGGCGTTCCGCATCCCAATGACACCGTGCCTGCTTACCTTCTTCTTGCTCTACCCTTGAATGTCTGAGGACAGCAGGCGGCAATTTGCAAGCAAGATAGGTTAGATAAGGTAGATGGCTTTCTATCCTCAAATGGCCTGTCTGTACCATCGCCCGTAATGCAAGCAGCAAACGTCTTATAGAGCGTCCATGACAGTCCCAGCCTGTTTCTATCAGCAGAGGATGCAGTGCCAAAACAACTTCGTTTGCTGACTTAGCTTCTTGAAGCGTAGGCCAAACATCTTTAACTTCTGCGTCCAACTGTGAGAGCAGGATGATTGCAGAAGATAAGCTCCTTCTGATTTTCTCCAACATCTGTTTTTCTAGCTGCTGTATACGTGCGCCAGTTACTCCAAGTCCCGCACCAATAATGCCAAACGTCTTGCGCATCTGGAAACCGTGCCGCTCGTCCAGGATGTTCCATGCACCTTCTTTGATGCGAAACTTTTCCAGAATGCTGTCAAGTTGTTTGGGATTGTTTGTCTCGCAGCTTTCTAAGTCCATCTCATCATTAAAAGCCTGCCAAATGTGTTTATTGATGCCAAATACGTAAATGAGCGCGCTCAAGCGAGACAAGTCCGCCGTGGGTTTAGGGCTGTTAATTTCTTCCATAGGTATAAGTCCCTACCTTGTCATAGTGATAAAGCGTCAGGTGTCAATAAAGGAAAGCAATGAGGCCGCAATTGTTTGGGCCAAAAGCGGCGGGACAGCGTTGCCAATGTGCCTACGTTGCACGGCTTGTGTCCCAAAGAAGCGGAAGCTGTCTGGGAAACTTTGCAGGCGCGCGACTTCTCTCACCGTAATGACGCGGTGGTCTCGGTAGTGCGTGAAACGGCCTGAGCCGGGGTTTTGAGTCTGCGTGGTCATGGTCAACGCGGGCAGTTTTGGGTCAAGGCGGGCGTATGCGTTGGTGAAGTATGCTTTGCGGCGCAGGGGGTGGTTAATTTCCTGTTGCGGCGTTTCACCCGGCAGCATTTGCATCATAGCCGCCAGTAGTTCCGGGGAATGCTGCACAGCCACGTGGTTGAACAGACGGTTGTCCGCGTCGCGCAGGTGCGTTTGATACAGGCTAGAGGCAGGACGTGTCAGTACCGCTTCTTGTTCTCCTTCGCCTGCCGCAAGAGGGGGCAAATCGTCAATTGCTTCCTCCACCGTGCCGTGTCTGCTCACTCTGCTAAGATGCTGCAATAGACCGTTGCCTTGCAAAGCCTGAAAATCCTTGCGAACAGCCAGCGTAAAGCAGCGCGTCCGCAACTGCGGTACGCCAAAGTCCGCCGCACTTAGATGCAAAAACTCTGTGTCATAGCCCGCTTCCGCCAAACGCACGCGCACGCGGCCAATCAGCCTTCCATCTTCCACGCGGCTGAACTCCGGCACGTTTTCAATCAGCACAATGGCGGGCTGCATGAACTCGGCAAAGTCGCAAACGTGCAGCACAAGGCGGCTATCTTTTTGCAGCATTCGCTTTCCGGCGGCGGAAAATGTTTGGCAGGGTGGCCCGGCCAGCACCACATCGGCATCACCTGGGCCGATGCCGATGCGTTTGGCAACTGAAGCCGCCTCGTTGTCCGTTAGCGGGTCACCATAGCTATGCTGCAGGAATGGCGTGTGCGGTGCGTTCCATTCGTAAACTTCCCCTAAAGAAGGGTCGGCATCCACCGCAGCCACCACTTGCACAGGACGTTTCGCCTGCGCATTTAACCAGCCCAGCGACAACCCTCCCACGCCGCAGAACAAGTCCACAATCTTGATTGGATTGGCAGTATAAATCTCTGTTTCTGATGAAGGCATTCTTTGGCTAACCCAGCAGCTTTTCTGTTAGGTCGTGTGGCAAGGCAGCCAAGAAATCGTTGGAGATGCGGTCTAGTTCCGTTTCTACCATATCAAGTCCCATCTCACTTTCACGGCGTTGCAAGATGCGAAGCCCTTCCCGTTGCACCACGTCGCGAAACATAAAAAACTGATGATTTTTAAAAGCACTGCCCTTAGCCCCACCATGCTTGATGGCTTCTACCGCAAACGGATGCGTCGTGTTAATCCACCAGACATTGTGCCGCCTGTCGTCATCATCCTGATGCAAAGGAGGGTGTCTGTCCGTCAAACGCTTGGATGTTCCATCAGTTTTGCCGGGGTCAGCGTCCATCTCGCTTAAAAGCACTTGCGGAAACTTAGGCCGATTTACCTTTTGCGTTGTACCCGGCACTTCTAATGAGCCGCCTTCGCCGGGGCTGCCGCCTTTTTGCTGAGGCGGGTCTTGTGGCGGGTCGTTGCTTTGCTCCTCGCCGGTGCGGATCGGCCCCGTGCCGTTGCCAAAACTTCCCGGCCCGCCGCCTTTGGGGTCTTCCACCACGTCAATAAGGATTTGTGATTGCAGTTCTTGTAGAAATAGCTTCGCGTGCTGATTGAGTGCGTCGTTGAAGATCGCCGCCATCTGCAGTTCACTTCTGTTTTTTGACGTGTGCTGCGCCTCTTCCACCACTTGAATCCGCTCTGAAACGCGCTCTCCTGTCCATGTCAAGATCGCTTGCGTCACTGTACCACTCACCAGGCGTTCGCGGTCATTCTGCACCAAGTCGTCCACATGTGGAAACGTCAACTGCAATTCTGCATGCACGAAACTGGAATAAGGGGAAGGCGCTAGTGCTGGAAGTTCCCGCAATGGATAGAACGCAATTGGGTTGCCCGCACCATCCATGACGAAGACGGAATTATGGTCTTTCATGCGTCCTGTCAATTGGCTGTCGCTCATCACGATGTGCAAGGTGCCGACATTGGTTGCATCTTGCGCCAATGTCTTGTCACTTAACAATTCCATTGGCATTGTTAGCACTTCCATCGGCCAATTGGGGTCTTCCGCGATGGTTGCCAAACTGAGGCGTTTAATCTTCAACGCCCCGTTTTGAAAGATGGAAACTGCTAACTCACGAATGGGACGACGTGCTTGTGGGGCTTCTCGAATCTCATCTATCAGCTTATCACCATTCCAGCGACCACCGTTGACAACATCGTTTGAAGAACTGTTTTGTGCGGCCTTACGTCCAAAAAGTACCGTTAGTCCTCGCTTTCCTGCATCCAGCTCCGAAACCAATTCCTTTTCGTGCGTCTCCATGTGCTGAATAAGTTCTTGTGCGTGCCCCGAACCTTCTGCTGCCGGCATTGCTTTTTCCATCGCCTGCCGCCAAGTCATTTCTACATTCTTAAACTCCCACTCGCCGGATTTATCTTTCTCTTTCTTGTCTACGATAAGACTTGTTGCTTTGCCATCACGCCATGTTAAGAACCTCGCACCGCTCTGCCACATTTCGCGCATATAGAACTTGCCGCCATTGCCGTGCCCGCCGGTCACAGCCGTGCGGCTTGCCGACCCACCTAGAGTTGCCGCTTTACGGTCGCCCCAATGCAAAAGAAAGTTTTCTACGTTTTTGAGAGAAGTGCCGCCGAAATCAATTACAGCAAGGCTGGGCTTAGAGCCACGGCTATCGCTGAGGCTGATAAACACAGGCCAGCCACCACTGCGAGATTCTTTACCATCATCACGCAAGCGGAGGTAGCTGTCCAAGCTGTTTTTAAGCCACTCTGCAACTCCTTTTGCGTGCTTAAATCTAAACGATTTCCCAATTGTGTCTAAAATATCTGGGCTGATAGTTACCGGAATACTCTGCCGTGCTGTCATTAGCCAATGCTCTCTTTCAACAGTTCAACGAAATTATTGACCAGGAAATCTGTAAGTTCTGCCATCTCACTTGCTTCGCCTATCCCTAATTCTTGGGCTTTAGCAAATGTTTCATGCGCGAAGTTGACTTTCCGTTTGCGTTCGTCCAACTTGGTACTTGTGCTGAATTGGAAAAACACGCGCGCATCGTAATCTACCAGTTTGTCAGCTTGTCCAGCCTTCCAAGTTTGGAGCGCACGCGATTTCTGTGCGTGCCGCACCACCTCTTGCTCCTGCCGTGAAAGCCGTCCTTTATCCTGCACTGTCGCTGGCTTCTTCCCCGACCAGTGCGCGACGACTTCTGCTGCCTGTGCAACACCTTTATCCGTCAGCCGGAACACTTTGTTGCCTAAAGAAACAACAAGGCCCTCTATTTTAAGCGGCCCGTTGTAAAGCTTTTTATGTACGTCAGAGGCATCGGGGTGTTCTGGGTGGTTGCGCATGCTGAAGACTTCCGGGAAGTCGCGCCAAAGCTGCAGCACCAATTCTTCATAGGGAACACGAGTAGTTGTGCCTTCAGAAGCCCGATAAAAGGAAATGAGTATCATCTCCTGCTGCTTGAATACAGAGTTTGTTTTGGCTACCATAGTGTTTTGATGAGGATATACAGTCAAGTATATAGCAGTCGCTTGCCTCTGTCAAGGACAGACTCAATCTTTGCTGTGCTTTGCGGCAAGGCGCGATCCACCCATGCGTCGGGTGGCGGGGCGACCAACACGCATCAGCCAAATCTGCGCGTCAGGCTGACGCATCATCAATTTATCGGTGGCTTTGTAGTCCTCTTTGTCCAGCGCGTAAGCACCCGACTCAATGTCTATGGCAACAAACTCGCCAAAGTGGGCCGCTTCCACAAAGGGCTGCACTTCCAGGCGATAGCGTTCCTGTCCAAGTCGCGCGGTTTCTGCTTTGGTGTAGCGTGGTTCTGAGGCCTGCATGGTTTCTCTCCTCTCAGGGATGTGCGCCTATGACAACATCGGCAGTCCCGCTTCAGCAAGCCGCAGTGCCGGGGCTGTCAAGCGTGAGTGTCATGGAACAATGATACCGCGCTTGTGTATTTCACGGGCGGAAATCAGGGCGCGTCAAAGGCAAAGGCTTAATTCCCCCTTAATTCCACCTCAAATACCCTTTAATTCCCTGCCAATTCTAACTGCCATTCACCGGGCAACACCCGGCACTCAACACGCAAAAAATGGGAGGATGCAAAGTGGAGACATGTGAAACCAGGTACAATGGACACCATGATTAGCCCTGCCGAACTTGCCGCCAAGACGCCGCCCGCCAAGACCTTGATTGACTATTTCCAGCCGATGCCGATAGTCTCCGCCCTGGATGCCCATGCCTGGGGCGCGGAGACGGTTGGCCCGCGTGATACCCACAATGGCCTGGAAGATGACCTGACACACTGGAACTATTGGGACGGCCAGATACTTCGCGGCAAAGACGGCCGCTATCATCTGTTTGCCAGCCGCTGGGATCATTCCAAAGGGCATGAAGAATGGTGGAACTCGCACGCCATCAGCGCAGTCAGCGACACCCTCACCGGGCCGTACACAGATCAGGGCCTGTTATGGCCGGACAGTGCAGGCGGTAAAGGGCATAACATGGTCGTGCTGACGCTGCCGGACGGCACGTTCGCAATCGTCGCCAGCGAAACGCGGCCCGGAGATGTCTTTGTTTCCGCCTCACTCGATGGCCCCTGGACACATCTGGGCAGCATTCAAGTCGCGGACACGGAATTCAGCAGCCTGGGCCGATTGTCCAATGTCAGCATGATTGTTCGCCCGGACGGTGATTTTCAGATCGTGCCGCGCTCCGGGGCAATTTTGCTCAGCAAAACCGGCATCCTCGGCCCCTACATCGTGCAAGGCCCCAGCATCTACCCAGCCATTCCCGGTATGCCCCTGCACGATTCGCACAACCTGGAAGACCCCGTGGTGTGGTGGAGCGGCGGCTTGTACCATATCGTTATCAACAACTTCAGCGACCGCAAGGCATACCATCTGACTTCGGTCAATGGCATCACGGACTGGCGCTATCGGGGGCTGGCCTGCGACCCGACTACGGACTTTCTGCGCTACGCCAACGGCGTGGTCAACCATTGGCATAAGATCGAGCGGCCCAGCATATTTCTCGAAAACGGCCATGTCGCCGCCGTGACACTCGCGGTGATTGATGTTCCCAAAGAAGAAGACCTGGGAAAAGACAAACACGGCAGCAAGGTAATCGTTATTCCCTTCGACGGCGCGGCCCTGGATCGCGACCTGAAGGCAGCGGACACTGCTCGCTAATCACGGCTTTCCGCAGGCATTCACCGTGCAAAACTTGGCACCAAACACGCAAAAAAGCAGCACAGGAGAATGGTTCTCCCGCGCCGCCCTGCCATTAACCTCGCCATGTTCTGCTTACCCAGACCGTTTTTCAACCCAGAAGCGCAGACGGCGGCAGCCATACTGCGGCAGATAGTCAAAGAGCATAGGCTTCCGAGCCAAGCGGGAGTTGCTGAGAAGTCTTATCAGGATAGAGTCCGTCACCCCCGTGAATAGCGCATAACGCTTATAGAATCGTGCATCGTCCATCGAATACGCATCCTGCATATAGCTCAACCTGTGCTTCTTTCGTTCATAAAGCACGGTCATATCTAAGAAACTGTATAGAAAGTTTGGCTTTCTTCCGAAAATATGGGCATGGAACAGTCACCCTGCCCCCGAAAAGCCTACTCAACCGACCTGACCGACGCCCAATGGCAGCTTGTCGAGCCACTCGT
>JAABUL010008203.1_pt1 | contig 10763 bp, 1 predicted proteins | sample 5559151 | NCBI WGS metagenome assembly JAABUL01 (sample SAMN10711876, study PRJNA513368) | rock metagenome | isolation source: Antarctica rocks | place: Antarctica: Victoria Land, Pudding Butte sud | reverse complement strand
TAATACTTTAAATACTCTAAAAATGTTTGTATCAAATTAACGCGTTTCTATTTCGAACACTAGCTCTATAGTACTATATCGACTATCGATTATAGAAAAAGATAACAAAATTAGAATTAACAAATCTAATATCTATTATAGAGATTGTATTGATCTGAAGAACTAACTTATACAAATAAATATTTATTTCATCTTTTATTCTATTTTAGCAGACAAAAGAATAATTTTTGTATTTATATTTCTTAGAAGAAAAGTTTAATACTAACTTAAGTCAGATTTACACAAATATATAAAAAATAATAACAAAAATTCTTAAACAATATTTACAAACTTCGACAACTTCAAAACAGAACTTCGAAGAATCTTCGAGATATTTAATAAAAAATAAATTGCAAAAAAAGTAATTTAGTATTTTATTTAGAGAATCTCTGTATTAGATTACGTAGTTAGATTTCAAAAATATATTAATCTTATTAAGTAAAACAATATTGTATTTATAACAATATTTCGACAAGATTTTAAGAACAATCTAAAAGACAAAATTATATACAATAAAAAATATATCAGCAATATATTTAATCTTATTAAAATAGTTATCGATCTTAACAACAAACTATATAAAAAAACTATAAAAAAACAATATAATTAATCTTGTAAAAAAACAAAAACTTTTTTTAAATTAGCAATTAATTATTAGCAGAAGAAATCTTGTTCTAATTAGAAATACAGTAATTCTAACTATTGCAAGTCTGTATTTATAGAACTAGATTTTATTCAATAATATAAAAAAAAGAATTCTAGAAATAAACAAGATAACAAGTTTTAGAAAATATACTATTTTTGTAACAAATCGAACTACTTTGCAAGAAATTGTCGATTATAAAATTTAATAAATTGTCGACAGATTAATACTATATTAAAAAAGATATTTAATAGTTAGAACAATATAAAAAAGCAAATCGATATAGAAACAAATACTTTTAAAATTAAATTAAACAACAATTACTATCTAATAGAGAATTCGAATTAGTTATAGAAAGTTCTAAATAGAATATTATCAGACAAGATATTTGTATTTATACAGAAAATTAATAAAAAACTCAATAAAACTATAGAAAGAAAACAATTAAAAATATTATATTTTTACTCAGTAACAGATTTAGACAAAAAGTACAACTAAAAGAACTTTTACAAATATTTAAAAAATATTACAAAATATTTTAATACTTTAGCTAGCTTATTAAAGAAAAAATAGATTAGTTTAATTATAAATAAATACAAAAAAGTACTAGAAAGTAACGTTACTATAGAAAGAAATATTTTCGACAAAATTAAAAAACAACTAAGCAATATAAGTCTATTATAAAAAAATATAGAAATAGCAAAAAAATATACAACTCTTAGTTAGATTGTCTATTATAATAATTCTTGCTAAATTTATCTAAAAGACAAGAAAGAAATTAACTAATTTTCTAAAAAATTAAAATCAGCAATTTACAAACTAAACAAATTTCAAAAACAAAAAAAACTCAAAACTTAGATCGAAACAAAACAAAAAAAAAAGTTCAAATTTCTTAATAAAGAGTATATCAGAAAAATACAATATATTAGTTTAATAGCAGCAACTAAACTTAACAGTATATATATAATATTTTATTATATTAGTTAAGATTAATAGTTATCAATTTACTACAATAGTTAATTCTGATATAATAGATAATTTTATAGTTAGAACTCTTGTTAAGAGAAAAGAGTATTCTACTTAAAGAAAGTCTAATATATACAATCTAGTAATTGTAGATAAAAATTTATTATCTGACAGAAATAAAAAAGTAAATAAAGAAACAAAATTACTATCGATAGTTATTCAGTGTAATATTATAGCGCCCTCGGCGCGCTAGCGTCTCAGGGTATGGCAGAATATGTAATCCCGGATATCTATAGAAGTTCCGGATAGCACAGTATCTCTTTTTGATTAGATAGCAAGAAATAGACTTGCACGTTATAACAAGTATTAGATAGAAAGAAAGTTTGTTTCTTATTGTTTTTTAACAATTAGTTCTACTACTATCTATTTTATATAATTAAAATATAGTAATACAAGTCTATTATATTTTACGTCTTTTATATCTTAATATATTAGCAAAAAGCAAATATATTTGTATTTTACAATTCTAATTATTCTATTTTTCAAAGAAAAAGACTTAAAATATAATAGTATTATATCGAATTATAATAGTTTAAATTACAATAACTATTTGACTACTAAATTAAAGTTTAAAAAATTTAATATTTTTTAAGACAACAATTGTTTACAAAACGTTAACAAAAATAATTATTGTTAGTATAACAATAGTAAAAAGAATAGTTTAGCTACAATTAGAGCTTTAACTTTATATTAGCAAATAAAAATTTTAATAGCAAAAATTCGAGATTTGCAAAATATTTAGCAAACTTAAGCTATAACAATTAAAAAAACAAATTCTTAAGTTTTATATCTTATTACTGTATTGCTATTAATAATATTTAAGTTTCTAAAGTTTAAGAAACTAAAACTATATAAGAGTTAAAGTATAAATAAATATATTATTTAATTTTAAGAAATTAACATTAATATAATACAATTTTTGATATATTTTATTACAAATAAAAACAAAATTCTCTATTATATATTATTTTTAAAAAACAATATTGCTATTTAATAATGTTTAAGAACAAGCAATAATACTAAGCTAAAAAACAAAATCTTTAAAAAATTTAGAAAATTTCTATTAAATTTATTAATCGATTCTGCTAATTATTATTTTCTTGTTTACAAAAAATAAGAGATTGCTAGATAGAAATTAGATTAAAAGATAACTATTTTTAAAAAATATCTGAATAAGCTAGAGACTTATCTATTATTGTTTTTAGAAAAATATAAAATCTATATATTTCTAACTAAATTTAAATTAGACTTAAAAGTAAAGATTCTAAATATTAATATAATATTAAATACTTGCAATAAGCTTCTAACTATAATTATTATATAAGAACAAACATTGAATTGTACTTGCAAAACAGATATAAGCAGTTTCGAAAATTAGCAAATTACAAAAAGTTCTAATATTTCTTTAGATAGATCTTATTAGAATTGCTGTTTAAACAATATTAATAAGTTTACTAAAAACAAAAAGTTTTATATTTCTAAAAACTTGTTAATATTGCGCAAGCAGATTTACAAAATTAGTAACACAAACTATTTAAGAAGTATCGAATACTTTAAATACTATAAAAAAATATATTACAAAACAAACTGTTTTAATAAATATAAATAAGACAAGTCTATTGTTGCTACTGTTACTATAATAGATATAAAAAAAGATTAAGTTTTGTTAATATCTTGCAAACAAAGTAAAAAAAATAAATAGAAACAGTAGATTCGATTTTAATAAAAAATTTAATTTAATTTTTTAAAAACAAATATTAAATTACAGATCTAGTTAACTCGAAAGCTAAGATAAATCTTATTAATTATATTTATATAGTACAATAGAAATTGCAACTTATATTTGCTATTTTATTAATATCGGATTTTCTTAATAGCAATAGCTATTTCTGTTATAATATTTATAAGTTAATCTATTATTTAATTAACTTATAGAGTTAGTATTAAGAATATACAATTTTATTCTATTTAATAGAATATATAAATTCTGATTTTATATTAGATATATCGATACTATTTAAGCAAAATATATTAATTAATTCGAAAATACAAAGCTAACAATTTAAGATTGCAGATAAAAAATTAAAGATAATTAATTTTAAATAGTTTGTTTTAGATTTTATTAAGTATAGTACAGTCTATACAATTGTTTGTGCTAATATTATAGAGATATCAGACAAAAAATTAGCAAAATCTGAGATTTCTAAAAAATTAAAAAATCTAAAAAATATCTGTAATAATAAATTAGCTAAAATTCTATTAAAATTAAGAGAAAAAAATTATACTATTAAGTTTCAGAACAATAAAAAGTTATTATTTATATTTTTTTATAATTTTTTACAGAACAAATTGATAATATTTCGACAATATCTTAATAATATATTAGTAAAAAATTAAATTAAGTATTTAGTTTTGTTTGCAAATATCTCTATTCTATTTGTATTAAAATTAAACAATAGATTATATCTATATATTAACTATAGAAATCTGAATACAATTACTATTAAAAATTGTTATCTATTATTTCTAATTACAAAAACGCTAGATTGTCTATACAAAGCAAAGCGTTTTACTGTTTTAAATCTAAAGAATATCTATTATTGTTTTTATATTGAATACAACAATAAGTAGAAGATAATATTTTGCACGCGCTATAGATATTTCGAGTATTAAATTATACTATTTAAACTAGCAAATATACTTGCAATCTTTTAGATTTATATTAATAAGATATTGCGAGAATTGATTAATATAATTTGCGTAATCTATATAGATAATATATTTGTGTATAGCAATAATTCAGCAAAGTACTAATACTATATTAGACAGATACTGTAATGTTTTTGCAAATATTTATTGTATATTAATCTAAAAAGATATAAATTTAATACTATTAAAATTAAATTTCTAAACTTTATTGTATTTTCAGAAGATATATAGATAGATTCGAAAAAAATTAAAACAATTAAAAAATAATCTAAATCGAAAACTTATTACAAACTTCAGATATTTCTGAACTTTATAAACTTTTATAGATACTTTATATATTATTATTTAAAAAAAGTTGTTTCTCTTATTAATCTGTTAAAAAAAAAGAATAGCAAAAAATTTAACTCTTTTGTTTAATTAAATAAAGTAGAGCAGATATTCTATTAGCTTTGCAATATCTTTATATTAACTCTACTACTTTATTACTACAATTTAAACAAAAAGATAAAAGTAGAGACTAACGCGTCTAATTTTGCAGTTGCAAGTATTCTAAGTTAACAAAATAACAATAGAAATTAATACTCGATAGTATTCTAATTGCAAAAAATAATTTTAACAAAGCAAAATTATAAGATATATAATTAGAAACTGCTAACTATTATAGTTGCTTTTAAATAGTAGAGATACTATCTAAAAAGCAGTATTTACTCTATCGAAATATAATTGAATTACAATAATCTCAGAAAATTTATAGATTAAAAGAAACTAAATTTAAGACAAGTTTGCTAAATACTTAAATTAGTTGTCTATAACTTTAAAATTTTCTATTGTTTAAATAAAAAAAATTCGACAGATAAACTGTTAAAATATTTTAATTATAAAAAAAATTTATTATTAAATACAAAATTGCTATTAATATTGCAGAACAAACTAATATTGTTGTTTGACCAAAATTTGCTAATACAAAGTAGACAAAAAATATTAGATAATCTAATTTTTGTATTTTAAAATAAATTAGTATTGTTATCTAACAAAAAGTTGCTAACGCAAAACAAACAAAAAATATTAAATAATCTAACTCTTATATTATAACTAGCAGAAATATTTACTAGTAATACAAAGATTTTACAATTATAGAGTAGAAAGAAAATTTTTAAAAAACTAGTATCTTTGTTTTAACTAATTGATATTTAGATTGTTATTTTAAGAAAAGTAATTAAAAATATATTAGAGAAATTATATAAAAAATCTTAGAAATTAATAAGATTCTTAATAAAGAATTTTCAAATTAAAAATACTTAAATCGAAAAAATTTAAATTAAGATTAAAATACTGTTTTGTTATAAACAAAAAATATAAATTCTAGATCAAAAGAATCTTATTAAATATAATAGATTGCTTTATATTTTAGAAAATATAGCTATTAGAAAAAAATTAATTTGCAAAAACTATAACAATTCTTTAACAAAATATTTTGAAATTAAAAAAATTTTAAATTTATTTTAGAAAAAGTATTTCTGATTTGTTTGTACTAAATAGATAAAAATATATATTAGAATATATAATATCTATTAATATATTAAAATTTCTTATTATAAATTATATAATAAACTTCGATTCTTATCTATTGCAAAAAATTTATAAAAGAAAATTATTATAGATTTTGTAACAAACTTGCTGTTAAATAAATATTATAAAATTATATATAACTCGATTTTTATAATAGTTGATTGCTATATAAAAATAATTAGATATATATCTGTAATTATTAGAATTAATATTGCAAAACTAGCAAAAATATTTTTTAATAAAATTGTTTTATACTTTGAAATATTAGCTAATATAATAAGTAACAGAAAATCTGTTTTTATTAGTATTTTCTGATTTGCTATATATTTCTATATATAGATTAGAAAACAATTAAGTATTACTTTTTATTCTTAGATAGATAACTTAATTAAACAACAAAATTAAATTCTTAAATACTATTTTTGTATTTATACTAACGCTAAATAGACAAAATAGATAAATCTATTATTAATAACAGAATTTGTCTACAATAATAGCTATTATATTTTAGCTAAAATTTTGTTATTCTATTTAATATACAATTACTATTTGAAGATCTACTATAAAATTAAAAATGATTTTATTAAAAAAAAGATACTATTAATGCAGAAATATATAAAACAGCTTTATAATTTAAAAAAAATTTTAGCAAAAAATTTTAAAAATACTGTTGTATAACAAATAAAGTACTACAATAAAAAATATAAGTTAAAAAACTTTGTTGTAAAAAAATTAATTATACTCTTAATTAGAAATCTGAAACAAAAAAGATTTAGTAAAAAAATATTATGTAAGTATATTAAACTGTTTAGAATTAAAAATAAAAATAAAATATAGATTTATTATTTTATTCTATTTAATATCTATTAAATTTATAATATTTTTTATATTTTATTTCTAAAGTTATATTTGTATTGCGCTAACAATTAATAGACAAAATAGATATTGCAAACTTTAAAACTTGTTAACAACAAAATTTAATAAAAAATTAAAGAAATTCTAGATAAAACTAAGTTAAAGAAACAGATATAATATAAGATTAAATAAATAAACTAAAACAAAAAATACAATTAATAGCTAAGAAAAGAGTTCTTAGATAATATTAATAAATTGCAAAAAAAATTTGAAAAACAAGCGCACAGCAAGCAAAAATAGAAAAGATAGCACAATATATATTGCAACAACAACAATTATATTAACAATAATTTGCTTAATAAAATATTGCGCAATTGTTATTGTATTGCTGTTGTATAATTAAATTATATAGAAAAATTTCTTTATTCTATTATACAAGATATCAGAAATAATAGAATTGTCTCTCTTAATATAAATACTTAAAATATAGTTTAAAAACAAAATTACTTTACTATTGTTTGTTAGTCGACAATATATTGCAGTAACTTAGCAAATTTTTAATATTTTATTAGATTTGTTTTAGAACAACTAAAAACAATTCTTAAATTTATTTAAAAATAAATTATCAAATTTTTTAGAATTAATTATAGATAAGTTTTTAAAGTTGTTTAAAATACTTATATTATTTTAAGAAAGACAGATTGTAGAAAATCTACTTTATACAATTTTTTTTGTTTTTATTACAAATTTGCTTTTATTATTTGTATATATTTTTGTATTTTTTATTTTTTAAAAAATATATAAGTAAATAGAGCGCAAACAGAATTAAAATAAAAACTTATTATATTTTTATTTAACAATTCTGTTAACAACTTAGAGCTACTAAAAAATTTTATTGCAAAATTATAAAATTTTGCAAAAGAATCTCTTAAATTTATTCTATTTAGATTAATAACAAATTTAGAGATAATCTGTTTTAATTTTGTTTTTTTTGTTTCTATTAATAACTTGTTCTTGTTTTTGTTTTTATTCTATTTTAAATTCTGAATATATATTAGTAAAATATTAAAGAGCAGACAAAAATATTTATTTTTAATACTTTCTTAGAAAATAGATCGATCAATTGCTGTATTTTAACAAAAACTTTATTTTAAATTATTTTTGTTTTTGTAAATTTTTGTTTAAGTTTAATTTAATATTTTTAAGCAAGAGTTAAATTTTATTTAAGTTGTTAAATACAAAATTAAGTTTAATTTGTTATTAATAGAGTAAACTTTCTATTATATTGTTAGTTCTTTATTGTATAAACTATATTTTTCTGTATATATTCTATTTGTCTGATAATTGTATTTTCTATCTTAAATCTTTTGCAATAATTAATAACAAGATTTTTTATAAAATCTCGAAAATATTTAACAAACTAATAAATATTAGCAACTATTATATTGTAAATGCAAATAAAATTTATTGCAATACAACAATTTAATTTGCAATAAAGAATTTTGCAACAAATACAATTTTTTTTTTTCTTGTAAATATATATATATTTGTTTATGCAAATTATATACAAAAAATTATTACAAACTGTAATATATTAGTATTGTAAACAACAAAATATTGAAATTGTTTATTTTTCTATTCTCTTAATTTCTTAGAAAATATAGTTAAAAAAACAGAAAAAAAAGAAACAAAAGATATATTGATTTAAGATTTATACTATATATATAAACTTTATATATTGTTATTTTTGCAACAGTTTACTTATAGCAATAAAGCAACTGCAATTAAAAAGAGTATAAAAAGAAAAAAAAAGAAAAAAAAAACAATAATATCTATATTTATAATTTATCTAATATCTATATAACGCTAACTTTACTTTAAATTCTGTTTAAAATTCTAACAATAACAAACAATAAAACAATAATATATTATAAACTATTATTGTTGCTATTATATTATTCTATAGATTGTATTAAATTAAAGTATAGATTTACTTCTATTAAACAAAAAACTCTTTTTCTTTTAATTTTTAAAAAAATTTAGAGAGATTTTTAACAAGCTTTTGCAGTACTAATATTTAACAGATATTTTTGTTTTAATAAAATTGATATAGTTTTTTATATTACTAAAGATTAGTATTTTAAAAAAAAAAAAACTGTAATACTATAGCGCTCTCGATATGCTAGTATCTCAAAATATAGCAGAATATATAATTTCGAATATCTATAAAAGTTTCGAATAGCACAATATCTCTTTTTAATTAAATAGCAAGAAATAGACTTGTACATTATAGCAAGTATTAGATAGAAAGAAAGTTTGTTTTTTGTTGTTTTTCAACAATTAGTTCTACTACTATCTATTCTATATAGTTGGAACATAGTAATACAAGTCTATTATATCTTACATCTTTTATATCTTAGTGCGCCAGCGAGAAGCAGACGCACTCGCATCTTATATTTAGCAATACTACAAAAAACTTATCTTTAATATAGTAGAAATAGCTATTTATAATATTGTTTTAGAAATATTTTAATTAAAACAGTATAATTTAGAAGTTAACTAAAATATACAAATACTTAGATTTGTATAATATAATTACGCAATTTATATCTAATCTATGTATCGACAGCAATTAATAATAGATAAAAAAACAAGTCGAAATTTAATTGCAAATAGCAAATTTATATTTTTGCAAAAAAACAATTTATTAGAGTTTGATTTAACAGATATTAACAGAAAATAGTCGAATTACAAAGTCAGAGTAAATAAAGAAAATTGTAAATCTTCTGAGAATCTTAGACTATTTAATAGAGCAAAAAAATTGCTATATATATTATAAATATATAACAGATAGAAGTATCTGTTTTAGAAAAAGAAAATAACAGAAGTTCTATCTAAATATTAATTGTAAAATTACAAGATTAAATTTAAATTAGACAAACAGTTTATATTTAAATCTATATATATTCTATTCGAGAAAAAGTTTAAAGTACTTTGCAAATATCTGACAGAAAACAAAAAGAAAAAATTTATTAAAAAATCTTAATTACAGATAGAATACTCGATTCTCTTTATAATTAAAAATCGATACTTACTACTTAATATTAGCAAGTTTCAGAATCGACTATTCGAAGCAAAGTACTTTATCAAACTGAATTTACAAAAAATATATAATTAGATTAGAATAAAGACAGAAAAAAAGTAAAAGATAGCTTTTTATATATAATATAAACTATATAAATATACAATAATACTATTTAAACTTACAAATATCTTAATAATATATTAGAAAATAATTAATAATATACTATAACAATATCTGAATTAATTTGTTATAGTATACTTAAACAACATTATAATTTACTTAAAAATCTTAAAAAAATATATTAGCTATATCTCTAAAGTATTAAAATATCTAAATATAAGAAACTTATATTTTAAATCAGAAAAATATAAATTCTATTAAAAGAAAGTTAATTTTCTAGAATTTGTTGTTAAATAATACAGAATATATATAAATTCTAAAAAACTATAAACAATTAAAAAATAAAGATTATTAATAAATATTAAAAAAATACAATTCTTTCTAGATTTTATAAATTACAACAGAAAGTTTATTAAGAACTACTCGACAAATACAATACTATTAACAAATTTTACAAAAAAGAATATATTATAAATATAGAAATTTATAGAAGAAAAATTATTTCAGAATTTTAAGCTAAAATACTTAAAGAAATTAGTACTAAAAATATATAATTTGCAATTATTAAGTAGAATTAAAATCGATATATTAGATCTAACTATAAATATATACCACAGTTAACTGTATAACAGTATATAATATTCAGTAATATATATCTCGAAAAAACTCTTGTTAGTTAAACAAAATTATAATATTTATAATAAGAAACTACTTGTT
>JAABUL010008201.1_pt1 | contig 10766 bp, 12 predicted proteins | sample 5559151 | NCBI WGS metagenome assembly JAABUL01 (sample SAMN10711876, study PRJNA513368) | rock metagenome | isolation source: Antarctica rocks | place: Antarctica: Victoria Land, Pudding Butte sud | reverse complement strand
ACGGAAGGAGGTTGAGCAGCAGATTCGGAGGCAGTCCGTTCGAAACGTCCGGTGGAAGCTCCAAATGCTCCCCCCTTACCTTTCCGTCCTCGGCACGTGAGGTGATCTGCCCTGTCACGCCATCAATGAGAACGTCGATAGGCTTCGGAAACGAGGGACCATGCTGGATATGGTGATCACTGACCAGCCGGAAAGTGTGACGTTGCGTAAACACCGTAAGGTCCTCGTCCCTCGAACCGTCTCGGAAGCGGAAGACAAGCCTGGAGGTGACTTCATCGCCGCGAACGGTCTGTGTCACCTCCCCCGTGGCGATCGTAGAGCCGTCCAGCGTCTTGAGCGCGAGAAAGCCATGAGCAGAGCCCTGAGGATAGCGGACGCGAATCGGTTCGGCATGGGCCAGAACGGAGAGAGCGGAAACAAGAAGAAACATCGCGCCGATAAGGCGGCAGTACATCGCGAGCTGTCGTCCCTTCTTCAAAGCGCCTCTCCTCCATACACGCCCAAGTTTATATCTGTCGCGATCCAGCCCTCTTTCCACGGAGCCGTGCGCCCTCCATCAAAGGAAATTCCATTCACGCGTGCATCGCCCCCAGCGTCGAAGAGGAGTCCCCAAGTGTCCGCGAAAGCGTCTTCCCTGCCCTCGGCGACGGCTCGCTCATGACGTGCCGACTCCAACATTTCCGTATCAGCGTCGTCCCAGCCACACCGCCAGCAATGGTGCGCCGCGTTCGAGTCGGGAATTGCGGTAAGACGCGCCCGGAATCCCGCCGCATACTCGCCAGAGTCCCAATCCCTCAGGGCTGCCAATCCAGAATGGATCATGAAGTGCCTTCCCTTTTCGTCCAGCTCCAGGCCGCATTGTGGCGCGAGCGATGTAGCGGTACACCATCACTCGATCCACACCAAACTCCCGAGCAAGAGCTGTCTTCCCTTCGCCTTGAGCCCGGCGGCGGTTCAGCTCCGCAGCGCGTTCCGCCGGAAGGAGGTGCTTGCGACCCTTGTACGCGCCAGCGCGCTTCGCGAGCTCGATTCCCTCTTTTACGCTCCCGGATCAGCTCGCGTTCAAACTGCGCGAAGGCTCCCATAACACTCAGGAGCAGATTCGCCATCGGTGAGTCCTCACCCGTAAAGGATAGGCTCTCTTTAAGGAACTGCACCTGCACCCCGCGCTCAGTGCGGCCGAGGACCAGCTTTCGCAAATCGTCGAGTTTCGGCCTAGCCGGTCCATTGAGTGGCAGATCACCGTGTCGCCTGGGCGCACGAAAGCTAACATCGCCATGAGCTGAGGCCGGTTCACATCCTTACCTGAACCTTTGTCGAGGAACGTGCGGTCGAGCTCCAACCCTTCGAGCTGCCTGTTCAGTCATTCACCCACCCGAAGTTTTCAGACGATGAAGGCGGCCGCTGCTACGCTCAAGGGTTTCGAAGTCATGCGCATGATCCGCCGAGGACACTGCCTCACGTGTAGGCCTCGTGTCGAGGACGAGGTCCGTATCCGAAAACGCGGCAATACTCAATAACGCAGTTCGGTACTATCATCCGGAGTTGTGGCCTCTCTGTAATTCATCTTGAGGCGGGATTCTGGAATGGCTATCTCAGTGAAGCTACCGATGCCAAGCGTTGTGCAGAGGTCCTGGTCGGCGTGAAACTTCGCTTCTCCACAACCTCACCGTCTACATGACAGGGGGCAAGCAGAACGTAAGATCCCGACAGTATCTTGGCGACACAGTTCTTGCCTGCTCTCTTCGCCTCGTACATGGCAGCATCGGCCTGCGCCAGCAAGTCTTGCCAAGTGGCTGTCGCCTGACCCTTGGCAGCGACTCCAATGCTAACTGTAATCGGGCCAGATGGACAAAGCTCATCCGCTAGCGCGGCTTGTATACGCTTCGCCAAGCTGCTGGCTTCAAGCAGCGACGCCTCGGGTAACATGACGCCGAATTCCTCACCTCCTATACGAGCGGCCACTTCCCCCGCTCGTACGAGGCCACGAAGAATGCGGCCGACGATCCGCAGGGCATCATCGCCAGCAGCATGGCCGTAGCTGTCATTGCGTTTCTTGAAGTCGTCGATGTCTAGCCTGTCTTAGGCCATTTCTCGCGATTTCCGCCCCGGATTGTCGGCGAAAACGCGTCACGCTAGCGTACGATTTTTTCTTTGGTGTGGTGACCCCTACCAAAGCACTCCTGGGCGAGGTGGAAGCCGATCGCATCGACAAGAGCGATCGGCCGAAGCGATAATGTCCTAGCTCTGCAAAGCCGTCGAATACAGGCTGTCTCCGAGCAGCGTGGCACAAGACATGCAAGCAGACGTGACGGCTAGCCTTACTTCAGCGACATTTGGAGAGTCGCAGCGGTTGAGCGTGAGCAAATCTCGTCCCAAATCCTCGATGCCATCTGGTTTTTTGACATGAGTGGAAGCGGAAGCTCGCGATCGGGGAAGATGAGCGCGCCTCTGTTTTGATCCGCACCGATGCCGCTGCTGGAAGACGAGACATCATTCGCGATGATGGCATCGACGCCTTTGGCGTGTAACTTGCGGCGGCCTTCCTCGAGGACACTTTCCGTCTCTGCTGCAAACCCGACAACGATCGTCCCGGGGCGGCGGGAGTGGGCGACCTCGGCAAGGATGTCTGGAGTCTGTTCCAGCTCCAGAAGCAGGGTCTTGCCGCTCTTCTTAATCTTCTGCAGGGCAGGACTGACCGGACGATAGTCCGCCACCGCAGCCACCATCATGACGATGGTTGCCCAGTGCAGCCGCTCCATCACTGAGTTACGCATCTGTTCCGCCGTCTCAACGAGGATCTGTTCACCAACGTCCTTTTGCACGCCGCCGGCGGAGGTAATGAAAGCTACGTCTGCGCCTCGACGAACGGCGGCTTCCGCGAGCGCGACCCCCATCTTTCCTGTGGACCGGTTGCCGAGGTAACGCAGCGGGTCGATGGGTTCGCGAGTTCCTCCTGCGGTAATGAGAATGCGCTGGCCGGCGAGGTCGCGTCGTACTGCGCCTGCAGCCAAGGTGATTGACGCGATATCCGCCAGGTCAGCCAGCCGGCCTTCTCCCACCATGCCGCAAGCCAAGTCGCCGGACGCGGGTTCGATGATCTTCGCTCCGCGTTGCTGTAGCAGCTGGATGTTGGCGCGAGTAGCCGGATGCTGCCACATGTTCACGTTCATAGCAGGTGCGACGACCAGAGGCGCGGTGCTTGCGAGCGCAATGGTCGTGAGCAGGTCGTCTGCGACGCCATGCGCGAGCCTCGCCACGACGTTTGCGGTCGCAGGCGCGATCAGGAGGGCGTCCGCCCACTGCGCGATTGCGACGTGTTCAATCTCGAAAGGCTGCGGTCCGCCGGACGTGAGTTCCGCAATATCCGGCGCCCAGAGGGAGGTCATGACTTGGCGCTTGCTGAGGGTTGCAAGTGTGAGCGGCGACACGAAGTGAGTGGCACCGGAGGTGATGACCACCTGAACCTCCGCACCGGCGCGCTGCAGTTCGCGCACGAGCTCCGCTGATTTGTAAGCGGCAATGCCCCCACTTACCCCCAGCACGATCTTCATGACGGGATGCGTCGCGGGGCGAGGAGGAGATTGTCGATCAGGCGCGTGGAGCCCACCCATGCCGCCACAGCAAGAAGCGCGCCCTGCGAGACCGTAATTGTTTCTTCTAAGGTGTTCGGATCTACGACCGCAGCATAGTCGATTCGGACACCTTGTGAACGCCGCAGTTCTTCCAGCAAAACCTGACGGAGTTCGACGGCGTCGCTGGTACAGGAACTCCTGACTTCTGCTGCCTGCAAGGCCCGCGATAAAGCCAACGCGCTGTTTCGTTCCTGTGCCGTGAGATACCGATTACGCGAACTCATGGCGAGACCGTCGGGCTCGCGAACGGTTGGGCAGACGCAGATCTGCACTTGGAAATTGAGATCCTGAACCATTCGACGCAGCACAGCGACCTGCGCTGCGTCCTTCTGGCCAAAGAACGAGAGGTCGGGTTGCACAATGTGGAAGAGCTTGCTGACGATAGTAGTAACGCCGCGGAAGTGGTCTGGCCGCGATGCTCCATCGAGACGGGCGCCGATGTCGGGCACTTTGACAAAGGTCTCGGCGCCCCGGCGGCACATCTCCGCCGCTGACGGAGCGAAGAGAACCTCTACGTGCTCGTGTTCAAGAAGTTCGGAATCAGCCTCAATCGTGCGTGTGTACTGGGTGAAATCCTCGTTCGGCCCGAATTGAAGCGGGTTCACGAAGATGGAAGTAACCACGTGAGAGCACTGTGACTTCGCCGAGCGAACGAGCGAAAGGTGGCCGTCGTGCAGCGCCCCCATGGTGGGTACAAGGCCGATGCGGGCGCCGGACCTCCGTAGTTGGCGTGAGATTTCCTGCATGTTGAGGATTGATGGGACAACTTTCATCGACTACTTCTCGCAGGAGGATACGGCAGGCGAAGGATGCTGGTGGAAGTCAGTCCCTGCCGGCAGATGATAGCTCTCTGCGTCGGAGGGAAACGTCCGCGCTTCAACAGCCTCGCGGAACTCTTCGAGACCTCTTTGCATGACGCTGCGGACGTCTGCGAACTGCCGAACGAACTTGGCGGGAGCGGAGGAGAAAAGGCCGAAGAGATCGTGCCAGACGAGGACCTGTCCGTCACAATCTGGGCCTGCGCCGATCCCGATCGTGGGCACGTTGACGTGTGCGGTGATCTCCGCGGCCACCTCGCGTGGGATGCCTTCGAGAACCAGCGCAGTTATGCCAGCGCTCTCCAACTCATGTGCGTCGTCGAGGAGCTTCGTGGCGGCAGCCTGAGTCCGGCCTTGCACGCGGTACCCGCCCATCCTATTCACGGCTTGAGGCCTGAGGCCGATGTGTCCGAAGACCGGAATTTCTGCTCGGACGAGCCCCCGGACCCGAGGAGCTATCTCCGCGCCACCTTCGATCTTGAGGGCCTGAGCTCCAGCTTCTTTGACGAGCTGCAGACCGTTCGTGACCGTCTGGTCGGTGGATACGTGGTAACTGCCGTAAGGCATGTCGACGACCAGCATGCTGCGCTGCACGCCGCGGCGCACCGCTCGCGCATGATGCAGCATGTCTTCCATGGTGACCCTGAGCGTGTCTGGCAGGCCGAGCACGACCATGCCAAGCGAGTCACCCACGAGAATCACGTCGATGCCTGCCTCATCAGCCAGTCTTGCTGAAGGATAGTCATAGGCCGTGATCGCCGTGATGGCGTGCTTCGCACGCTTCCGGGCGAGCAGGTCGATGGAGACGACCACAACCAGCGCACCTTCGGGTCCAGGCGCGACGCCTTGCAATGGAACGGCACTCATACTTCACTCCAGTGCCGCTCCGTCTATGCGGATGCAGCCTGCAAATGCAGTATATCGGAATCCTGCGGATGCGATGATCGGCGGGTCTGTTGGGCTTGGCGGTTCGGTTCTCGCCGCTGGGCCTGCCGCCGTTCGTCGTCAAGTACGGCTCGACTCTCTGGGCCTTGATGGTCTATTGGATCGTCTCGGCCCTGCTACCCTTGTGGCGTCTATACGCCGTCGCCTTGCTTGCGGGAGTAATCGCCACAGCTGTCGAGTTCGTGGAGCTCTACCACTCGCCGGCGCTTGACGCCTTCCGCTTCACGCTTCCCGGCATCCTCCTTCTGGGCCGCTTCTTCTCCGTCTGGGACATCGTTGCGTACTGGCTCGCTATCTCCGTTGGAGCCTGTGATCTTCACGGGTAAGTGGCGGGGTTCTTCACTTCTAAGTGACGCCGATTACAAGGGTACTGCGAGCGGCGTTGACCACATCGTCCGTGAGTACGGCAAGCTCATTCACCCGGAGAACCCGCTCGATCTGCAGGAATCTCGGGCGCGCAGCGCGATGGCGTTAGACCAGTTCAAACTGATCCCGAAATCGGGCCGGCCCTTCATGAGCCAACGTGGTCATCGCTGGATCAAGCTTAGAGATGATTGCGTAAACGGTGCCATAAGAGAGCAAAGGCACTGGCGCTCTTTGGATATGGTAAGAAGGCGACGATGAATGGCAGCAACGGAGGGTCGTGGTTTCGTTAGAAACAGCCCTTCGATCACTTGAGTGACCTCGGCTGGGACCTTCCGCCGCCCGCAGTCGTTGCGAGGCCGCCGGACGAGTCCCGCCAGGCCAGAGTCGTGGTACCGAGCACGCTCCGTAGTTCGTAAGCCTATACCTGATGCTTTTGCCGCTCTTGAGCACATGGCGAAGCAGCCGGCCCTCCTCGATCCCGGCCGCGGCCATCCAGGCATTGATCGCCTGCTTGACCCACAGCGGGACGGCCACGGTCCGGACGCGTCTTCCCTTCCTTCGAGGTCCGCTAGCACCCAGCGGCCCTCGCGCAGCTGGACGGTCTCGACCTCGAGCGTGGCGAGCTCTTCCCGCCGCAGAGCGCAGCCGACCAGGAGAGCCAGGATCACGTAATCGCGCTTGCCCTTTACTATCGACCGGTCCGGGATGGTCAGCAGTTCCCTGGCCTGCTCTTTCGTCAGCCAGTTGCCGAGGCGAGTTCCCTGCTGCCGGACGTTGGGGATGTCGCTGAGGTTCGCGGCGGCCTCGGCCGAGAGCGATCCGTTGCGACGCGATTCCTCAACCAGCTTGCGAACGGCCGAGAGCCGGACGTTGATGGTCGATGGCGCCAGGCCCTCCATCGAAGCCTTCCACTCCTGCAGCAGCGCACGGGTGAGCGGTCGGCCAGCGGAGAAGGCGAAGAGATCGTCGAGGGCTTCCCGTAGTTGCGGCGGGTGTGCGGAGAGGTCACGGAATCCAGCACCATCCTGCGCAGCTCCCGCTGGGCTGGAGTAAGGCCAAGGAAAGGTACGCCTGGCAGCAGGGCCAGGTCCGGGCCGCTTCCCTGCCCTTCCGAGCTCTCCGGTCGAGTTTCAGCTGCATCGGGCATGTCGCGAGTTTACCCCTGACAAGTGACCTTGCCGTGGGTGAAGTCGAACGGATCGGAATCTCAAGTTTTTTGACGAGGGGTTCTGATGGAACCCCGACAAGTGTTTTCCTGTTTCTATATACCACATATGATATAAGTTGAGCCTGGATGCTCTGGACGGTTGAAACATTGAATGGCGCGGTTGACGCCGAACTAGAGGCGCTGCCGGAGGATATGCAGGCGCGGTTCGTCTACATCTCGCGTCTGATCGAAGAATTCGGGCTGGAGAAGGTGCGGGAGCCGCATGTCAAACATCTCACCGGGCCGCTTTGGGAAATGCGGCTAAAAGGCCGGGGCGGCATTTCTCGGGCAATTTACGTCACGGCGACTGGACGGCGCGTGGTTGTGGTGAGGGCTTTCATCAAGAAAACCCAGACGACTCCGCGCAGCGAACTTGAACTGGCGATGAAAAGAGCAAAGGAAGTGAAGCCATGACCACAGTGAGCGAGCTGCACAAAAAGTGGGCGAAAAACCCGAAATACGCCAAGGCATTCGCCGAGCTGGCCCCTGAATACGCGGTCGCACGGGCCGTGATCGAGGCGCGGGTGCTGGCCGGACTTACGCAAGAGGAGCTGGCGGTGCGCATGGACACCAGCCAGTCGGCCATAGCCCGGCTCGAAAGCGGTCGCGCCCGTCCGACTACGGAAACGCTCGGGCGGCTGGCCATCGCCACCGGCACAGAACTCACCATCAGCTTTACCCCGAAACTCCCGTAGGAGCCACTTCCCTGCCCCGTCTGATAGCCAGGCAGTAGAAAAATTATGGCTATGTGGCTATCCACATAGCCGAGTAGCTGGCTTGTTAATTAGTCTGGCTATCCTGCTATTTTGCTTGCCGGATTGCCTGCAAGCATTGTTACCATTTCCTGACTATCACGATAGCGGGCTATGTGGCTATCCACCTAGCCCGCTTGCCATGGAGCAAACGATGAAGAAGCCAAAGGACATTACAGAACTCGCCAGCCGCCTATCGAGTGCAGCCTCGACGCCGCTTGTCGCTGCGCCCCCCGTGTCATTTACACCCCAAGCGGAAGAGCCGGCCCCCATAGCCAGAGAAGCAGGGAAGCGCAAGGCCCCGAATCGCTCTACGGTTCCGGTGTTCCTGCGGCTCTCCCAAAATCTTTACGAACAGTATGACGAGGAAGCCGTGCGCAGAACAAAGGCCACTGGCCGGGGCGTTACGGTGCAGCAGGTGATCCTCGCCCGGTTGGAAGGGACGACCGCATGAGCCACAGCGTTTATTTCGGCGGCCAGAAGGGCGGCGCAACGAAAACCACGACCTCGCATTTGGTCTGCCTCGGCGCGATCCTGCACAAGCAGCCCGCCGCCTACGTCCTCACAGACCCGAACCGCCAGCTGAAAGAAGAGGGGCGGCCCTACAGCGTTCTCGACGGACGCCAGCCGCGCGAACTGGCGAAGATCTTGAGTGCGATCGACGCCCACCGGAATGGATGGTGGATCATCGACGGCGGCGGCAATCGCCCCGCATTCGACGCTGAAATGGCGCAGCAGGTCGATCTTGTCATTCTTCCGTTTCGAGACAGCGAAGAAGACCTTGAAGCGGTCACGCGGGATCTCCACGCTTACCCCAACGCCTTGGCCTGGCCGTGCGCATGGCCGACCAATGACAAGGCCAAGCAGTCGGCCAAGCACTTGATCGAAGCGCTGACCCTTGCATTTCCGCAGCGCGTAATGCCGTCGCCGCTCTACTTCGTGAACTCTGCGAAAGAATTGCTGGGCGCATCACTCGACAACCCTTCGACGCCGACGCGCAGCGCCGGGCGCCGGGCGTTCGACATCGTTTCCGATACCTTCGATGCTCATGCGCAGAAGATCGAGGAAATGCCAGCCCGAGCGACCGCCTAGCGATGACCGACAGACAAAAGCCAAAGCGCGGAAGCAGGGAAGAGCAGGCGGAGAATTTCACGCCGCTGTCGGCCTTCTTGCCCGGCATCGTTGACGCCTTGAAGATAGCGCCGCCAGCAAAACCGACGCAGGCGATCACGCCGCAGGGGCGTCACCACTTCACGACCATGAAACAGATCGAGGAGCTGCTCGCCATCCCGGACGGAAACCCGGAAATCGGGTTTATGACCCGGCTGCTGACCCTATGCAGCTTGCCACGCACCGATCCCGGCGACCGTTTGCAGTACAAACGCGAGAATGGCCCCTACAAGCTGGTGATGATTGCCGGCGGCGATAACAAGCTGCCCTACGGCAATCTGCCGCGTCTGCTGCTGGCGTGGGTCTGTACGGAGGCCGTAAGGACGCAAAGCCGTGAGCTGCAGCTGGGCCATTCACTGGCGCAGTTCATGCGCGAGCTGGGCATGATCTCAGACAGCGGCGGCAAGACAGGGAACCGGACGCGCTTGAAGAACCAGATCGACAGGCTGTTTTCTTGCAATGTCGAACTGACCTATTCAATCCCCGGCTACAAGAAGGGCATCTCTTCGCTAATCGCGGACGAACGGGAGCTGTGGTGGGATTACAAGACCCCGGCGCAGGACACTCTCTGGCAGAGCCGCATCCGGCTCGGGGAACGGCTCTTTCAGGAGATAATCGAAAACCCGGTGCCGCTCGACATGCGCATACTCAAAGCGATGTGTCCGTCGTCCCTCGGCCTCGACCTGTACATGTGGCTGTCGTACAAGACTTTCAGCCTTTTGAATGGCAAGGGGCCGAAAATACAGCGCCTGTCATGGCATCAGCTTTACGCGCAGTTCGGCAAAGACCCCGCCAAGGCCAGCGACAAGCTCGTGGTGAACGACTTCCGCAAAGACGCCTTGCGTGAACTGCGCAAGCTGAAGCGGAGCTGGCCGTCCCTCGATTACGGAATACCAAAGGGCTTTCTAGAGGTTCGCGGGTGCCAGCCATCAGTCGCGCCCAGGGCGATAGATGCCAGCGGGGCAGGGAAGGGCAAGGGAACACATTAGACAGTTTCCGCTGGCGGTTATAGCGGCGAGCGGCTTTTGACGCACCACGGCAACGTCGGCGAATTGGCGCAGGGTCTGAAGAGGCGTAGACCGCCTGTGCGAAAGCCTGTGAACGGCGGAGATTTTCAACGCATAAACACCCCTACTCGCTCAATTTTGAGATGTTCTGCCATGAAATCCTTTTGTTTCAATGGTTTAGATTCCCGCATAAACACCCCTACTCGGATTTATCAACGCATAAACACCCCTACAACGGCCCGCATAAACACCCCTACTTAACAAATAGTAAAAAACAAATAATTTACTCAAGTAGCAGGGAAACCCGCGCTGTGGGAATTAGGGCAAATGGCGAAGCGGAGAATTGTAGAACGAACAAAAGCAACGGCAAAAGCCAAACCTCTCCAATGAAGGTGAAGTTGATCTGGCGGCAGCGGCTAGCGATCTAACCCCTCGGCAATCGAACGGAAAGACACCGAGAACAAGCCGCAGCGCGGCGAGTGGCTCACCCGTACCAAAAAGCAGACACAAGGCCCGCACGAGGCCATTGAGAGCCAGGAATGTACTGTGCGGCAGGCTAAGCCGCTCGGGTGCTCAATTCGACATTCTGTAATCGACCGATTACACTTGGCGTATGTATTCGATCCGGCCTCTACCTGAGTTCACTGCCTGGATCGACGCATTGAAGGCCGAGACGGTACGCGGCATCATCGTGGCACGGATCAAACGCCTGGAGCGCGGTCTGAGGGGAGACGTGGCATCGCTAGGGAACCTCTGTACAGGTATGCGTTTTAGCTGAGGTTCGAGCGGTTGTGCTTGGTTGGTGAGCTATTTGCGTCACACCGGGCTTTGCGTGCTGGTTGAGCAGTCAACCGGCTGATTTTAGG
>JAABUL010008200.1_pt1 | contig 10767 bp, 8 predicted proteins | sample 5559151 | NCBI WGS metagenome assembly JAABUL01 (sample SAMN10711876, study PRJNA513368) | rock metagenome | isolation source: Antarctica rocks | place: Antarctica: Victoria Land, Pudding Butte sud | reverse complement strand
GGCGGCGAACGAGGCCTTCAATATCGTCAACGGTGACACTTTCCACTGGCGCGACATGTGGAAGGTGGTTGCCGCAGGCGTCGGGGTCGAGCCCGCGCCATACCCTGGTCATCCCACCCCGCTCGAAGCGCAGATGACGGATGCTCAGAAGACTTGGGGCCCCCTAGCCGAGCGCGAGAGTCTTCGGCAGGCCGACGTCGATCGGCTTGCGTCATGGTGGCACACCGACGGCGACCTCGGCCGCGCAGTCGACACCTTCGCAGACATGACCAAGAGCCGTCACGCCGGGTTCACGGACGTGCAAGACAGCCGCAGGTCTTTCCTCGACCTGTTCGAAAGGCTGCGCGACGAGCGCATCATCCCGCGCGGGGCGACGCGCGCCGCCGCTGACAGCACTACGGAAGGGCACCAGCCCCCTGAGCGTGAGGAAGGCCAGGTGTGAAGGCCGTCCAGTTCCAAGGCGTCAATGACCTGAACCTGTCAGATATCGACACGCCATCGATAGCAGCGGACGAGGTACTCGTCAGTCTCAGCGCGGTCGGGATCTGCCATTCGGACTTCGAACTCCTGGAAGGCCGCTACATCATCCCCTTCGACTACCCCATAATCCCGGGTCACGAGTGGTCCGGATCAGTCGCCGAGGTCGGACGCGACGTCAGTGGCTTCCGCCCCGGAGACCGCGTTGTTGGAGAATGCGTCATCGGAGAACAACACTTCGGCTTTTCCATCTCCGGCGCGGCGGCAGAGTACTTCGTGGCCCGGCCGGAGTGGCTCCACCACGTTCCCGACGAGCTCTCCGACACACACGCCGCACTCGTCGAACCTTTCAGCTGCGCGTACTTCGCGGCTACGAAGGTCGACAACCTCAACGCCAGCGACACAGCCGTCGTCTTCGGGGCGGGCCCTATCGGCCTCGGATGCGTAGCCGTCGCTTCCACCCTCGGGGCGCGGGTGATCTCGGTCGAACCCAACCTGAAGCGAAGAGCCCTCGCGGCTCAGCTCGGTGCTGCTGAGACCGTGGATCCGGCTGCCGAAGGTGTCCTCGAGCAGATACTCGAGCTGACCGGTGGGCGCGGGGCCGACGTGGTGATGGAGGCGTCAGGGCACCCAGCGGCGATGGCGTCGACCTTGGAGGTCGCCAGCTTCAACGGCCGCTTGGTCAACATCGGCATCGACGTCGGCCGCAGCGCCCCGGCCAAGCTAGGACTCATCCAGTCCAAGCAACTGCAAGTGCGCGGAACCATCGGGTCCCCTGGGGTGTGGCCCGCCACGCTGAGGTTCCTTGCCAGGACCCGGCTGGACCTGTCGTCAATGGTCACCCGAAGCTTCCCCCTCGAGGAGGCTCCCTCCGCATATGACGCGGCCCGGCGTACCGACCAGAACATCAAGGTTCATATCTATCAGGAGGCGGCCCGATGAAGGCACTCGTCCTGCACGCTGCCGGTGATGCCCGGGTGGAGGACAGGCCGGACCCGACACGCCCTCGATCGACCGAAGCCACCTTACGAATCACTCGGGCTGGACTATGCGGGACGGACGCGACCGAGTACCTCGCGGGGCCCGTCATGACACCCCTGAAAACGAGGCATCCAGGATCCGGCTTCTTTGGTCCGGTAGTGCTCGGGCACGAGTTCATCGGTGTCGTTGAACTCGTCGGTGACGAGGTCGACCGGATCGAAGTGGGCGACCGGGTTGCCGCCGGCGCGGGAGTCTGGTGCGGCTCCTGCGACTGGTGCCAACGGGGAGAAACGAACCTGTGCGCCTCGTACTGGACGTTCGGCCTGTCCGCGGACGGAGGCCTGGCCGAGCGTCTGACCGTGCCAGCGGCGATGCTGCACCCGGTCGCTTCAGGTGTGAGCGATGACAACGCTGCCCTCGCCCAACCGCTGGCCGTCGCTTTGCATGCGGTGAGCCGCAGCCAAATTGGGCCAGGAGATGTCGTAATCGTCAATGGTGCCGGCGCCATCGGCTCATTCATCGTGGCAGGAGCCGTGGCCGCCGGCGCAGGCGCCGTCGTAGCCCTTGACGTCGAGGAGTCCCGGCTTGTAGTCGCGCGCAGGCTTGGCGCTTCTCAGGCGGTCAATGTGACCACGGCGGACATAGAGGAAGTTGTTAGAGAGGTCACGGGCGGCGCGCTGGCGGACGTCTGTGTCGAGGCAAGCGGGACGCCGGACGGGATGGGCCGGCTCCAGCGCCTCACCCGGCGGGGAGGCACGATGCTACTTGTCGGCCTACCGAAAAAGCAGGTCACGTTCGACTCCGTGGACCTCATCCTTCGGGAGATCAGCGTCGCCACAACCGTGGCTCATGTGTGCGACAAGAACCTTCCGGCGGCCTTGGATCTGCTGGCCTCCCGCGATCTGGCCGCACTGCTGGTGGAGCGCGTCGTACCACTCGACCGGGTGATCGAGGACGCTCTGCAGCCGCTCGCGGCGGGGCGGGCGCGCGGGAAGCTACTCGTCGACCCGCAGCAGCCAACAGCATGAGCGGGAAGCGCAGACCCCGGATAGCTTTCTGCGGTCTCGGGCGGATGGGCCGACAGATGGCTACTCGCGTTATTGAAGGCGGGTATCCCACCTCAGTATGGAACCGGACCTCCGGGGCGGCGCGGGCACTGGCCGAAGAGACCGGCGCGACGGCCTCAGCTACCCCGGCCTCGGCGGCCCGCGGCGCCGAGGTCGTCATCACCATGCTCACCGACGGTCCCGCCCTGCTGGCAGTTCTCACCGGCGAGGAGGGTGTGCTCGCAGGTATCCCCCCCGGATCAGTCGTCGTCGACTGTTCAACGATTGGCCCGGAGATGGCCCGGGAGGCGTCGGAACTATGCTCCCAGGCCGGGATCGCCTTCATTGACAGTCCTGTCAGCGGCAGCACCGCAGTGGCCAGCCGCGGGGAGCTAGGTCTGATGGTCGGCGGTGACCCACGAGACCTCGCGCGAGTCGAACCAGTCTTGGCCACCTTCGGCCGGACGATCGTTCATGTCGGGCCGACAGGTGCGGGAGCAGCGGCCAAGGTGGCCGTCAATGGCCTCCTCCACACGTTCAGCACCGCACTTGCCGAAACCCTCGTGACCGCCGAAGCGGCCGGTGTCTCCCGGTCGTCACTGTTCGACGTGCTACTCAGCGGGGTGCTAGCCAACACTTTCCTGGGCTACAAGCGCGACGCGTTCATCGACCCTGAAAGCGGCCCAGTCGCCTTCGACCTGGACACGGCCACCAAGGACTTACGTCTTGCCTCCGCCGCCACCCGAGAGAGCGGCCTCAATGCGTCGATCATTGAACGCGCCCTGCAGCTACACGAGCGTGCCCTCACAGAGAATTACGGCGACCGGGACATGGCCGCGATGGCTGCCTGGTTCAGCGCCCAGTCCAACGCCGGACACCGCCTGCAAGCGTGCAAACCGACTCAGCCGCTCGAAAGGACATGACATGGGCATCCACACCTACGGGACGAACGCAGTCGACTGGGAGCAGCGGATCGACATCGACCGTCTGCGCGGCGAACGGCTAGCACGGCTACGTTCTGAGCTCAACCGGTCCCCCCTTGGGGCCGTCCTGGCGTTCGACTTCACCAACATCCGCTACATGACATCCACCCACATCGGGACCTGGGCGGTCGACAAGCTGATCCGCTTCTCCTTGCTCGTCCGCGGCAGCGAGCCCATCATTTGGGACTTCGGGTCCGCAGCCAAACACCACCAGCTCTACAACCCATGGCTGGACTACTCCTCCGCCCCGGCCGACGACCCCGCCAACGCTCCCCATCACGGCGCTTCCCCCAACGGAGCAACCCGAGTGACTGGCGCGCGCGCGGGCATCTCAACACTGCGAGGGGCCTTCCACCCCCAGGCCGGGATCGCCGAGGAGGTGGCGCGCAAGATCAAATTCGAGCTGGAGGAACATGGACTGCTGAACGACCCGCTCGGGGTAGACGTTATCGAATTACCCATCCTCGCGGCGCTGCAACAAGCCGGCATCCAGGTTGTCGACGGGCAGCAAGTTTTTCTCGAGGCGCGCCGCATCAAGACAGCGGACGAGATTCGGCTGCTAACTCAGGCAGCCTCAATGGTCGACGCCGCGTACGACCGCCTCTACGAGTTCCTACGGCCCGGCGTTCGGGAGAACGAGTGTGTCGGCCTCGTCAGCAAGGTGTTATACGACATGGGGTCGGAGTATGTCGAGGGAGTCAACGCGATCTCCGGAGAACGCTGCGCTCCACACCCACACGTCTACTCCGACCGGATCATCCGTCCTGGCGACCCCGCTTTCTTTGACATTCTGCACAGCTACATGGGATACCGGACCTGCTATTACCGCACCTTCGCCGTAGGCAGCGCCTCCGTCGCTCAACGCGAGGCCTACAGCCGCTGCCGCGACTACATGGACGAGGCCATCGCCCTCGTGAAGCCCGGAGCCACGACAGCGGACATCGTGTCGGTTTGGCCGACGGCCCAGGAGTTCGGGTTCGCCGACGAAACCGCAGCCTTCGCCCTGCAGTACGGACATGGTGTCGGTCTCTCGATCTGGGAGAAACCGATCTTCAGCCGTCTCGTCTCCCTCGATCATCCTGAGGTGATCGAAGAAGGCATGGTATTCGCCCTCGAGACATTCTGGCCCGGCGCCGACGGATGGTCGGCGGCGCGCATCGAGGAGGAGCTCGTGGTTACCGCTGACGGCTGCGAGGTAATCACTAAGTTCCCGGCCGAGGAACTCCTCGTTGCCGGCCAGCGGTACTTCACCGCTGACGGCCCGCTGCCGACGACACGGGACGCACAGTCTCATCTCAATTCAAAGACCGTCCCTTCCGACGGCGGGGCACCTTATGCCGCAGACGCGCCCGCCTCCCGACCATCAGCATGAAAGGATCGGCATGACGCTGCCACTGGAAACGCATGCATACGGCGAGCACGACCTTGTGATGCCGCCGAGTGACCCCACATCGCACGACGGCGCCGACGTGCCCATCGACAAGCGGCTGGAGATGTACCGCGTTCTACAGGAGCTGCGGCAGTTCGAAAAACGTGCCTATGACCTGTTCATGCAGCAGCTCGTCAAAGGGACGTCGCATCTATCGCTTGGGATGGAAGCTATCGCCGCCGGCTTCGGGGCGGCGATGCGCACCGACGACTACACGTTCGCGACGTATCGCGGGCACGCCCACACCCTGGCCCGCGGCGTCCCCATGGAAGGTGTGCTCGCCGAGCTTCTTGGCCGGGCCAACGGCCTCCTTGGTGGCAAGGGCGGCTCGATGCACCTCACCAGTGTCAAACACGGCGTGATGGGGTCCTACGCCATCATCGGCGCCCACCTGACGATCGCAAACGGTGCCGCGTGGTCCGCGCAATACCGCGCAAGTGGACAGGTCGCTGTCTGCTTCTTCGGCGACGGGACAACCAACATCGGCGCCTTCCACGAGGCATTGAACTATGCCGCAGTATTCAACCTTCCGGTCGTCTTCGTCTGCGAAAACAACTTGTACATGGAGTACACGGCGATTTCCGACATAACCGCCGTCGCGAGGCCGGCGGCCGACCGAGCGGCTGCCTACGGCTTGGAGCCTATCGTGGTTGACGGCAACGATGCAGACGCCTGCTACCTGGCGGCGTCCGCAGCTTTGGAGCACGCTCGCTCCGGTGCGGGACCAGTCCTCGTGGAAGCACTAACCTACCGACACGGCGGTCACTCGCGCGCCGACCCTGGCAAGTACAAGCCGCCGGGTGAACTTGAGGCCTGGCTCGGCTATGACCCGGTGAAGATCTACCGCGGTCGCCTGGAGCGGCTCGGTGTCGAGCCGGCCACCCTGGACGCCATCGAGTCAGCGGTCACCGCAGCGGTCGACCAGGCCACGACGGCCGCCAAAAGCGGCCCGCTACCAGCGCCGGAAGCTGCATACACCGATCTGTGGGCCGACGGAGGCTACTCGTGGCGCAACTGACATACCGAGACGCCGTGGCCCGCGGCATCGCCCAAGAGATGGACAGGGACGAGCGGGTGGTCTTGATCGGCGAAGACGTGGCCGGCGCAGGTGGGGTGTTCAAGACAACTGTCGGGCTGCTGGAAAGGTTCGGCCCGCGGCGCGTGATCGACACGCCAATCGCCGAACAAGCCATCCTTGGGGCGGCGATGGGAGCAGCCATGACTGGATTGCGACCAGTCGCCGAGATTATGTTCTCCGATTTCTTCGCGGTCTGCTGGGACCTCGTCGTCAATCAGATGGCCAAGACCCGCTACATGACCGACGGTCAGGTGACGCTGCCGCTGGTGGTGAAGAGCGGCAACGGTGGGAGCCTTCGTTTCGGCGCCCAGCATTCGCAGTCCATCGAGAACTGGGCAATGGCCGTTCCCGGCCTCAAGGTCGTCACCCCTTCGACCCCAGAGGACGTGGTCGGTCTCATGGCCGCCGCGATTCGCTGCGATGACCCAGTCCTCTTCTTCGAACACAAGGGCCTTTACGCAAGCAAGGGGGACGTGCCCGAAGGTCCGATCGAGGACGAGCTCGGAACGGCACGGGTACGCCGAACGGGTAAGGATGCAACGATCCTGGCCCTAGGGCTGATGGTTCCCCGGGCGGTCGAGGCCGCTGACGGCCTAGCCGTGCGGGGTATCGACTGCGAGGTGATCGACCTACGGTCTTTGGTGCCGCTCGACACCCGCGCCATCCTGGAATCCGTCGCCCGGACAGGGCGCCTGTTCACGGTTGAGGAAAACCCCCGCCTCTTAGGTTGGGGCGCCGAAATGGCCGCCATCGTCAGCGACGAAGCCTTCTGGGACCTAGACGGTCCGGTGGTGCGCATAACGACACCACACCTTCCGCTTCCCTCAGCAGATTCCCTCGAAGACCTCATAATTCCGTCCGTGGAACGCATTGGGGTCGAAGTCGAACAGGCAATGCAGGCGTGACCGACGTTCAAGTTACGATGCCTCAGCTCGGCGAAACCGTCGCAGAGGGCACCGTCGTGCAGTGGCTCGTCGAGGTCGGCCAGCGGGTGCGACCGCAAGAGCCCCTGCTCGAGGTGTCCACAGACAAGGTCGATACAGAGATCGTGTCGCCCGCGGACGGCGTACTGAGCAGCATTGTCGTGGGGCAGGCAGAAACGGTGGCCGTCGGCTCCGTCCTGGCAACGATATCGACCGGGCCGTCCGCGGTGAGCCCGTCGGCACCTGAAGCGGCGTCCTCACTCCAGATGGAGCATGACCTCGGTCACCTTGCGACACACAAGCCCCGGCAGCGGGACAGTCCGCGGGTCAGACGCCTCGCCCGAAATGCGGGGGTAGACCTAACACACGTTCAGCGCAGCGGTCGGCACGGACGCGCCACCGCCACCGACGTGTCCGCCGCCGCAGCCGTTGCGGTCACGTCGAAGTTGACGCGGGAGAACCCCCCATTCAACCGGCCGCCAATTGACACCGCCCTCCCGGCCGGCAGCCGAACCGGAACTCTGTCGCGGCGACGGCGGATCATCGCCGACCGGATGCTGGAGTCTTTGCGAGTATCGGCTCAATTGACAACTGTGATTGAGGTCGACCTCACCCGGGTGTCAGTTGCCAGGGAGAAGGCAAAGGCAGAGTTCCGCCGTCGGCATCAAGTCCCACTAACCGTGCTCGCCTTCGTCGCTGAGGCGGCCGTCCATGGGCTCGGCAGCAATCCCGTCGTGAATGCACGGCTTGACTCCGAAGCCGGCACAGTGTCGTACTCGACTGCAGTTCACCTCGGCGTTGCCGTCGACACTGAGCAGGGGCTTGCGGTACCGGTGATCCGTCACGCGGAGGATCTGACCGTGCCCGGTCTCGCCCGGCGCATAGCCGGGGTCGCAGCACGCACGCGGGAGGGAACAATCACCGCCGATGAGGTGACCGGTGGCACGTTCACAGTGACCAACACCGGTAGCCGCGGAGCTCTGTTCGACACGCCCATCATCAATCAGCCGCAGGTGGCTATCTTAGGATTCGGCGCAGTCGTCCGTCGGCCGATGGTGGTTGCCGACGCGTCAGGCGGGGAGCAGCTGGCGGTCCGTTCGATGGCCTACCTCGCACTAACTTACGACCATCGGCTCATTGATGGCGCCGACGCCGCCCGATACTTGGCGACGGTGAAGCTTCGTCTTGAGCGACGAGGGATTGAGGCCATTGAATCAGCCCTGGCAGGTACCTAGACTTCAGCTGCGTCTGAAGTAGCCTCAGCAGCACCGAAGCCGTCAACCACTGGCGACCTCCTTCTTGTCTCAGCCACGTTCACATGCTGCAACACTTGGCACCGTCCCCGTGTGTTCGCCCCATCGCTCAGGGGCGGACCTACGGCATAACATGAGTGACGACATGTTCTGCGACGGCGAGACTGCTCGTCCAGGCTGGCGACACTGCGTTTAGCACGTGCGTCGATCGCGCATCGCCACGGACGACAAAGTCCATCTCAAGCTGGCGGGTGGGCAGGTGCAGCAGCTGCGCCCGAACGCCGGGGCGCCCGCGCTCAGTGAAATCCGCCGCACGAACGTCGGGGACCAGGCGGCGCGCCTGGGCCACCAGGCGCCGCCGCGAGTACTTGGGCAGCTCGCTCCGCATGAGACCCGGAACGTCATGGTGAGGGCTGAGCAAAAAGCGGGCGTAGGGCCCGACAGCCTCGGCAATGTCTCGGGTAGAGAATCCCTGCAGGCCGCCGTAGGCCTCCCGCCACAGCGCGGGGATCGCGGTTGGACCGATCTTCACGCGACCGTCCACGGTCATCGTCAGGTGTACGCCCAGAAACGGGTTGCGCGCATCCGGGACCGGATAGACGTGTCGCCGCAACCGGCCCTCGGGCCAGTTGCCGTACCAGTACAGCCCTTTGAACGGCAAGACGGCGTAGTCGTCGCACATTCCGAACCAGCGCCCAACCCGGTCAGCCTGCAGGCCCGCAGCATTCACGATGTGCCCTACCGAGAAACTGTCACCGCTGGTGGTTACAAGCCCAGGCCGTGCCCCGGTGACCTCCGCACTCAAGATCAGCTCGCCGCCCCGGTCGCGCACCCGCCCGGCTAGGGCGTTAAGGACTAGCTGCGGCGAGGCACTCGAGGTTGTCGGAGACCACAGGGCCCGCTCGACCGTTCGGGCAAGGGGCTCCAGCTCGCGCGCCGCATCCTCGTCCACGAGCTCGGCCGGCACGCCATTAGCGTGCGCGCGTTCGAGCAGGGAATCGAGCGCCGGCAACTCGTCAGCTTGCTGGGCTACCACGAGCTTCCCGAAGCGGCGGACCGGCACTCCATGCTCCGCGCAGAACTGGTGGAGCAGGATGTTGCCGCGTCGGGTAAGCCGCGCCTTCAACGAGTCGGGAGAGTAGTAGAAACCTGCGTGTATAACCCCGGAGTTCCGGCCGGATGCGTGCGCGCCAAGGCGATCTTCCTTGTCGAAGACAACGACCGTGCTGCTCGGCCGCGCAGTGAGCAAGGCATCAGCCAAGGCCAAGCCGACGATACCGCCCCCAATAACTGCGACGTCAGCGGTGCGTGGCATCGTCACATTGTTGCATCGCGGGCACCCCTCGCATTGGTCGACCGGCTCCACCAGTCCGGCCGCGCCCATGCAAGGACCGATCCGCCGCGACCGCCGGGACCTCTGATGGGCGTTGAGGGCTGCCCACCGGGCAGCCCTGCTATTTCGTCAACACCAACGGCACCTTTCCAACGGCCCTGCCCCCACCGACGACTTGACCGGCCAGGACTGAGCCGCCTGGCCCGGCAAGGCACGCCAGTCCCATCTCCCCGCCGCGCTGGCCGGCACCGACGCGACTGCCTGGTCAATATTGTGTTCGACTGGTGCTGGCGTCGAACAGCTGATGCACCTAGATGCAGTTCCAGTGGGCAACGTCGTCACGGCGCCGGTGACGGGCGACCCGGGCAGGCCGAGCCGCACGGAGAACTCGCTGGCCAGCGTCGTCTTGTCTGTCCCCGGAACCCCGGTCACCAACACCGTGAAGGCAGCCATGACAGCAGGTTCTACTTGACCGGGCTATCGTCGCCGTCTTAGCAACCGACCCCTGGTGAGGCAATGGCCTGCGGGGGCTCAATTGGGCGGTGCGGCTCACGCACAGGCCCCCATAAGCTTCTGGTCGTTTCGTCCTTCACCAGTCGTCGACTTCAGGCAAGGCCGGTCACGGCGAACGACTCGCCGGTTTTCGAGGGGCTGTGGGGCGACGAGCGGGTGAGGCGCACTCTGGGTGGTGCCCGCGGCCGAGCTCAGGTGCAGGAGGTCATTTCCGAGGCCGCGGACCAGCGGTGCAAATGAGGGTTCGGACGCTGACTGCTGCAGGCCGGCGAGGAACCGCTAGGCAGTGTGAAGCTGGCTCGCTGCGAGATAGCGGGGCTGCCCGAGGTGGAGCTGGGCTACGCGCTGTTGCCCGAGTTTGGGGGCCGGTTATGCAACCGAGGCGGCATCCGGCGCCCTTGACTTCGGACGGGACGCCGCTGGCCTGCGCGAGGTCGTTGCTGTCGCCCTCGTGTCGAACACGGCCTCCTTCACAGTCATGCAAAGACATGGCGTCCGCCACGAGCTTGACCTGGAACTGCCAGCCGGTCCGCACGAGCTGCACCGACTCGCCCTCAAATTCTCTCGTAGCGGTCTCTGCGGACCCCCACACCGGTCAACGATCCTCGCAGAGACATCCGGGACATGGGGAGCGACGGGCATCGCTAACGCGGCCATGGACATAAGCTGCCGCACCGGGTGGGTCTCTCTGGCCAGCGTGGCGAACCGCTCAGGGCTGCACGCGGCGCTGGTCTCAGTCGCCGTGGCGCAC
>JAABUL010008199.1_pt1 | contig 10767 bp, 1 predicted proteins | sample 5559151 | NCBI WGS metagenome assembly JAABUL01 (sample SAMN10711876, study PRJNA513368) | rock metagenome | isolation source: Antarctica rocks | place: Antarctica: Victoria Land, Pudding Butte sud | reverse complement strand
CCTAAGATTAGTATATAAGTAAAGCTTTTACTATTATCTCTTTTATAAAGAGATATATCTATTTCTTATACTCTTATAAGATGTTAGGAGGTTCGTCTTTTCCCTTAATAACTCTAGCTTAGTTATCCGGCTAATCCTTATTAGTATACGCTAAGTTAGATCCTCTTCTAAGGTTATCCTTCTTTGAAACTAAAGTGGAATAAGCTTTAATCGGTCTTTAGTTCTATTTCTTATCTATTATTATCCGCTATTAGCGTATAGGTTATATATTAGTAATATCTCTAGTATTCGTAAATATAAGTACTCCTTTTTTCTAGTTAATTACTAGATTATACTTCTTTAATTAAGGCATTCCTAAAATGATATAATAAGTAGTTATCCTAATTATATCGAAGGTTAGTTCCTTATAGTAGCGTCGAATTATTATAGGTAGCGATTGTATCTCCTTATCTATCCTTCTTATTAATAGCGTTAACCCGTCGACTATCTATAAGTTATACTATTTCTTCTTCCTTTAAGTTAGTAGGCCTATTAACTATACTAAGTCCTAAGAGGCAAAGTTTCTAGTTACTCCAGAATCTATCATCGTAATAGTTCGTTAACTATTAATTAGTACCGGTATATTCACATGTATATTATACTACGTAGTATATAGGAATTACTTTAGGATTAATATATTAATCTACTTATATCTCCCCGTGATATAAGAGATTACTCTTTTCCCTATTTAAGAAGAAAACTGTATATTATTTTGATTTCTTAATACTTCTTATATTTATCGTGCATGTAAGTATACTACTCTAGTAGGTAGTATTCTTCTACGTCTGGATTATACTCAAGTTAGTTCCTGATACTATTATGCCATCCTGCGGTGGATCCTAGAAACTATAAGTTATGTCGTTTGCTAGCTAGATACTAGTTATAACTATTACTTATATAGTCTTTCCAAATCATCCGTTTATAAGACGTATCTACTACCTACCTCCCTAGTTCTAACTGAACTTAGTAGTAGTACTTATAGTAGTCGTCGGCGTAGGCTATCTAATATATAATACTATGTTCTAGGTATACTAAATTAAATCAGTAATCTTTAACGTATAACTTTTCTTTATAATACGTTTTCTCTAAGTGTTTTCCTTTATTTAATCCTTATAATATGGTAGTATAAGATGGAGAGTTATTTAGAGTATCCTTATTAAGTTTATAGTATAATACTTCTTCTTTTAAGCTCTCTTAACTTTCTTATCTATATTCTAAGCTATACTTCAGAACCTCGCCGTTATCTAAAGATTCCTATTCTATCTTCTTATCTTAAATGTCTTCGAGTTATTATTATAGCTAATCGACTTCTATTTAAATATTAATAACTAGGTCCTTTAAGATTTCTTTAAGTTCTAAGTCCTCTTAATCTACTAGGATAAGATACCTCGTAGTTCTTATATTAATATCCTAGGATAATATTCTATAATCTTTTAGATTCTTGATAAATTAATATACTTTTCGTACGAATTTAAAATAGCGTTCTCCCTTTATAACTTCCTTTAGTAGTCATTCTACCTCGATCTACTTATAGGTTAAGTCGTAGTTCTCTAGATCTTTAGAAGGTTTACTATATGGAACTCTTCTTAGTACGTTTAACTATAGTCGCGGTACTATATTCTTTAACCGGTAGTCTCTAGCGAAGTGGCCTGGTTTACTATAACTATAGTAGGTTACTACTTTCTTACCCCCTTTTAACTATTTCTTACCCCTGAATTTTCCCTTATCTTGTTTCTAAGTGAAGTCCAGTTCTATTAGTATATATCCGTATAGGTCGCGTTATTAATACTATCGCCTTCCTAGTCTATTACTAGCGAAGATTCCTGATTATCCTATTCTAGAGGCTTTATTATTATATCGTTTCTCTATTACTAACTTATAGAGCTTATTATCAACCTTTATAACCTTTACTATTAAAGTATTAAGATTATTAATCTACGCTCTAGTTCGTATTAATTCTTCTTTAATATTAAACTTTAATCCGCGGTAGTATATTATTATTAGTACGTTATCATCCTAGTCTATCTTAGTTATATACTACTGAAACTAAGTGGAATACTTAGTAGTAGACTTCTTCTAAGATAAGTATTATATAACTCGTATAACTACTTTATTTTCGTTTAAAGGACTAAAGACTTGTCGTATCTTAATATAAAATCGTGTAAAGCTTTCTATCTAATTCTAGATATACTAGTTATCTAGATTATCTTTATCCTCAAGGTACTTCTTAAGTGAAGGATAAACCTACTTCTAAGCTCGTCCCCTTATATACGTAATAGCGAAGGCCGGCTGTTATACCGTTAATAAGGTTTATCTATTAAAGGTAAAGTAAAGCTGAAGCTATATAAGCTAGTCTTTAAGCTTTTCTCTTTCACCGTAGAATAAGTTAGGTCTAGCGACCTTAGGTTTATCCTTACTATCCATAGTTAGGCGTCGTGAACTCTAGACGCTTAGGGGGGGGTCTCTACTTTCTAAGGTACTCATTCTAAGGGTACTTAAAGTGTTACGGTTTACTCTATCTGTAGATAGGATAGACCTATGATTAGTTCTTATAAAGAGGAGTATTAAGGAAGTAGGATAAACAGGCTTATATTAAATAGGTCTAGTATAAGGTATTATATTTAGTACTTAAGAGATTACTAGAATTATAATATAAGTTAAGTATAAAGCTCCTATCTACTTAGAAATATCACTATCTATATAGATATAGGAGATCCGTATACTCGACGGGTCGCCTGGATCGCTAACTATATATCCCTGTCGTTCTAGTAACCTTCTTACCAGGTCGATACCTCTTAGCTAATAGTCGACCCGTCGACCTATATTACTAATCCGTGCCAAGCCTCTACTTAGTAAAACCTACGGTCGTAATATCTAGGTATTTTTTAAATTATATTTATAAATATAATAATATTTTTATCTTTATATCTTATAAATATTAATAAGATATATAATTATAAGATTAAGTTAAAATCTAATTTTTAATAATTTATAAGATTTATTATAATTTAAGATTTATTTAATTCTATCTTTTACTTAATTACATTTTTATAATCTTATATTAAGGCTCTTTTAATCTTAATACCTTTCTAGGAGTATTACTCTTAGTTAACCTAGGTTAATCTTATAAAAAGGAGTATTAAGGATAATATAAAAATAGGCTTTATTAAGTTAAATTAATATTAAATTAATATTAAATACTTAGTAATTAATTATTATATACTTGAAAGATAATATAAGTTAAATATAAGATTCTTATAAATTATAAGAAATAATACTATTATATAAATAAAGGAATCTATATTAAGATTATTATACTTTAAATATTTATACTTTAAATATTCTAATTAGTTATTATACTTATAATATATATATCTTAAGTAACTTAAGTAGTATTATAATTATACTATATAAGTATAAGATTTATATTATATTATAATTTAAATATTAGGTCTCCTCTTAAGATTTCTTATCTTAAGAATTCCTACTTATTATCTTATACCTTTATATTATAATTATCTTAAATTATAATTATCTTATTATTAGAAGGTTTTTCTTTAATTCCTTATTAACTCCTTTATAATATATATATATATATTATTAGGAGTAGGATTAATTAGATAAGTATAAGATTAATTTATAATTTAATAAATATATAAAATGTTTTATAACTTAACTCTATTCCCTTTTAAGTAATAAGTCTATTTAAAGTAACTTTATAAAAGGAAGGCTTAAAAGACTTATAAATTACTTATAAAATAATTTAAATTTTAAATTAAAGTTAACTAATTAAATTAAGAAATATAAGTTAATAAAAGGTAAATTAAATAACAATATTAACTTAAAAGTTAAGAAAAGTATTAAAGGTCTTTCTCTTAATAACTTTCTATTTAATATTACTCCTAATTAATTCTATTTAAAAGTTAAATTAATTAATCTTCTTTAAGTTATATACTTAATAGTAGTATTAAAGAAATTCTTAATAATTTATAAAATTTACTTTTACTTTTAATTCTTATTTTTTTAAATTATTATAATTCTTTTATTTAATAAGATATTATTAACTTTATAGATTTAAAATCTTTTAAATCTAATATTCTATTTCTTCTTTTATAATATAATAAGAAGTTTCTTATAAGGATATATTATTAAAGATAAGAATATAGATATATTAATAATAATAATAATAATAATAATAATAATAATAATAATAATAATAATAATAATAATAATAATAATAATAATAATAATAATAATAAGAAAAGTTATTATAAATATTATATTGTTATAATTAATTTTCTATAATATTATCTAAATCCTTTAATAAAGCTTTTAAGGTATTATTAAGATTAAAGGTAATATAAGCCTTTATTAATATAATCCTCTAATCTTAATTATTCTCTTTATAATTTTAATAACTTTAAAAAGTTAGTTAAAGCGCTTATTAGTAGAATTTTACTTATAATTATTAATTAGTTTTAATAGCCTAATTCTTATCCTTATATATTATATCTTTATAATTAAAATAAAGAAATATTATTTAATTATAAAGAAATCTTAAACTTAATTATATTTAATTATAATATATAAAAAGCTTTTAATAAGTTACTTTAAAAGTTTTAAGAAGTTTAACTTTTTTTAAAACCTATTTATATCTTAATTATTAACTTCTAATTCTATATAATAAAAGAGCCTCTTATAAATAGTAAAGATATTATAAATTATAACCTCCCCCTCTTTATATATTAATAATATAAATATATAAAAAGGCTTAATAAGTTAAATTAAATATTTTAATTTTAATTATTTATTATTAATAAGTTTAAAGAAGTTACCTAATTTTTTTTAAATAATATTATATATTTATATAAAGTAGATATAGTTAATTTAATATATAATAAGTTTAGTTTTAATATATATTAATATCTTAAAAGAGCTTAAGAGGATATCTTTACTTATACCTCCTATTTAAGATAGGTATATTATTAATTAAAATTATTATTATACTATTTTTTTATAATTAATTTTTTTATATTTTAAAGAAGACTTCCTTTTATTAATTATTTATATTAATAAATATTATAATTTTTTATACCTTTAATTAATTAATTAAGAAATAATTAGAATGATAATTATAACAGTTATACTTTAATTAAGATTATTAATAAATCCTTCTTTATTATTTAAATATTTTATTATCTATTATTATTAACTTAATTTCTCTAAAATACTTAATTAATTAAATTAATATAAAAGAAAATAAGTAATTCTTTTAAAGTTAATTAAATAATATATATTATATATAAAATATATATTTAAGAGGATTTAAGATTATTCTCTCTTTAATTAATAAAATTATTAAAAGGATTTATATAAAGGGAGTTAATAAGTCTATTATATAATAAAGTATTATTACTTATATTATTAATAATAAGGATAAGAAGTTGAATTTTAATCTTATATTACTTAATAATTAAATTTATAATTATTATAAGTTATAAGTTATTATATTAACCTTTAAGATATTTAAAGTTTAAAAGTTTCTTATATTATATTTTTTTTATTAATAAAGAAAATTATAATTATTATATATAATTAATAATTTAAGGCTAATTAATAACTAATTAATAAAGAGACTTTAATACTATTTATAAATAGGTTTAATAAAAGATTTTGTTTAATTTCTTTAACCTTTATTATTAAGTAATTTATAATAGTAGATATTAAATTTAATTAAAGAGTAAGATTAAGATAGTAAAAGAGTTATAATATCTTAAAATTATTAATAATATTAAATAGTATACTTATAATTATAACTTAATAATAAAATTATTTAAGGAAGTCTTTATATATAAATTTCTATTTATTTGATATTAATCTTATATCCTTATTCTATTTCCTTTAAGATAATAAGTAATATATTAATTCTAATTATTATTTTACTTATTAAAAGCTTACGAATTTATATTATTAATATACCTTATCTTAATAACTATTAATAATTAATATTTATTATAAAGAAATAAGACTTAATCTCTTAATATTTTTAAATAAGAGGTAGATACTTATATTATTAATATTATAACTTATAAAAGGAGAAATAATAACCTTATTATTATAATAATAAATAAATTATAAAGCTTTATTAAAGATAAGAATATATTTATAAAAATATTCTTATTCATTAGACTCCTTTATCTTATCCTAATAAATATCCTAATAAATATTATTTTATCTTATTTTATTTTTAATAATTTATATTATTTTTATTTATTATTTTAGCTATTTATCCTTTTACTTCTATTAAAAGATATAATAGGATTTATTTCTACTCTTTATTATTAAATTTATAGTTAAAGTATTTATAAAATTCTTAATAATAAAAGAGGATAGAATATTATTATTTAAAAATAGGATAATATATTATAATTAATATTTTAAATATAAAGTTAAAGTTAAGAATTTAAATTATAAATTTTAAGCTTTTATTATATTATAATATTTATATCTATTACTTTATTATTAATCTTAGGTAATAGTAAAGTAAGATCAAATTAAGGGCTTATAAATAATACAATTAATTATACCTTAATTTTTCTAATTATAATTTTAATTATTATCTTAATTAATAAAGTATTATAATCTATATTTTTAAATTAATATTTAAATTAAGTTTTTAACTAATTTTATAGTTAATATTAATTTCTTAAAATCCCTTATACTCCTTCTCTCTTTTATATCTATTATTATTTATATATAATATACTCCTTATATTTCTTATTAATAGTTAGATTATTATTCTTTTAACTCCTAATAATAAAATTAAATCTTAAGAGGTTATAAGGGTTTAATATTTATAAAATGTATTATATATTATTAAAGCTAGGATCTTATATTAAATCTTAAAATCTAGAATTAATAATTAATAATATTTTAATAATCCTTATAATTATTAATATAAAACTGACTAATATAATTATTAATATTAAATATTTATTAAATAATATTTGAATCTATTATTATTAAATAAATAAATTTTATTAGAATATTAATATCCTTAAAAGCTAATAAATAATTAAAAAGCTATTAAAAGATAAATAAAAAGGAAGTAAAGAATATAATTAATTATAATATAATAATAAAAACCTAAAAAATATATTATATATATAAATATAATATTATAATATTATAAATATAATATTATAATATAAGTATTATTAGAAATCTATTATTTATAAAAAAAATTAGATTTAATAATATTATAATTATTATTTAATTATCTAATAAGATAGATTATTATAAACCTTTTATAAAAGTTTATATAACTAATATAAATATAAACCTTTACTTTAAGTATACTTTAAGAAATTATAAAGATTAAAATTCTTAATAATCTTAATAATATATTTTATCTTAATATAAATATTTAATTTGATTATTATTAATAAATTATTAGTAGCTTAATTATATATATTATATAAAGAGGATTATTATATAAATAAAGAATAAAAATTTATTTAAAAAGTTATAAAATAATATAAATCTTTAAATAAATTTAAATATAAATCTCTTAAATAATATTTATATTATATTAGTAAAATTATAATACCTTTTTTAAAAATAAATAATAATTATAAATATAAAGAGTATAGAAGTATAATATACCTATATATATTAATAATAATAATAAGAAGGCTAATTATAAAGACTTTACAAATATATTAAAGAAAAGAAGAATAAAAAGATTATAAAATATAACTTAATAATTTTAATAAATAGTTTTATTAAAGATATATTACTTATATTAAATATCTTTAATATAAGTATTAAAAATCTTATTAAAAATACTTAAAAGAGAGAGGTTTATTATAAATATATTAATAATATTAAAATATAAGTTTATGAATTTCTTACTCCTTTAAAAATAATATTATAATATTATAATATTATTTATAAGAATAAATAATTATATAATATTACTTATAATATTAATAGACTTTAAAGTTATAAACAAATATATAACTAATAGAATCTCTTTCTCCTCTTATTTTAAGTTATTATTAAGTATTATATATTAAAGTAAAGAGTTACTTTAATCTTTTCTTTATTTAAAAACTCCTACTATTATTAATTATTTATTCTAAATCTTAAAATATAATATTTATAAATTCTTTATAAATAAAATTAATAACTTTAAATATCTAAAAATATAAAGACTCTTAAATTTAGAAGGTTTTAATAAGCTTAATTATTAATAAGATAAATAGAAATTTATTACTAAATTATTATTAAGCTTATATTATTAATTAATTAATAAATTATCTTATCTTATTAAAGATAGTATTTATTAATATAAATTTAATAATTATAAAGACCTTAATATTAATAACTTTATTAAGTATATTTATAATATTTCTTAATATAAAGATAAACTTTTAAATAAATAAAAAAGGGAATTATTAATTAAATTAATTAAATATAATATAATAAAAAATTATTATAAAAGGAGAAAGCTTTAATTAAATATATTTATAAATATAATTATTTATATAAGGAAATAAGTTATATCTTATAATAAGAGGTATTATTTATTAATAAAAGATATAAGATAGTTAAACTCCTTATATATCTATTTGAAATCTTAAACAATTAAAAGATATATTTATATTAAGCTTAAAACTACTAATTACTAAATTATACTTATTAGATTATTTTTAAGAAGATTAATTAAGCGCGTATTATTTATAATATTAAAATATTAATTTTAGAAATAATTAATTATATTATATTAAATAACCCTTTCTTTATAATCAAAGTATATATATAATAAAAGAAGGGATATATTATAAATTAAACTATTATACTAAAATTAATAATATGTATAATAATAATTAAATATAAAATATAAAATATAAAATGAATATTAGCTATTAATATAATAATTAAGATAATATCTTAAATTTAAATATTAATTTATATTATTTAATTTATATATTAACTTATATATTAACTTATATTAGATTAATTAAGTATAAATAAATAGACCTATTTTAGAACTTATTATATATTCTTATTATAATTAAATATTCTTATTATAATTAAATAAACTTATGTATAATTTATTAATTAATAAGTTAATATTAGATAATATTATATTTAATTTAATTATAAAGTATATCTTATTTATATATTATTTAAAAGATTAAATTTATATAATTAATATATAATTTAAATAGGAATTAATTAAATATAAATTATGTAATTTAATTTCTTTATTATTAATATAAATAATAATATATATAATAACTTATATATTATAATACCTTATAATTACTTTAATATAAACTCTGATAATAATCTTAATATAAAAGACTTTAAATATATTTATAAATACTTTATATATATATTCTTACTTAATTCTTTAATAGCCTTTTACTTTACTTAAATACTTAGGTAATAATTCCTTATATTATATACTAAGCCTTATATAATATTAATCTTATTATTATAAGTATTATAAGCATTAAAGTAATAAAGAACGATTTTATTAAAATTATCTTCTTTATTTTTAATATTTATAAAAGTTAGTAAATTATTATATAAGTAAAATAAGAGCCTTTATATTATAATTTATTAAATGAAATTTTATTAATTACTTTAGTTTTATTACCTTTTATTTATTTATAAAGATTATTAATTTTAGCTATTATTATAATTATTAATAATAAGATATATATATTATATACTATTATATACTATTATATACTATTATATACTATTATATACTATTATATTATAAATTATATATACTTAATTAAACTTTAATAATATATATAAGAAGTATTATATCTATAAATATTATTTATAGATAAGTTCTTACTAGAACGCTTAAAGTAAGCTTATCTAGCTTAATAAGATTTAAGTACTTAATATTAGAAATACCTTAAATTATTTTAAAAAATAGACTTATTAAAGCTTATCTAATTTAAGTCCTATAATAACTAAGAAAAAGTTATTTAAATTTTAAATTTTATAATATATAATATTTATAAGGAAGGGAAGAAAGAGGATAGTAAGAGAAGGAGGAAAGAAGATAAATAAGCTAATAAGTATTTATATATAATAAATTTAACTAAAAATTATATTTATAAAATAATATTCTAATAAGGAATAAATATAACTTTAATAAAGAGATTTTAAGTTACCTACTTTTAGTACTAGATACTAAACTTTAAAAAACTTTAAGAATAAAGATTATATTTAATAATTTTATTCATTTTTAGATTTTTTACTTAGATTATCCTAAATTATCCTATATTTTAATTATAACTACTAGAGTTATTATAGCTTATAAGAATTTCTTAGTCTAAAAATATTTTATAGATATAAATAGGATTAAGAATTAAGAGATTAATTTTAATTTTAAGATATATTATTCTTAATTAAGTTTAGATAGTTATATTACCTTTTCTTAATATTAATACTTAATATTAATAATAATTGTAATTAATTTTAAATTTTATAAGTAATTATAATTATTATTAATTATGAATACTCTTTATAATATATTATATAATAGTATAAATAGAGGTATATCTTTATAATCTTAAATAATATTAAATAGATAAGTATTAGATATATTAATAATAAAATTAAAGTCTTTAACCTTATAACATTAATAAAGACCTTTTACTACTAATAATAATTCTTTGTAAATAATAATTTTAT
>JAABUL010008197.1_pt1 | contig 10767 bp, 13 predicted proteins | sample 5559151 | NCBI WGS metagenome assembly JAABUL01 (sample SAMN10711876, study PRJNA513368) | rock metagenome | isolation source: Antarctica rocks | place: Antarctica: Victoria Land, Pudding Butte sud | reverse complement strand
GTCCGGTCGGGTCTATCTCAGCGGTCTTCGCATCACTTAGCCAAGACAGCTTTTGCCATCATCAGAGCGTAGAGCGTTTTGGTCAATATTGTATGTACGGAACGACGCCATGAAACACAGTATATTAATCTCCTTCGGTCTCCGGTGTGGAAGAGGGATCGGAACAAGAAAGATGCAATGGAGTGGGTCGTAATGCGGCGAAGCAATCTTGCCCAATTGCCGATGCTGGATGATTACTTCTTCCCCTTCTTCTTTTTCGATGGAGTGCTCTACCTCCGTCAGCACAACGTCACTAGGAGCCCGCTAAACTCACTTTTGATGGTGTACTACTCCCGCTCCCCGGACTGCCCGTCTTTGACGAGACTCCTAATGCTTCTTCCAGCGCCTCCATCCCCGTAGGCACTTTTGGTGGCGACGCGACCTGCGCGGTAGATGCGTTCGGTGGTGTGCTCTTGAGCGATCCTGGTGTCGAGGTGATCTGTGCCGGAGCACAAGGAGATGGTGTGATAGCAGATTGGTCTCCAAGGTATTTCTTCCTCTTCGCCATCCGTTTCTCTGGCAATCCCGATAGAATCAGCTATCCACTGCTAATTTTTGGATGGGTCTGTCCCACCTTCCAGCGCCTTGACCCTCGGGATATTCATGACCGTCTCCCTCGTCTTCTCCGCCTGCGCCATCTCCGTCGCCGTCGCGAAAATCATCCCACCCCAACCTTGCCTAAAAGTATTAGCCTCCTGAACGACATCCACAATCTCCGCCTCCAACTCCTTCTCCGCCGCACCAAATCGCAACATCGTATCGTCCCCTACTAATCCACGCGCGTGGAGAGAGGTGAGAGCGGATTTGTCGTCGCGGATTCGCCAGATTCGTTTCACGTCGGCGGTGGCGCGGACGAGGAGAGCGGATTTTATGAGGCTTTCGGGTACGGGGGGAGTTGTGGAGAGGAGGGTTATATAGATATCCCGAGAGGGGTGGGTGGGGAACCACGGTTCAAAGGAGGTCTTTTCGGCTGGAGGGGGGGGGCGGGGGGGGGGGGCGAGAAGGAAAGTCAGCAGGACAGAGACAGGGAGAGGGAGGGGGGGGGGGGGACAAACCGATTCGGCGTCGACGGTAAACGTGGGAGAATATCGCGAGGGAGGTGACGAGGACGGTGATGTATGCCAAGGGTACGGCGAGGGAGGTCGCCATTGGGTCAGTGGTGTAGAGACTGCACCCTCGCGCTGGATGTCAAGACTTGTGATTTGGAAATGTAGTAGGTGAGGGGATGACACAAGGTTTCAGCTTGGCGGGGGCCCCCAGGGCTCAAAGACGATGCTTTGGTGTAGCTGATATAGAGAGACAATACACTTTCAGCCCGAGATGGAGCTCGAGTCGGACACTTACGATGTGGTAGTGATCGGCACAGGACTAGCCGAGAGTATCGCTGCGGCGTGAGGGGCCCTACTTTCTATAGGGTACCGGCTCATACTGTTCAGGGCGGTAGCCAAAGCCGGCAAATCCGTCCTCCACCTCGACCCCAAAGAGTACTACGGTGCCGAGCAGGCCTCGCTCACACTCGACGAGCTCATTCACTGGTCCACCTCTCGCGTCGCCTCTTCGTCCTCCGCATCACCAAAGGCTGCAGCCCAATCCATTCAGTATACCCATGCTTCCACGTCAGCCCTCACCCCTTCCCTCGAAATTGACAAACGTCGATACGCCCTCTCGCTCTTTCCCTCCGTTCTCCCTTCCCGAGGTCCGCTCATCTCCACCCTCATCGCTTCCGACGTGAGCAAATATGTTTCGTTCCGCCTCCCCGACTCCGTTTCCGTCTGGGACAATGCGTCAGGCGGGGTGAGAAGGGTCCCAGGGAGTAAGGAGGAGGTCTTCAAAGACAAGAGCGTGCCGCTGGTGACGAAGAGGAAGTTGATGAAGTTCCTCATGTTCGCTGGGGGGGAATTTGAGGCGGATCCGATCTTAGCCGGTGAGCTTTTCATGAACGACACGACCAGAGACCGTATTGATGTCTGCTAAGGGAAGGAGCAGCAGCCTCTCCCGGACTTCCTTGAGAGGTCGTTCAGCCTTCCACCCGACCTTGCCCAATCCGTGACATATGCTATCGCGCACTGCTCCTCGTCGACAAATCCTACTCTTCCCGCTTTGGTCCGAACAAGACGATACCTCCGATCCGTAGGACGGTATGGGAAGGGAGCTTTCCTCATCGGGCAATACGGAGGCGCTGGCGAAGTCGCCCAGGGATTTTGCCGGTGTGTACAGCTCTGAGGTTTCCGGTATCAGCTGAAGGAAGTGGGGTAGCGCATGCGCTGTATATGGCGGGACATACGTCCTTGGCCCACAAGCAATGTCGGAGTCGATTGAGGCGGATGAGGTTTCTAGAGTGAGCTTGAAACTGCCACGCCATCCAAGACCGATCACAGCGAAGAATCTGGTCTCGTCACCAGATCATCTGCCACCTTCATTGCTCTCTCCACCAAGCGAGGATGACATATCAACAACGGCGCATTGCATCGCCATTCTTCCCACTCTCCCGCGAGTCCTTCAAAGGGGAATATCCGAGGATCATGCTGCAGAAGAGGAAGGTGAGGAGAGAGGGAAAGACGACACGGCGGTGATCCTCTTCCCACCAGAGGGTGACGGGCAGCTGGTCAGAGCGCTGGTCATGGGCGAAGGAACCGGTAGCTGCCCATCTGGCCAATGTGCGTCTTCAGGCAGTGTCCGGCCTCATCATGCTGATCCACGTACAGACATCTTATACCTCTCCACCACTATCCTGTCGTTCATCTCCTCCACTCCATCTCCCGAGGACCTTTTGAGACCATATTTGAACAGGTTGTCGACAGAAACGCTCTTCGAGGCGTTCTATCTATCTCACCGACCGCGCTTGCCGTCGACCTCAAGATCCGCGGGGGTGACATTGCTGGAGCCGTATCATGACGATGAGCTGTTGACGGAAGGACTGGATTGGGAGGCACAACAGGGGGAGAAGGCCTTCTGGGCGGTCATGGGTGGACGAGGTGAGGTCGAAGTCGAGGAAGGGAAGGGGTTCTTCGATAGAAAAGTGGAAGAGGGGGAAGATCCAGAAGACGATGGAGACCTGTGATGCATACTCCGTACGAAAGCATCGATGCGGGAGACTAGAGCATTTACGGACCATCAAATTGGTTCCGAGGCACACGGAAATCGCGTGCCTAAAAGTCTACTCGGTCTGAGTAGGTCCGGCGAGGGCTTATTTTGACAATTTTGGGCCTCGGTATCCGGTCATACGCTTGGGTTCAGGGAACTCAGCTTGCGGTATGGCCGCTGTGAGTATGTGCAAGCGGTAGAATCAGTCCGCAATCGCGAGCCATGTCGAACTCAACAAATTCGATGGACGACATAGGCGCTTCATCCTCGACAAATCACCTCACCTCGGCCAACGGCTTCCGTCAACGACATGGAGCGGTCAAAGGAAGCAGCCGTGAGGAGTCGAGGGACAGGCGGAGACGCGATGGGCGAGCCAAGACGTCGAGGCCAAGACGTCTTGGCGACTTTTTGGGCTCTCGATGGGATATCGTACGGGAAGCTCATGTAAAGGAGGGTTTCCGACGGTTCGGAGATCATTGTGCGCGGAATCAGGTGGGTTTCTTCGCACAAGCAAGCGCTCGCCCTGATTTGCTGTGCGACTTTCCACAGATCCGCACCCTCCTCATCGACTGCTTGGTCATGACCAACCTATTCTATCCCGCCCTGGCCGTCTGGCTGCAGAAGAAGTTCCCACCCCTTCATCCGCCCTCTCCTCCGTCGCACAATACACACCGGATACATGCACAAGGACAAAGCGGACCTTCGCGACGGGTCCAGAAGGAGCATCCGCTGTCGCTACTGAGCACACCCGTCCTCGACAGCTTCTTCCCATATCCGCCGCCTCTTCTACCCCGCTTGACATGGGCTGGATGGTGGGGGCGAGATAAAGGCCAAAGGGGACACGAGGGATGGACGGTGGTACGAGTTCCAGAGACCGACGAGGAGCCCGGAGGAGGTGGTGACGAGGTGAGGATCATGCGCTTAGGATGGGCGGATGTGGGAGATGTCCTGGATCATGAAGTGCAGGCGGACGCTCGAGCATGGGCGGAGCGAGATCATGTCCTTTTACGACTGGTCCGTAGTACTGCGGAGGGATGGGAGCGAGATCATCCTTCGACAGGCGCAAGCTGCGTCCGCGAGCTTTCCCCAGCCTCAAGCTCGGGCCAAGAAACGACTTCGACCGGGCCTTGCCATATCATCTCGCCACATTCCGGACCAGACGATGGAGACATCACTCCTCTCGGATACCTTTCGACCTCATCTGGACATCCTTCCGCCAATGGCTCGGAGACTCCCGACACCGTACCAATCGGATGGCGACCGAATGCCGGAAACATATATCATAGTGTCGCCGCGCTCTTCCGAGTGCCACGATCATCCAGCATGGCATTTGAGGATAGTTGGCTAGAAGTGATGGATGAGATAACTATGGATTGCGAAGGAGAGGTTTTCTTGGAGGCGCAAGGACCGCAAGGCGGGGCTGGTGACCAGACAGGCAAATGGCTCCTCTCGGTGCGATTCCTTCTCTTCGTGCCTGCTGTTCAATGTAACTCAGACAGCTGATCGTCTATACTATGACAGTATATCTCCAACTCCGCCAATGAGTCATCGTATGCTAGATCCGGGGACCTTCTGCCTCACTCGCCTTCATCACTTCAGGCGTCCGGTCAGACACCTGGCCTCGTTCTTCTCCTCTACGTCTTATTGGTCGGCATCCTGGGCGCCCAAATATCCAATGCCCACAAGGTGCACTCGCAACTTGGGCTTGCTATCACCGGCATCGTCCAACTATGCTGTTCTTCCGTGATGAGTTTCAGCATTCTCGTCTTCCTGGGATGGAACGGCTGGGGCTCGTCACTACAGGAGCCTACATTACCTACTTACATCCTGCCATTCGTGGTTGTTGTGGTCGGTGTGGAGAACATGTCGACTTTGGTCCGTCCCATTTCGCGGATCGGGCTCAGCTGATTGTCATCGCAGACGAAAGCTGTCTTCTCCATCCCCTTCAACTTTTCTGTCCCGGTGCGGATAGGTCTCGGTCTCAGCAAAGTCGGAACCACCATAGCCCTGACGTCGTTGACCGATCTCGGTCTGCTCAGCCTTGTCTGGCTTTGTGTGAACCTCCGTCCTGTACGGGAGTTTTGCCTCTTTGCAGCTGTTGTCATCATCACCGACTGGTTTATGCTGCATACCTTTTTCCTTACCGTAGGTCCTGAGATTATCATACTCGATAAGGCTGATTCAACTTAGGTTTTGTCCATCGACGCTCAACGTCTGGAGCTTGCCGATGTTCTGGCTACTGATGGCGGAAGTCCCACTACAATAACGGCCGGTCCTCGAGGTGTTCCAGACGATCAAGAGACTGGAGGTAAAGGTTGGCGGAGAATACTACGGACAAGGACAACTAAGAGCGGTAGTCTCATCTTGGTTTGTCGTTCTGCGGGGTTGCGAGCGGTCAAGCTGAGACCGGCATAGTTATTGATCGCTGTCGGCGTGGTATATTATGTCTTTGAGGTGCAGCAGTCGAAGGTCACCAATACTGCCAGCCTGTATGGCTACAATCCCACAACTGCAGGAGCCGCCACCGCCTCTGCAGCTACCGCTCGCGCTTCCGCATTCGTCACCACCGCCACCGATCTTCTCAGCCTCTCCGCTCCTGAGAAGCTATGGCGCGCTCTGAATCCACTTGGCTGGCCTTTCGTACGGGTCGTGGTCCCTGCCGCTTCAATTGTCGTTCTCCCCCGCGCAGGCCATCACATGCTGCCGGCCGATATTCGCAAGCTGTCGATTCCCACCAGTCGCCTGCTCCTCCCGAGGCTCAAGCCGTTGTTCTACCTGTTCAAGGTCGTCATACTCCCTCAGGCCGTTACAGCCACTGCTCTGTATATGCTTCTCCGCTACTTGCTGAAGGACACGGAACTTCTTGAAGCTCAGCGAGACCGACTAGGCAGGAGCGAAATCCAAACCCAACCCGAGGAGGAGACGGAACAGCCGACGGGCCTACCGAAAATAACGCGATCGAGGATCTTCACACCAGACTCTGGACCGCAGGTCCAGATGTTACCAGGTAGTCACGAGTCTGACATCGATGTCATCGCCTCGAGTTTCGATGGTCAGCTTTTGGTCTCAGTGGGCGTCGACAACACCGTATGTCTCTGGCGATTCACGAATGGCCATGCTGCGGCTGGGACTCGCGAATTGTTGCAGGCACCAGAAATACATGCGGATGATCCTGTTGTCACGGCCACGATCAGCAGGGACATGCGGTGGGTCGCTGCGGGCTCCGCAGCAGGTCTGGTTCAGCTCTGGGAGCTCCTTGATGATGGTCCTCCATCTCCGCAAGAGTTGCAGAGATTGCCTGAAGATCGGTCAGCCCGAATTACCTCCATCGCCTTCGATGATCGCGTCGTAGTGCCGGACGACCCATTCGTCGACAATCCTCATCCCGCTCTTAAGCCCGCCAACCCTCCCTCACTTCTTACGGCTCGCAGCGATGGTGCGGTGCTGTCTGTGGGTATCGGCCCTGACTTGAGAACTATCATACCACCTCCTGGGACGCATTCTCGGGTTTTCTTCCTACCGGCCGCGGGCGAGACCAAGGGAGACATGCGCATCATCTCGGCTAGCCAGTCAGTGGTGACTTTGTATGAGAAGAACGGTAGGATGTGGTCCGGCCTCGACATCTCTGTCGATCTCGCGCCGAACGATCGCATCACATGTGTTTGCCAGTCCCGCATCGGATCGCACGATGGTCCCGCCGACCTGATCGCCCTCGGCCACCGCTTCGGGCTCGTGGAGATCTTTGACACATGCGGCACGGTCGTGGCGGCCATCGGCCAGACTCCTTCAGTCGGTGCGATTCGCCGAGTCGACCTCGCTGGGCCCCATTCATCACGATGTATCGGCTGTGGTGCCGCAAATGCGGAAGGCTTCTTCGTCATCTCATCAACGGCTAGCCATGTTTATGTCGATCGCGTCCTTCCTCACGGAGCTGTATTTTGCCGATGCGCCACTTCCCGACGGACCGCTTCGAAGGATAGTGATACCTCGAAGGACTCGTCTCCGGCCAAAGGCTCCCCGTCAAAGGCGTCCCTAGTGGTTCCTCCCGCGGCAGGACGCGCTCGATCCTCCCCCCACAACTCGCCGAAGCGCTCGCCCTCTCTGCTGTCGCCGATCTCCAATGGCGAATTCCCTTTGTCCTCTCACGGCTCGAGGCGGCTCAGCAGTATGCACCGCGACGGGCCGGATCGACCCCCGAGCCCGAGACCAAGCCCACTGTCCGCGCCGAATGGTTCGGGTGGACATTCGGAACATGGATGGGATATGGAGGTGTATCCCCTTGGCGCGGTGGTCCTATCAGGCGGGAGTAGTGGTTGGGGCGTCGTGCGAGATACTCTTATCGGTATCCGAAAGGCAGGAGGCGGGATCGACGATTCACCCTGGCAGATTTGGGCGATCGATCTTACCGTTCCGTGGAATGGGACGATATTGCAGGCTGAGACGGCCAATCTCAGCTGGCTGATGCGGCGATCACTCGTGCAGCCTGTAGGAGATTCTGGAGTGTCGATGCGCGATCGTCGATCCGGGCGCCTGCTTTCGCTCAACGGTCGGGCACCTTTCCCGTCGATAGGCGAATCGTTCTCCATACCCACCCATCCGTCACTCGGGTACGTCGAGGTGCACCCCTTTGTTCATCGCGGACCTGGATCCGTTGTGGCGGGTTTTGGCAATCGACTCGGTGTGATCTCCCTACCCGAGAAAAGGGCGCCGCTAGAGCCAGGGCAAGGATCTGGGTCGACATGGACGTTGGCTAGGAGAACAGCATATACGCAAACACCGCCGCCGCCAAGGCGACTGAGTGGTGTAACGGACAATACGGATGGAGTCAGGAGTGCAAACAAGGCCATTTGAGTCGGAATCTGAAGACACATTTTGAGTGTAAATAATGTTGTATCTGCATGAAAGGGATCTTGGATGCGCCTCGATGTTGTATGATGGTACATGCCTGTCGCTATCTGCCTACAAACGGGACCCAAAAGCTGGCTACTAGTAGTCTAAGCCGGAGGATGGTGAGGATAGAAGGACGTAGGGGTAGATAACATGTCGGGCGGTTTGGTTCTCGAGCCGAAGGATCGCATGGGTGTATGGCGAGGCAGGGCAGAAATGTTGATTATATCTGAATTACATGGCGAGCTCGGCTTGAAGTTGTCGGAGTTGGGCCTCCTCGTCGTCCTCCTCTGCTTGCGCTGCGACCCCTGCGACGAGAACCAGGTAAACATACAGCTTCACAATGTCGGCAGTGTAAAGCAGCTTACTTTCTCTTCCCGACGATACGCCGACAGGTGACACGGGCGTGTGTACCGGTACCCGCTCTGCTCCCCGAAGCCGATCGTCCAGCTCCTCTTGCTCCAACGCCTCCAGCTCGTTCCTGAGCTCGTCCTGCTCAACCTGTATCAGCTGCTGCGAGACTGTGCGAGACCGGGTCAGGCCCACCTCGTCCACCATATTCCCCATCCCAACGGGATTTGAGATAGCCTCTGAGATCTCGTTACTGAGCTCCATCTGTTCCCTGATCGAGTCCATCGTCTGGTCCACCCGATCCACATTGCTGATTCCGAATCTCAGCAACTGCTTCATCGGATTGAAGGTGGGACACGCACAGGCTATTATGGATACCCCTTAAAGCATCTGCACCCCGTCTCATCGCGACCATCGTCTCCGCGTTCAAGTTGGCGGACTCCAGCGTGTTGACCTGTTCAGGCGTCTCAGCGCATCGTCATAACAGAGGGGTTACGGGTGACAGACCTGCGTCTCCAACGTCAATCGAGTCCCCATCATCTTATCCAGCTCATTCTCGTGCGCCTTCTTTTGTCTCAACGCCGCGGTGGCCACTAAATCCGCCCATCATGCCATCAGCGATACTCTCGAATCGCTTTGCATTGTCATCGTCTGGGAGAGGCGACCTACACCGCTTGTTCGTCGTCGCGTTCGCTCTCGCCCTCTTCAATTCATCATCAATCTTCTGCTGCAGGAACTCTTCCTTCTTGGTGAGTACGAGCAGTTGTTGTCGCAATCCGACGATGGCTTCTCGTGCCGACTCGCGGCTGTCTCCTCGACCGCCGAACCATCCCATCCAGCCGGCCATCTCGTGAGGGAGCGATGGGGAACAAATGGATCAAGAGATGGAAGCAGAGAGAACGTTCGGTCAAGAATGTGGAGGATGTGCGGGTGTGAGTGGTGGGGATGCTGTTTTGATCTCCGTTCAAAGGGGTCCGAGTGGTGGCCAAGAGTTTTGAGAGGCGTTGACGATTAGGCGGTAGTACGGTGAGGCCACCTGACCCAGCGAATTGATTCCGCTAAGCATGATTCTTTCCCAGGATCCCTCTGCTCTCTCCTCGAGTCCCACAAAGTACCCTCTCTCTCCCCGTTCGTCATCCATCATGGCCCAAAAGCAAGCGGTACGGACGAATCAGGCGATCACACTGAGAGGTTCGACCGCGTTGGTGACCGAGTTCTTGGAGTACAGCGTGAACAGGTACGACCCCTCATCGCGATCCAACATCTCTCCAGCTGATCCTACATCTCGGACCACAGTGTACTCTACCAAAGAGGAGTCTACCCATCCGATGACTTCCGGTACCTTCCGCCCGATCCCACTTTGATGATTCAAAGCTGAGCTACTTGCAGCATGGTGAAGAAGTACGGTCTCCCCATGCTCGTGACATCCGACGAATCGCTCAAAGAGTACCTCACCACCATCCTCTCCCAAGTCCAAGGTTCGTCCGCTCCCACCGTCAAAAGACTCATCACTCGTCGGACCACCAGAATGGCTACTCTCAGCCTCCATCACCCGCCTCGTGCTCGCTATCAAATCCGTAGAGAATGACGAGACGCTCGAACGATGGCAATTTGATATCCACACGGACGACCCAAACACGGATCCAAACGCGAATGGCGGTCTAGGGCAGGGCAAAGCGAGTGTAGGGACGGGGAAAGGGGCGAAGCGGAAGGAGAAGACGGAGAAGGAGGTCCAGGGGGAGATCAGGGAGATCATGAAGCAGATCACGTCGAGTGTGACGTTTTTGCCTATACTCGAGGAGCCATGTGGGTCCCTTGACTCTCACATCTCACTACATTTTGATGTGGGTCAGGAGTACCTGTTGACGTTTGATGCATCAGGCACATTCACACTACTGGCATATACGAACGACTCGCCAGACGTGGCTATACCAGCTACGTGGGGCGATGCGGATCCCCATTTGATCGACCGGGGGAAGGTCGAGCAGGTGCGATTGCGGAGTTTCAGCACGAATGTACACTCGCTGGAGGTAATTTCTTTGCCAATCGTCGGGTTTTGCGCTGATGAAGCGGCCAGGCTATGGTGGCTTATCGAGTAGGGGAATGAGCATGTTTTCGTTTCGACGAGCTAGACAGCATACCCTAGGCATTCATATCCTTCACCGTCTCCCTGTGTTTATGTTATCTCATCGCGTTCCGCGCGCTAAATGCGGTCGCTGGCGTGCAAGACCTGTCGCTGGGACACACCCGGCAAGAAGCTTGAAGCAATGCGAACTGGGACACGGAGACTGGACAAGAAAATTCATCCATGAGGTATAGGTATAGCTGCTGCCCGATATCTCCGGACGTCGGCTAGGATCAGGTGCCACGGTATTAGCTCACACGCATCGATTGATACACCTTTTC
>JAABUL010008195.1_pt1 | contig 10768 bp, 8 predicted proteins | sample 5559151 | NCBI WGS metagenome assembly JAABUL01 (sample SAMN10711876, study PRJNA513368) | rock metagenome | isolation source: Antarctica rocks | place: Antarctica: Victoria Land, Pudding Butte sud | reverse complement strand
CGAAAGTGGCCGTATCACGGCGCTGAACCCCACCTCAGCCAAGAAGTGACCACCACCCGGTTGCGCGTAGCGAGGGGATCATCGAAGCGAACGAGTTCCGGTCACCGTTCAACTCCTCGAGCATGGTTCCGTACCGGTGCTCGGCGATGCGTGACAGGTCAGACCACGACTGCAGTTCGCTGAGCTACAGGGTCGACTCGCCGCCATCCAAACGCGGCAGGACCTGCTCTCGAAGAGCGAGTCCCTACCGGGTGATCTGCGGGTTCTGGTCCATGACCACGCCATGATCGCCCGGTTCCTCGTCGACCACCAAGACGCAATGGGAAGGTTGGTCGTCAGTGGGCTGCGATTGGCGCGGCCGCTGGGCTGATGTCGTTGGGCATAATCGAGGCGGACGGCACGAAGATGGGCGCCGACGTTGCCGAAGCCGCGCCCCGATTCTGCAGCAGCACGCCGCTATCGCCGGCCACGAAGCCCGAGCCGTACTCGTGGTAAAGACTTTGGATGATCGAGACGGCATTCCCGTCCCGGTCGACGGCGACGCTGCAGGTCGTGTCGCCGGCGGCGGCATACGCGGGAGCGACTGGTTCCGCTCGGTCGAATTGAATCCGGTCATGCAGTTCGGCCGCGTACTCCTTGGACAGCAGACGGTCCAGCGGTATATCGGAGAACTCGGGATCGGTGAGGTAGCGGTCCCGCTCAGCGAAGGCCAGCTTCGTGGCCTCCACGGTGAGATGCATGTCGGCTGCGGTGTTCTCGCCGATGCTCGCGAGATCGAAACCCTCAAGGATGTTAAGGATCATCAGGTGGGCGAAGCCCTGGGAGTGCGGCGGAGGCTGCCAGCAGGTCAAGCCGCGGTAGGTGGTGGAGACCGGCGCTGTCCAGTCCGAATGATGCGAGGCGAAGTCCTCAACGGTCAGCAGGCCGCCAGCCGCATGTAGTGAACGGGCGACCTCCTCGGCGACCGGGGTTGTGTAGAAGACGTCGCGGCCCCGTTCTGCGACCGCTTCCATCGTCCCGGCCAAATGCGGTAAGCGCAGCATGTCACCGAGGACCGGTGCGTTGCCGCCGGGGAGGAAGACCTGGCGTGTCCGGTCATGCGCCGCGAGCACATCCGCGACCGCGAGGCCGTATCGCGCCTGGCTCCCGCAGACCGGGAAGCCTTCCCGGGCAAGGGCTCATTTAGCGCCAGCCGCACCACACCGGTGCGCGCGCCAGAGCCCTTGTCGTCCCGGTGGCGCGGGAAGGCGGGCGCCACCGAGGAATCAGGCGCCCGCTCTGGCCACGAGAAGGCGGTGCGCGTGCACGGCCATCTCAAGTTGCAGCCGGCTCGTGACATGGCGGTCGATGCCGTTCGTGAGCCGTTCGATCTGCTCGAGCCGGTAGCGCAGTGTGTTGTAGTGCACGTTGAGTTCCTCGGCGGCGGCGACCCGGTTGCGGTCGTGCCGGAGAAAGCACTCCAGGGTTTGCAGGAGACGTCCCTTTCGCTGCCGGTCGTAGTCGAGTAGGGGTCCCAGCGCCTCCTGCACGTGCCGCTCCAGCTCGTGCACAGGCAGCTGATAGAGCATCCGGTAGATGCCGAGCTCCTCGTGCCGGAGGACAGTGTCATCACCGTAGACGTTTCGGCCCAGGGCAAGCGCCTCGATCGCCTCCTGATAACTGCGCTGGAAGTCCGAGAAGTCGTCGTACACACACCCTGATGCGACCATCACCCGCAGACCGGACCGGGCACGGGCGAGATGATCGTGGACCGCTTGGCAGACGGCCGCGAGGGACGGTCGCGGCTCGACCAGCATGGCCAGACCCGAGCGCAGCGCCCACACGATCGAGGCGGGTCCGGCGGCGCGCTGAGCGATGCGGACCAACTCGTCCTCGACGGGTTGGCCCGCGACCCGGAGCAGCTCCGCCGACATCGTCAGCTCGACGAGCACGGCCGCGCGAGGGCTGTCCAGATCCCAGTCCATCGCCGCCGCGCGCCGACCCATCTCGGCCCGGTCGAGTGGCCGGCTGGACACCAGCTCCATGAGCAGCAGGGTGCGGTGCCGCTGGTCGCGGCTGACGACCGCGCGCTCCTGCGCGATCGCCATCGCGGCGATCGTCGCCGCCTGCTCCATCGCCATCAACTGATGGGCCGGTGCGGTGTCTCCGTCGGTCCAGACGGCCACCACGCCGTGCACGCTGCCGCCGGCCTTGATCGGCCGCGTCACCCCCGGTGGCTCCTCAAATGGCGGCTGCCCTGCCACCGCGACGAGGTGCCCGTGTTCGTCGAGGATCGCGGCGGGCAGATGGATCAACTCCGCTAACGCGCTGAGCAGGGCCTGATTCGAACCCCCTGCGAGCGCTACCGCGGTCAGTCGCTCGTGGATCACGTGGAAACGCTCGAGCTCGAGCGCCTGCCGGTTCAGGATCGTGCCCAATACCTCGGAGAGGACGTCATTGAACATGACCTCGGAGGGGATCTCGACGATCGGAAAGCCGAGGCGGTCGGCGGCGACCAGCATCTCGGGCGGCAGCGCCTTGAGATAGGGGCCTGTCTTGATCCCCAGGCCGGCCAGGCCGCGTGCGGCCAGTGCGGGAATCAGCCGGGTGAGTGCGGGCGCGTCGTCGCGTACGGGGTAGGCGGTGGTCAGCAGAAGCTCGCCGCCCCGCATCCACCGCACGATGTCGGGGACCTCCATGATGTTGACCACCCGGATCCTGCCTGCCTTGCCCTGCTCACCGGCCACCAGGCGCGCACCGGCCAGGCAGGGCAGGCCCAGGGCCGCCTCGACGGTGATGCCGAAGGGCGCCCGGACAGATTCCGCCTGCGCGATCATCCTGGCCGTCACCGCTCCACTATGGCACTAGGTGTCAATGATCTGTGCCTCTTTCCGGCAGGCTGAGCCGGTGACCCGGCTCCGACGTCCTCCCTAGAATTCCGTCATGGCTGGTCACACGGCGCTGGTCGCCATCGGCGGCAACGCGCTTCTCGCGGGCGGGGACACCGCCACCATTGCCGAGCAGTTCGACGCGGCGCGCCAGATCGCGGCCCCTCTGCGAGACATGATCAGGGCTGGCTGGCGGGTGGTGCTCACCCATGGCAACGGTCCTCAAGTGGGCTTCATCCAGCGGCGCTCCGACCTCGTCGCCGCAGTAGCACCTGAGCTGCCCAGCCTCGACCTCGACATGTGCGTGGCCGACTCGCAGGGCAGCCTCGGTTACATCCTCGTGTCGTCGATCGCGAGCGAGCTCCGGGCCAGCGGGCACACCGAGCAGGTGGTCGGCGTGCTGACCCACACGGTCGTCGACACCGCTGATCCCGCGTTTGCCGCGCCCAGCAAGCCTGTCGGCTCATTCTATCCCGAGCCGATCGCGCGGCAGCTCGCCCAGCAGCACGACTGGACCGTTGCTGAGGACTCGGGCCGCGGCTGGCGGCGCGTCGTTCCCTCGCCGCGCCCGCAACGGATCGCCGAGCAGGGCGCGATCCATACGCTCGTCAACGCCGGATTCGTCGTCGTCGCCGCAGGTGGTGGAGGCATTCCGATAATCGAGGGGACCGACGGCCGATACCATGGCATTGAGGCGGTGATCGACAAGGACTTCTCCTCGGCCCTGCTCGCGAGTGCGCTCGACGCCGAGCTACTCATCATCACCACCGGGGTTGTCCAGGTTGCCGTGAACTTCGGCAAGCCCGACCAACGATCACTCGGCCGGATCGACGCGGCCGAGGCCCGTCGTCATCTCGCCGACGGCCAGTTCCCGCCCGGGAGCATGGGCCCGAAGATCGAGGCCGCGCTGCAGTTCCTCGACTCCGGCGGCGAAGAGGTCCTGATCACCTCGCCCGACCAGCTCAGCGAAGCCCTGGCCGGCAGGACCGGGACGAGGCTGACGAGAGAGCCGGCCGATGCCCAGCCCCGGGGTCTCTGAGAGCTGGCACGCACTGACCGCGCCCCATTGACCGCGCCCGCTCCAGACGCAGGTCAGCCGGTGGTGGGGTCGCCCCTCCGCCCGGTCTGTTCGCTCGACTGCATCGGCTCGTTCATGGAGCGCGCCTCGGTCGTCTCAGCCTCCGGCGTCTCGACGGTCGGTGCGTGCGGGGCGGAGAGCCGGACATTGAGATAGGCGAACACTGGGCCCAGGAAGTTCATCGCCACGACCGAAACCCACGCCGCCCAGAGGTTGCCGGCGGCGAAGCCGAAGCCACCGAAGAAGGTGGCGAAGAACGACGCGAACCCGAAGAACATGCCCGGCACGAGCGCGAAGAAGCTGATCCGTCCGGTGAACATCAGGCACGAGTTCATGACGAGGATGAACACGCCGAGCGCGGCGTCCTTGGCGAGGGTGCTGGTACCGAACATCGTGCCGAAGTTCTGATCGAGCAGCACGATGATGAGCGCGTACGCGGAACCGACCGGCATCGTCACCCACAGCCGCTTCGCTGTGTGCAACGACGGCCCGCCGAGCAGGAAGGTGCCCGCCCAGCTGATAAAGATGGCCCAGGGCGGCAGATTCAGCGCGTTGCCACCGATGAAGGCCGTCAGACCGGCCAACACCGAGGCAACGATCTCGGGAGGGAAGCGATTCTTCATGTCACTGTCCTTCGATCTCGAGGGAACGAACGGGTTTCAGATCGCTGCGGGCTGTATCAGTTCCGACGTGGTCGTCGACCGCGCGACGACCCGCCCGAACTTGATGACCAACCGGTCCGCCGGGTGATCGAGCAGTACGTCGGCGACGCACTGGGTGCCGAGCACCACGAGGTCGGCCTGCCGCCCCACCTCCAGGCCGTAGCGGTCAGCGATCCCCACGTTGCGCGCCGCGTTGTAGGTCGCCATGTCAAGGATGGTCTTCATCGCCGAGGGGCCGGACAGGTGGCAGGTCTGCGCGAGGAACAGACCCATCTCGAGCAGGTCGGCCTTGCCGTACGGCGTGAACGCGTTACGGACGTTGTTGGTGGAGTAACAGACGTTCACGCCGTGCTGGAGAAGCTCGATGACCGGCGCGATCCCCCGTCGAATGTTCGTCCGGTCACCGCGGCCACCGAGGTGCATGTCGGTGGCCGGCAACGGGACAATCGTTATCCCGGCCTCCGCGAGCCGATCGAAAACCGCTTCCCGCCCAGGCGACTCCATCGCCGACAGCGTGGTCATGTGGCCCAGGGCGACCCGCCCCTGATAGCCCCGCTGGATCGTCACGTCCGCGATGTAGCCGGCGAGGGTATAGCGCGGATCCTCCGTGCCGTTGGTGAAGTCGGCGTGCATGTCGACGGGAAGCCCGAACTCCTCGGCGATGTCGAAGACCTCGTCGACGTGAGCCTGCGACGCGTCCAGATCGACCTCGTTGTACGGGCATCCGCCGACCACATCTGCTCCCTGACGCAGCGCCTCGCGCATCAGCTCTGCCGTGCCAGGCGCCTTGAGAATGCCCTCCTGCGGAAATGCCACGATCTGCATCTCGACGAGGGACTTGAACTCGTCCCTGATCTCCAGCATGACTTCGACGCCGAGCACGCCGACGACCGGGTCGACGTCGGGATGGGCCCGGATGAAGGTCGTGCCGTTCTGGATCGCCATTTCGAGCACCTGCCGAGCGCGCCGACCCACGTTTTCGTGCGTGAACCCCGCCTTCAGCTCGCCAGTGATCGAGATCGCGGCGTCGAGCGTGCCGAGCAGGTTGGGCCGCAGGCGGTCGAGCAGTGCCTTGTCGAGATGCAGGTGCGACTCGATCAGACCCGGGATGACGACGTCGCCTTTGCAGTCGATGACGGCCTCGGCTTGTTCCCGGGGCACCTCCCCGACCGAGGAGATCAGTCGACCGGTGATACCGATGTTCGTCGGTTCCTGATCGTCCGCGATGCGGGCATTCGTCAAGAGCAGGTCTACCATTGCGCCTCCAAATGAGTCGATACCAGCGACGAGGAAGGCTCCTCGTGGGTCTGCAGCGAACCGCGGGCTGCGGAGAGCGCGATGCTGACCCCGCGGGCGAGGTCACCGCCGGAGGAGTGTCCGACGGAGAGCAACGCACACAGCGGCGCATCGAGAGACCCTCCCCGATCGAGCGCCGCCAGCAGCGCGGCGAGCTGCGGCACACAACGCCCGGCGGCCGCATGCCCGAGCAGGTCAGCGGAGACGAGCGACGTCCGGCCGGGAGCCGACGACACCACCGTCTGCGCAACCGTGTCCGCCCTGACGGCCAGGGCCGGTGACGCGCCGGCGATCGCACGCAGCGTCACCAGCGCGCCGGCGATGATGTCGTCACCGGAGGGCGTGAGCCCCGGACCCAGGCCCAGCAACCCGAGGACAGCGTGCTCCACGGCCACGATGTCGGCGTCGGCCGGGGCGAGCGCGTCGGCGAACCTCGAGACCGGCGCAGACAAGTAGCGCGGCAGCGCCGGAACCGTGCTCGCGATCAGACCCGCCAGCTCGCCGGCGCGGGTGCAGGCACGCGCGCGTTGGGTGAACCGCGGCTGCCCCGGTGCCCACGTACTCGCCACGGCCACCTGCAGTTGGCCGACGCGGATCCGGCCCCCCCCCATGGTCGCGACCATGGGGGGCCGTACCGCAGCGAAGGGGGCCTGCCCGCAGCGGGGGAAGATCACGACCGCATTAGGCACCCGGACCGCGTCCTGGGTCACCAGGGCGACCAACGCCCCATCCGGGAGCCCTACCTGCAGATACGCCGCCCGAGTGGCCACGCCGACGACTCGCGCGGCCCGCACCGCTCCCTTCACGAGCGGCGCCACCGCCGTACTTGCGAGGCCGCATGCCGCAGATCCGGGGGCAGAGGGCCGCAAATACACGGCTATCCCTCCGGCGGCACGGGGAAGGCCCGGAGGGCGCCGATGAAGCAGTCCATGGACAGGTGCGTGATGCCGGCACCGATCTGACCGATCCCGGGCTCCCGGTGGGAGATCCCGGTCGTGATCGTTGGCTCGACGCCGGAGTCGGCCACCGCCCGAATGTCAATCCCGAGCGGGCTGCCGACGAAGTTCAGCGCCGGCAGCTGCAACTCACGGTGCCGACCGACCGCGATGGTGGCCATCTCTTCGCTGATCCGGATCGCGTCCGCCGGTGTGCCGCCCACGAACCCAACGATGGCTGGTGCGGCGGCGAGCGCGAAGCCGCCGAGCCCGTGGACCTCGGCGACCGCGCTGTCACCGATGTCGGGATTCGCGTCTTGCGGGCCGTAGCCGGGGAAGTAAAGACCGTCGATGACCGGGGCCGGCGCGATGAACCACTCGTCGCCTTCGCCACTGACCTGCATGCCGACGTCGACGCCGTTGCGGGCGTAGGCGGTGACGACGGTCGAGTGCTCGACGCCGTGTCCGGCGCGCGTCGCCAGCTTGCTCGCGGCCATGGAGAAGTTCAGGAACCAGTAGTCGTTGCCGCTGAGGAAGTCGAGGGCCTCGATCCCGCCGAGCTCTGCCTGGCGGGCGAGCGGGGCCGCGAGCTGGCGGCCGAGAACGGCGCTGGCCGCGTTGTTCCGGCTGTGGCACTCGTCGCCCATCTGCAGGGCCTGGGCGATGACCGACTTCAGGTTGATCGGATCGCGCATCGAGCGGACCGCAGCCTGCAGGCTGGGGCCCAGGCGCGTCCCCATCCAGCGCAGGCGCTCCATCACGTCATCGCCCAGGGCGCCGTACCGCAGGCACCTGCCGCGGCCCTCGTTCAGATTGGAGTACGCACGGGCGCCCGTGCTCGCATCCTCCACGACAAGCACCGGCTGAGACGCCGAGATAATGCCGGCCATCGGGCCGACGGCGTTGTAAGAGTGGCACGGGGCAAACCCGATCTCCCCCGACGCGGCCAGTGCCTCGGCCCGCTCGGGCGTGTCGGCCCACTCCTCGAGCATGGCCGCGCCGATCACCGCAGCCCGCATCGGCCCGCACATCCGCTCCCACTCGATCGGTGGGCCGGCGTGCAGGAGGACCCGGTCCGCCAGCACGGGCAGCACCTCACGGGCCGGGCGGACGTCGACCAGGAGCGGCTGGGCGGCCAGGATGCGCTCCAGCGCCTCGTGGTTGGCCGCTTCGATGGCAGGATGGGCTACCAGCCGGGCTAGCTTGCGGCCCAACTCCTCGTCGCCCTGCACGGGAGGCCGCCAATCCAGCGTCACCGCCTCGGCTCCGGTGCCCTGCAAGGGCAGCGCGAACGCCTCCAGTCCGACATTCACCACCCGCACCGGGTCAGTGAACATCTCCGTGAGCGTGCTCATGACGCGGCTCCTAGCTTGGCAGTGGTCAACAATTCTGCGACGAGCAGGGCGGCGTGCGTACTGCTCTCGGCCAGGACCGCACCCGCATCGGCCAGCTTCTGCTTCTGCGCCGCGAGCCCCTGGCTGTCGCCCGCCGTGCCCACGACGAAGGCCACCACCACCGGGCCGTGCGACCGGCCGGTGGCCTCGGCGACGGCCGGTGCGAGATCACCCGCGGGATCAGGTGCCGCGCCATAGCCGAGCACGACGTCGAGCAGGATCACCGCGGTGGTGGGGTCCTCCGCGGCGGCGGAGATGAACTCCAGCCGCGCGGTGGGGTCGATCATCGGGTGGGGGCGCCCCACCGTGAACTCGTCGTCGCCGAGGTCGAGCACCAGATGCTGCTCGGGCAGCGCCGGCGGAGTGCCCGGCACGTACCGGTCGACCGATCCGGCGATCTCCCCGAGCCGTGGCTCGAGTAGGAGATTGGCCTCGTAGGCGAAGGTGCCGCCCGCGAGCAGGGCGCGCAGCAGCCAGCGGCCGCGGCCAACCTCGGACATCCGGTCCGCGGCGTCGACGCCGCGGACCGGCTCGGTGTCTACCTGGCGACCGCAAGCGAGCCGTACCGCCTCTTTGGCGGCCTCCTCCAGAGTGGGGACGACCGCCATCTCCGCAGCGCCATCGGGCCGCTTCAAGGAGGCCCCCAAGAAGTTCACGACCACCGGCTTGCCGGTCCCTGCCGCCCGCTTCAACACCAGCTCCGCGACGGAAGCGGCTGGCGGCTTGGAGATCAGGACGATCACGTCGGTGCCGGGATCGGCGGCCAGTGCATCGAGCGCGGTGAGCATCGAGACGGCGCCCACCTCTTCGTACAGATCATGACTGCCCACCCCGATGACCTGGCTGACCCCCGCTCCCCAGGCATCGATGAGCGACGACACCTGCTGCAGCCCCGTCCCCGAGGCACCGATCAGGCCGATCCGCCCACGGCGGACCTCGTTGGCGAAGCCCAGCGGAGCGCCGTTCAGGATCGCCGTCCCGCAGTCCGGCCCCATCACCAACAGGCCCCGGGGACGGGCGTACTGCTTGAGCGCCACCTCGTGCTCAAGCGGGACGTTGTCGCTGAAGAGGAAGACGTGGAGGCCGAGGCGCAGCGCCTTCATCGCCTCGGCAGCGGCGTACCGCCCGGGAGTGGAGATCAGGGCGAGGTTGGCCCCGTCGGCCGCCCGGGCGATCGTGCGCGGACGGATCGGCGCCGTCTCCCCGCCCGTGGTCCCCGAAGCGGCGCTCCGATCGCGCAGCGCGTCCTGAGCCGCGGCCAGTGCGTCGTCCACCGCCGAATCGTCGCCGTCGACGGCGATCACGAGATCATTGGGGCCAGCGGCGCGGCCTTCGTCGGTCAGCAGGTTCGCCTCGGCGAGCACCTGCTGGTTGGCCTCCGTCCCCATGATGAGACTCGCGATCCGGATACCGGGACGGCTGCCCACCTCGGCGGCGACCCGCATGAGGACGACGGAGTCGAAGTAGGAGTTGGAATGGACCATGCTGCGAACGGGCACGAAGTCAGTCTGCCGCGACACCCCTGCCCCGTCATGGGCATCTCCTGACAAGAAGCCAGCCTCGCGACCGGCACAGGTTGCCGGGAAGGCCGCGGTCAGCGTCCACCTCAGAAACCGGCAGATCGACAGATCGACAGATCAGCCAAACCCGTCCGGCGAGGATGTCGGTGTCCGACTGGGACCAGGTCCTCGACGACGGCGGCCTGCTCGAGTACCGCCCAGACGCCCAGGGCATCTAACACGATCCCATGTTGTGTGCGGTGCCAAGATCTTGCACAGTTCCCGGTGGGCCACGACCAGCAGCCGCGACGCCCGTTCCAGGCGCGGAAGCGACGCCAACCTCTCGGTGGCTGAGTCGGTGCTGAACCGGTTCACTCAAACCGGGCGACACCTACGGGCATGTTCACCGAGCAGAGGAGCCAGGCTAGGCCGTGTCCCGTGGATCGTTGAGGGTTGGGTCTCGAAGCCAGATTCTGATGGTCGCGACGTCGATGGTTCCCTCGTAGACGAACCTGGTGGGCGCCCACCCAAGCTGGGCCGGCCCAGGCGGCCGGTGATCTGGTTGGCCGGCTCGGGGATCGTCGTCTTGATTCCTCTGCTGCGCAGCGAAGTTCGAATCCTGCGGGTCGAATACGCCTTATCCGCCGCGACCCGTCCTGGCCTGGGGCGGGGTCGCCCACGACCGGGCCGCAGGATGCGCACGTCCTTCATGACCGCAGTGAAGGCGAGCGAATCGTGGCGTTTGACCAGCGGTCGTGACTCGGGCCACCGGTCGGCACCGCGAGTCGGCCGCAAGGGTGAATTTTGGTGCTGAACCCGCCCCGGGAACGACCCCTGCGTGCCGACCGGGCCGCACCGATTCCTCCAGCACGGTCGGGGCCAGCCGCTCAGCAGGCACATCCTGGGGTGGTTCGTGGCGGGCACCGGCGGCGTGATGGCGCTGCTCCTACAGCCGGATTGCCTTCTTGTTCATGAACTCCTCGATGCCGGCCGGGCCGAGCTCCCGGCCGATGCCGGAGCGCTTGATCCCGCCGAAG
>JAABUL010008194.1_pt1 | contig 10770 bp, 7 predicted proteins | sample 5559151 | NCBI WGS metagenome assembly JAABUL01 (sample SAMN10711876, study PRJNA513368) | rock metagenome | isolation source: Antarctica rocks | place: Antarctica: Victoria Land, Pudding Butte sud | reverse complement strand
CCGGAGATCGCCGAGCTCGTCGCCTGGCTCTGCTCGGACCGCGCCAGCTTCGTCCACGGCGCCGCCTACGCCGCCGATGGCGGCTGGACGGCGGCCTAGCTCAGGCTGCCCAGCGCCCGCGCGAACGCCTCCAGCGCGCCGACCTCGCTCCGTGCGCCGTCGTTGTCCGCCGCGAGCCGGTCGTAGAGCAGGGCCGCGCCCTCGAACATGGACGCGCCCGCCGGGTCGCCCCCCAGGAACGCCGCGATCTCGCGCATCTCGGCGACCCAGCGATACGCCTTCGGCACCATGTCCGGCAGCGCCCGCGCGAAGCGGGCGACCAACTCCGGCTGGCTCTCGCGCAGCTCGTCCATCAGCGCGTCCGCCGCCCCGGCCCGGCTCGCGCCCAGGATCATCATCGCCGCGACCGCGGTAAGGCCCTTGGTGATCCCGGCGTAGGACATCTTCAGCGCCGACGCCGCCCCGACCCCGCCCTCGATCACCCGGACCTTCAGCCCCAGCCGCGCCAGGATCGCCCCGGCTCGCCCGCCCTCGTCGCCAGAGAGATAGAACGACGGCCCCGTCCCTCCCGGCTTGGGCGGCAGGCCGATGATGCCGCCATCGACGAACCCGGCGCCAGACGCGGTGATCACCGCGCCGATCGCGCGCACGCTCACCACGTCCACCGCGTTGCAATCCACCACGATTGGCTTGTGCGCAGCCGCGGCCAGCGTCCCGGCCAGCCGCTCGGCCAGCGCCCGCGCCTGCGCGGGCGGCACGATCGACAGGATCAGGTCGGACCCCGCCACCTCCGCCTCGCTCGCCCCGCGCATCCCGGCCGCCTCGGCGCGCGCGACCGTGGCCGGGCTGCGGCCCTCGAGCAGCGTCAGCACCTGCGCCCCGTGCGCGCTCAGCACGCGCGCCACCCCGCTGCCCATCGCGCCAGGCGCGATGATTGCGATTGTCTGGGCGCCAGGCGCGATGATTGCGATTGTCTGGGCGCCAGGCGCGATGATTGCGACTGTCTGGGCACCGGGTGCGATCACCGCAATCGTCTCGCTCATGCCGCCTCCTTCAACCGTTCCGCGCCGATCAGCGCCAAGCCTTCGGCGACCGAGACGAACTCGCCGCCGCCCGAGATCCGCTCGCGCCCGAACCGCCGCTCGAACACCCCGCGGACCGCCGGCACGAACGCCGTCCCCCCGGTCAGGAACACGCGGTCGACGGACGCGTCGTCCAGCCCGGCCGACGCCAGCGCCTCCCCCACCGCCCGATCCATGCGCGCGAGATCCGGCGCGATCCAGCCCTCGAACTCGGCCCGGCGCACCACCTGCTCGATCCGGAACCCGGCGTGCTCGAAGCGCAACAGCGTCTCCTCGGCCGAGGAGAGCGCCGCCTTGGCGTCCGACACGGCGCGATAGAGCGCATAGCCCTGCTCGTCCTCGATCAGGCGCAGCAGCGTGTCGAGCCGCTCGGGATGCTCGGCGGTGCGCCGCACCTCGGCGATGTCGCGCAGCACTTTGGGCGTGCGCATCAGCGACAGCCGGTGCCAGCGCGCGAACGCGGTATACCACTCCGCCGGGACCGGCAGGGTGTTGCTCCAGGTCGCATACGACGTGCCCTTGCCCAGCAGCGGCGCCACCACCTGGTCCATGATCCGGGCGTCGAACGCGTCGCCGGCGATGCCGACGCCGCCGCGGCCCAGCAGCGCGATCGGCACCGGCGCGTCGGGCGTGAAGCGCAGCACCGAGAAGTCGCTGGTGCCGCCGCCGAAATCGCCGATCAGCACGGTCGCCGCCCGGTCGAGCGAGCGGGTGAAGCGGTAGCCGGCCGCCTCCGGCTCGAGGGCAATGCCGATCGCCGGCATCCCGGCCTCGGCGAACGCCGCCCGCAGCCGCTCCTCGCCATAGGCATCGTCGGCCCCCTCGCCGGCAAAGCGCACCGGCCGCCCAGCCACGATCGAAACCGCGGCCGGATCGAGCGCGCCGGCCGCGAGCAGGGCGCGCAGGAACAGGCCGATCAGCCGCTCCAGCGTCCAGACCTGGCCCAGCAGGTTGGTCGAGGCGAAGCTGCGGCTGGCCAGGTAGGTCTTGGTGGACATCACCAGCCGGCTGTCCAAGGGATCGTCGAGATAGGCGGCGATCGCCTCGGGGCCCGCAGCGTGGTGCAGCGTCGAGCGCCCGCGGGCCACCTCCTGCCAGAAGCACAGCACGCTGCGGAACACGTCGCTGGCGCCGTCGCCCACCGAGAAGCGCACCGTCCCGGTCCGGCCCGTCCCGGTGTCGAGCAGCGCGCAGACGCTGTTGGTGGTGCCGAAGTCGATGCCGAGCACAGTTGCCATGGGCCGATCGATTCTCCGCCTGAGGCGCGGCGTGTAGGGCCCGCGCCCGGCCGGGTCAAACCATCTCGGTGGCCCCCCGCTTTCAGCGGCGCAAATTGCTGGCCACGCCGTTGTAGAACCCGGTCAGCGCGTCGCCGGCGATCACGCCCCCGGCGAACACCTCCATCTCCGCCTTGCCCTCGGCCCCGCGCAGCCGCGCAAAGGCCAGCCGCGCCGCCACCCCGACCAGCACCGCCCAGCCGGCGGCCGGGAACAGGATCAGCGTCCCGGTCGCGAACAACACGCCCATCTGCCGCTTCGGCCCCCCGGCCCATTGCAGCAGCGCGCCGGGGATCGCCCACAGCAGCAGCTGCCACGCCACCCCCGGCGCTGCCCCGGCCTTGATCGTGGTGACGTACACCCGGGCCACCGGCGCCACCAGGTTGTTGGCGAAATAGCTCTGATACGACAGCAGCACGATGACGGCCGCGACGAGGAAGGCGAACATCGCCGCCAGGTATTGCTGCCAGCGCCCGTCCGCCTCGAACGCCGGATCGCTGCCCTGGCCGCGTAGGATGAACCCGGCCTTGAGGTCATACCCCATGTCGGCGAACGCCGGCCCGGTCGCGGCCGAGAAGCCGACCAGCAGCGCCAGCGAGACCGGCGGAAACCCGATCAGAATGCCGATGATCAGCGTGATCAGCGCCACCGCGAACGCCGGGAACCAGCCCGAATGCATCGCCGCCAGTCCGACGATCAGCTCGTGCACCAGTGCGGCGAAGGCGGCATAGAGCACGAACAGCACCAGCATCCCCGTCGACAGCTCCGACGCGATGCCGCCGCCCAACGCGATCAGCACCGCGATCACCAGGAACGCCAGTCCGCCGATCCCAAGCAGCCGGCCCCGGGCCGCCTCCCCGGTTCGCCGCCCCGCCATCATCACCAGCACAACCTGCACCAGCGCCACCAGCCCGGCGCCGATCATCACCCCATGCGGGATGAACGCCTTTGCAATGTCCCCGCCCGGCAACAGGCCCGAGAACAGCTCCGGCGAATAACCGCGCAGCAGCAAGCCGAGGCCGAACATCGACAACGCCCAGATATTGCCCAGGAACGCCACGCCGAACGCCGACATCGGGATGCCCAGGAACCCGGTGCCCACAACGCCCGTCACCACCCCCGCACCCAGGATCGCGACCCGGCGCCCGCCCTCGTCGCCGGCGCGGATCGCCTCGGCCGCCGCCACCCCCGGCGGCCAGGCCCCCTCGGCCGGAAACGCCCGCGAGCCGAACAGCCGGTAGAGCATGGTCGCATCGACCAGCATCGCCAGCGCCACCCCGCCCAGCAGCGGCAGCACCAGGTCCGCCCGACCCAGCAGGAACGGGATGCCGATCGGCAGCAGCAGGCTATTGCCGGCCCCGAACGTCGCCGCCGAAATCGCGCTCTGGGCCAGGTTCTGCACATGCACCGAGCGATACCGAGCGAACGCCGCCAGCGGCACCCGCGCCAGCCCCATCGCCACCAGCGCGCCGACGATGGACGTGTTGGCCGTCACCCCCAGCGTCACCAGCAACTGCATGCCGATGATCGCGCCGACGACGCACAAGACTGTCAGCAGGATCAGCGTCGCCGGCTCGAAGATGGTCGGGTGCCGGCGAGTGGCAGGCGCGAGGTCCGGGCTGGTGTCCATGGAGCTACTCCGCAGCGGCGATTTGGTCAGCGACGGGTTGGGCAGCGCCGTAGATCGTCCGCGCCGCCGCCTCGCTGATCCGTTCGTCTAGCAAATCTTCTGCCACCAGCGCCGGGTCTCGCGCGCGCGGCTCGCCATAGCCCGCCCCGCCCGCGAACACGATCTCGGCGATCTCGTCCGTCCGGGTCAGCGACACCAGCTCGCCGGCGCCGCAATCGCGCAGCAGCGTGCCATCGGGCGCGCGCACGCCGGCGAATGCGTGGTTTCCCGCCTGCCCGCCGGCCAGCCCCGGCAGCACCGCGCGGGCGCCCTCCGGGAACAGCGCCGCCAGCGCCGGCAGCCCGTCGTCGTGCAGCTTGCGGAACCGCACACGCTGGCCGAGGCCGCCGCGGCCGCTACCGGGTCCGCCGCTATCGGTCAGGAACGTCTTCTCCTCGACCAGCACCGGCACCCGCGCCTCGAACACCTCGATGGCGGTATTGGCCGCCGACGTCGGATACAGCAGCCCCGACTTGCCGTCGCCATGCGCGCTGCCGCCCTGGCCGCCGCCCATGAACAGGTGGTCGGCATAGATCGCCCCGTCGGCCAGGCGGCCGGACACGTTGACCGCCACCGGCAGCCCGGTCGGCGACTGCACCGCACGGGGCGCAGCGCCTGCCAGCGCGTGGAACACCGCCGGCGCGAGATACCACCCGGTCCGCGTCCGCGCCGCCACTGCCGCCGGGCGCTGGCAATTCAGGATCGACCCGTCCGGCGCGCGTACCGTGAACGCGCGGTAACACCCGGCATTGCCGCGCACCGACGGCGTCAGCATGCATTTCAGCGGATAGGTCGCGTGCGCGGCCGTGTAGTTCATGGTCGAGTTCACGCCGCCTTGGGCCAGTTGCGGCGGTGCATCGAAATCCAGATCGATGCTGTCGCCGGCGACGGTCAGCCGCAACCCGAGGGTCAGCTCCGCATCGACCGGGCTGAACGAGACCTCGCTGGTGTAGACCCCGTCCGGCAGGGCGCGGATCGCGGCGCGCATCGCCGTCTCGGCCCGGTCCTGCACGATCGCTGTCAGCGCCCGCAGATCGTCCAGCCCATACTCGTCCATGAACGATGTCAGCCTTTGCGCGCCGATCCGGTTGGCCGACATGAACGCCTGGATATCGCCCACCACCTGCGCCGGATTGCGTACGTTCCCGGCGATCAGCGTGAACAAATCCTCGTTGTCCACCCCCTCGCGCGCGATCTTCATCGGCGGGATCTGCAGCCCCTCGTCGAAGATCTCCCGCGCCCGCAGGCTGTCGCGCGTGCCGCCGATATCGGCCACGTGCCCGACCGTGCCCACCAGCGCCACCACCCGGCCGGAGCGGAACACCGGCGAGACGATGGCGATGTCGAACAGATGTCCGGCGCATAGCCAGGGATCGTTGGTCACGAGCATGTCGCCCGGGGACAGCGCCTCGGCCGGGAAGCGCTGCAGCAGCGCCTTGACCGCGCGCGGCAAGGTCAGGTTGAACACCGGCATCGCCCGCGGCGAGTGCGCCAGGGTCTCGCCGGCCGGGTCGAGCAGCTCGCAGGCGAAATCCTGCGATTCGGCAATGATCAGCGAGAACGCGGTGCGGATGATGGTCAGCCACATCTCGTCGACCACCGTGGTCAGCCGGCTCCACATGATCTCGAGCGCGATCGGATCGGCCTCGATCGCCGCGCGCGCCTGCGCCGTGTCCATGCCCGGGCGCACCACGCTCATCGCACTCGCCGCCCCGATCGCGATCCGCAAATTGCCGGCGCCGTCGACACGCAGCGTGTCGCCCGGGCCGATGATCGTGGTCGCCTCCCGCTCCTCGACGATCGCCGGTCCGGCCGCCTCGAAGCCCTCTGCCAGCGCATAGCGGTCATACACCGGCGTCTCGACGAAGCCGTCGCCGAACCACGCCGGCCGCCGCGCCTTCAGCGCCGCCCCACCCTGGATCGGTTGCGTATCGATCATCAGCTGAGGCGCCGGCCCGGTGACCGTCACCCGCAGGTTGATCACCTCGACCGCGATGCCCGCCTGCACCGCCGCATAACGCGCGGCATAGGCCATGTCGAACGCCGTCAGCAACGACTGCACGCCGCCCAGCTCGAGCCGGCCCGCGCCCAGCCGCACCGCGATCTCGTGCATCTGCCCGCGCAGCCGCATGTCCGCCGAACGCTCGACCGTGACCCCGCCCTCGAGCCCGGCCTCGGCCAGCTCCACCCGCGCCTCGGCCTCGAGCGCCTGCAGCGCGGCCTCGATGACCCCGAGATCGACATCCGGCGCCAGCAGCAGCGGCCACGAGCGCACCCGGCTGGCCGAGAGCGGCGCCGCCAGGAAGCCCAGCGCCGACGCCGCGCCGGACGCCGGCGGGATCACCAGCTCGCCCATGCCCAGCGCCCGCGCCACCCCGCCCGCATGCGCAGGCCCCGCGCCGCCAAACCCCACCATGGCATAGCGGCGCGGATCGCGCCCGCGCTCGACCAGGTAGACCCGGGCGGAATCGGCCATGCTCTCGACCACCACCTTGTGGATGCCCCACGCCGCCTGCTCGACCGAGAGGCCGAGCGGGTCGGCCACGCGCCCGATCGCCGCCCGCGCCGCCGCCACGTCCAGCGTCATGCTGCCGCCGAGAAAGAAGCCGGGATCGTAATAGCCCAGCACCAGGTTCGCGTCCGTCACCGTCGGCTCGGCCCCGCCGCGCCCGTAGCAGGCCGGGCCTGGCGCCGCCCCGGCCGAGTGCGGCCCGACCCGCAGCAGCCCGACGGAGTCGATCGAAGCGATCGACCCGCCGCCCGCGCCGATCTCGATCATGTCGATCGTCGCCGCCTTGATCGGCAGCCCCGACCCTTTCTTGAAGCGATGCTCCCGCCCGGCCTCGAGCAACGGCGCGATCTGCGCCCGGCCGTCCTCGATCAGGCAGGACTTGGCCGTCGTGCCGCCCATGTCGAACGCCAGCAGGTCGCGATGACCGGCCCGCGCGCCCAGCAGCGCCGCCGCCAGCGCGCCGCCCGCCGGGCCGGATTCCAACAGCCGCACCGGGAACGCCGCCGCCATTCCGGGGGAGACCAGCCCGCCGGCCGAATGCATCAGCCGCAGCGCGCCGGCGAACCCTTCCGCCCGCAGCCGCTCGGCCAGCCGCCGCACGTAGCGCGCCATCAGCGGCTGCACGTAGGCATTGGCGCAGGTGGTCACGAAACGCGCGTACTCGCCCATCTCGGCCACCACCGAGGACGACACCGACACCGACACCGGCAGGCCCGGCAGCGCCTCGGCCACGATCGCCGCCGCGCGCCGCTCGTGCTCGGGCGCGCGACAGGCGTTGAGGAAGCAGATCGCGATCGCCTCGACGCCCGCCTCGGCCAGCGCCCGCGCCGCCCGGCGCACCTCGTCCTCGTCCAGCGGCGTCACCACCCGGCCATCCCGGTCGATCCGCTCCGACACTTCGAGCCGTCGCCGCCGCGGCACCAGCGGCTCCGGATAGGTCAGGAACAGGTCGTAGATGTCGTAACGCTGCTCGGTCCCGGCCTCGATGATGTCGCGGAACCCGCGCGTCGTGATCAGCCCCAGCCGCGCGCCCTTGCGCTCGATCACCGCGTTGGTGACCAGCGTGGTGCCGTGCACGATCTCGGCCACGTCGGCCAGGTGCGCGCGCTCCGCGGCGTCGAGCTTGTGCAGCAACCGCGCGCGATGGATCTCGACCGTGCGGTGGCTGATCCCGAGGCGCCGGCCGATCTCCTTGTTGCCGTGCCCCTCCAGCAGCGCCGCCAGCACGTCGCGCTCGCGCGAGGTCAGCCGCTCGGCCGCCTGCGGCAGCCGATCGATCAGCGCCGCGCCCGGCATCGGCAGCCCGACCCGGCCGGGATCGTCCAGATGCATCCGCATCGCCCCGGCGATGATCCGCCGCGCGCTCACCACCGGCTTGCGCACCAGCGCCGCCATCTGCCGCGTCATCGCCTCGGTGTAGCCGACCGAGTGCATTAGGATCAGCTCCGCCTGGCCCAGCCGCGCCGCCGCCCCGGCCAGGTCGGCCGCGTCCCCGGTCGCGTCGACCGCGCGCGCATTCTGGATCAGCGTGCCGAACGGGAACGGGCGGCGCTGCTGCGGCAGCGGATAGACCAGGCCCAGCTCGCACTGGCCCATCACCAGCGCCGCGATCCACGCATCCACCACCGCCTGGCCGTTCACGAACGGCGTCTGCAGCCGCGGCCCCCGGAACAACCCGGTGGTGATGAGCACGATCAGGTCGAAGCCCGCCGTGTCCAACCGCTGCAGCAACGGGTCCAGCCGCGCCTCGACGAACGCGCTGCCGATCACGACATGGGCGCCGTCGGCCAGGCGGGTATAGAGAAAGCGGTCCCGCTCGCCCGGCCGATGCGCGTCGATCTCGGCCCGGCCCGCGCCGTCGAGCGCGCCGAACTGCTCGCAGACGAGGCCCTCCCGTTCCGCACCGAGCAGGAGCAGCAGCTCCGGCACGATATCATCGCGCGGCGCCTGGCCGATCGTGACGGCCGCGACCCTGGGCCGCCTGCGCGTCACCGGCGCGCCGTGGGGTTCAAAGGCATCCCTTTCGCATATGCCCCTTGACGGAAGGGCCGTTCGGCAAACTGTTGTCGAATGAACGCGCCGCCGTTCCGTTATATCAGGCCAGGATCGCTCGCCGAAGCGCCGAGAAGCTCGCCGATGCCGCCGTCCAGGAGCGCTACCTTGCCGTCTGAAACCCGCCACTTCGCTGCTCGATGAGCCGGGCTTTCGTCTCGGAACAGGCCGAGGACGCCAAGGCCGCGCAGCTGCCCGAGCGCCCGGTCTCGCCCGCGCCGAACCTCGTCACCGCCCGAGGCCTGGCGCAGATCGAGGCCCACATCGCCGCCCTGCAGGCCGAACTCGCCGCCGCCGATGACCAGGCCCGCCCCCGGTTCCAGCGCGACCTGCGCTACTGGCGCGCCCGCCAAGTCTCGGCGCGCCTCACACCCCCGCCCGCCCAGCCCGGCGAAGTCGCCTTCGGCACAAGCGTTGCGATCGAGCACTCGGGCAAACGGACCACCTGGCGGATCGTCGGCGAGGACGAAGCCGACCCCGCCCGGAACCTGCTCGCCTGGACCGCGCCCCTGGCCCAGGCCCTGCTCGGCGCCGAGCCCGGCGACACCGTCGAGCCCGGCGCTGGCCGCCCGCCCGTCACCGTGATCGCGGTGGAATAGGCCCGCTACAGCGCCAGCTGCACCTTCATCGCCCGCGACCGGTCGCCGGCCAGCTCGAACGCGCGCACCGCCTCGTCGAGCGGAATGACCTCGGTCAGCAACGGCCGCACGTCGATCGCGCCGGACCCCAGGAACTGCACCGCCCACTCGAACTCGCGATCGAACCGGAACGTTCCCCGCAGCGCGATCTCCTTGGCCACGATCGCGTTGATCGGCACTGTCATCTCCACGCCCAGCCCGACCTGCACGATCACCGCGCCCGGCCGCGCCGCCCCGATCGCCGACGCCAGCGCCGCCCCGCTGCCCGAGGCCTCGAACACGATATCGAAATGACCCTTGCCCGCGGCGAACCGCTCGAACGCGTCCGCCCCCGTCCGCATGTTGATCGCCGCGTCGGCGCCGATCCGCCGCGCGATCGCCAACGGCGCATCGGCCAGGTCGGTCGACACGATCTCGCGCGCCCCCGCATGCCGCGCCACCAGGATCGCCAGCGCGCCGATCGGCCCGCTTCCGGTCACCAGCACCCGCCGCCCCATCAGCTCGCCCGCCTGGTTGGCCGCGTGCAGGCACACGCTGAGCGGCTCGGCGAACGCGGCCAGCTCGAGGCTGAGCTGCTCCGGCAACAACACCGCCTGCGCCTCGCTGCACACCAGCCGCTCGCGGAAGCCGCCCTGCACGTGCGGAAACCGCATCGCGCTGCCGAGAAAGCGCATCTCCAGGCAATGCCGCGGCCGGCCCTCGAGACAGTACTCGCAGTGTCCGCACGGCCGGCTCGGGTTGACGGCCACGCGGTCGCCGGGCCGCACGCGGGTCACGCCCGCGCCCACCGCGGCGACCTCGCCGGCGATCTCGTGGCCGGGGATCAGCGCCTCGCGGATGCGGACCGTGCCGAAGCCGCCATGCTGGTAATAGTGCAGATCAGAGCCGCAGATCCCGCCGGCGCGGATCCGAACCTCGACCTCGCCCGGCCCCGGCGCCTCCGCCTCGACGTCGCTGACGCGCAGGTCCCGCGCGGCGTGGATGACGGCTGCTTTCATGGATGGTTTCCCTTCGGCACGCTGGCCCTCCGACCCCCGCCTTAGCCCGGAGGCCGGACCGGGTCCAGCGCGGCGCCGGCCGCAACGGCATAGGCCATGCACGGCCCCCGAAGCTGCAACCCGAACACGTCCGCAGGCTCGTCGGTCAGCACCAGCGGCAGGTCCAGCGTGCGGTCCCCGGCCCGCACCGTGGCCAGGCTGTGATCGCCGCGGAACGACGCGCCGAGCAGCCGCACTGGCGCCGCGCCGGCCGCCGCCGAGACGGACACCTGCTCCGGCCGCACCAGCACCCGGACCGCGCCCCCCGGCCGGTGACCCCGGCGCCAGCTCGACCGGGCCCAGCGCCGTCTGCGCCCGCCCGCCCTCCGCCTGCCCGTCCAGCAACACCGCCGCCCCGGTCAGTCCGGCGACCGCGACGCTGACCGGGCGGCGATAGACCTCCGCCGGGCTGGCGAACTGGGCGATCGCGCCGCCCTGCATCACGCCGACCAGGTCCGCGCTGGCGAACGCCTCCTGCGGATCATGCGTCACCAGGATCGCCG
>JAABUL010008193.1_pt1 | contig 10770 bp, 9 predicted proteins | sample 5559151 | NCBI WGS metagenome assembly JAABUL01 (sample SAMN10711876, study PRJNA513368) | rock metagenome | isolation source: Antarctica rocks | place: Antarctica: Victoria Land, Pudding Butte sud | reverse complement strand
TCGCCCCGGTTGCGACCCCACACACCAACGACAAGCTACACAGCTCCGCCAGCCGGCGGGAGAAAGGAGAGGTCTCCACCTTAAAGTCCCCCTCCCCAGTGTCTTGACAAAAGGGTCCACCATACGGCGTACCCATCGGCCAGTAGGTAGCACGGCCTCTGCCAGCCGAGGACCGAATAGCTGGGGATGCCCCACGCGGTGCAGGAGAAGTCGACCTTGCCTTCCAGGAAGTCCAGGAACAGGGGCGAGTGGTTCAAGCGCCACGTCTTGCGCTTGCCGCCGGCGAAGGCCTCGCGGAAGGTCTCCCTGGTGCGCTCGACGCCGAGAAAATGCTCCTGGTCCGGCGCTTTCTCGTAGGCGTAGCCGGGAGAGATCTGCATGGCGTCGACCTGTAGGTCGTCGTTCAGGAAGTCGAGCACGGCGCGGATGCTCTGGGCGTTATCCTGCGTGAAGAAGGTGGTGTTGGTGGTCACGCGGAAGCCGCGGCGTTTGGCCTCCACGACGGCGGCGACCGCCTGATCAAACACGCCCTCGCGGCAGACCGATTCGTCGTGACGCTCCCGCAAGCCGTCGATGTGGACCGACCAGGAGAAATACGGCGACGGCTTGAACTGATCAAGCTTCTTGCCCATGAGGATGGCGTTGGTGCAGAGATAGACGAAGCGCTTGCGCTCAACCAGGGCCGCCACGATTTGGCCGATCTCCTTGTGGACGAGCGGCTCGCCTCCCGCGATCGAGACAACGGGCGCCCCGCATTCCTCGATCGCGTCGATGCATTGCTGCACGGTCAGTCGGCGTGACAGGATATCCCGCGAGTGCTGGATCTTGCCGCAGCCGGCGCAGGCCAGGTTGCATTGATAGAGCGGCTCGAGCTGAAGGACTAGGGGGAACTTCTCGCGCCGGTTGAGCCGCTGGCGAATGATATAGGCCCCGATCCGGAGATTCTGGCGCATCGTGATAGCCATAGCTCACCTCCCATGCGCATAGTCGTTCACTGCTCTCCTCCACATGATAAGGTATTCGTAGTGATAGTGTGGAGGACATACGGTTGGACCAAACACCGGATGCGCTGGATCGAGCGGCGCGCTGGCTGCTAGAGCGCCAGGATAGCGCGGGCTGGTGGTGCGGCGAGCTGGAAACCAACGTCACCATGACCGCCGAGCATGTCTTGCTGCTGCGCTTTTTGAGTCTGGACGCGGAGCCCATCAAGGACGGGGCGATACGGCACATCCGGCGCAACCAGCGCGACGATGGGTCATGGGCGCTCTACTCCGGTGGCCCCGCTGATCTCAGCACGACGATCGAGGCCTACGTCGCGCTGAAGGCGCTCGGCGTCGATCCGGACAGCGCGGAGATGCGGCGGGCGCTCACGGTCATTCACGCGCAGGGGGGGGGTGGCGCGGGCCAGGGTCTTCACCAAGATCTGGCTGGCGCTGTTCGGCCAATATCCCTGGTCGGGTGTCCCCAGCATGCCGCCGGAGTTGGTGTATTTGCCGCCGAACGCGCCATTCAACCTCTACGACTTTGCGTGTTGGGCGCGCGGGACCATCGCGCCCCTGCTGCTCGTGCTCTCGCGGCGCCCCGTGCGGCCGCTTGGGTGTACCGTGGCCGAATTGGTCGTTCCGGGGACCGAAGCCCTCCTGTGCCGCGTCCCAGGGTCGGGGCTCTTCTGGTGGATCGACAAGCTCCTCAAACAGTATGAGCGCCTGCCGTGGCAGCCTGGTCGAGCGCGCGCCAGCCGCCGTGTGGTCGACTGGATCGTGGCGCGACAGGAGGCCGACGGGGGCTGGGGGGGCATACAGCCGCCGTGGGTTTATACGCTGATAGCCCTGGATCTGGCGGGCCTGGGGACGGATCATCCAGTGATGCGCCGGGGGATCGCGGGCCTGGCGGGCTTCGCGCTGGACGACGAGGGCGGGTGGCGGTTCCAGGCCTGTATGTCGCCGGTCTGGGATACCGCCTGGGCGCTGCTCGCGCTACGCCGCGTCGGTCTGGAGCGTGAGCACCCCCGCGTGCGCCGCGCGGCCGCGTGGCTGCTGCAAGAACAGATCGGCGCGGGCGCGAGCGGGGATTGGCAAGCGCGCTGTCACGGTGTGGCGTGCGGCGGCTGGGCGTTCGAATTCGAGGACGACAGCTATCCCGACATCGACGATACGGCGGTCGTCGTGCTGGCTTTGCTGGAGGCGGGTTATGAGGAGGAGGCGCGCGCCGCGGCCGACCGGGCCACGCGCTGGGTGCTGGCCATGCAATCCAAGAATGGCGGCTGGGCGTCCTTCGACAAGGATAATACGCGCGAGCTCGTCTACCGGCTGCCCTTCGCCGACTTCGGGGCGCTGCTAGACCCGCCCTCCGAAGATGTGACGGCCCATGTGCTGGAGATGCTGGCGCGGGTCGGGGTCCAGGGCCGCGCCACGCGGCGTGCTATCGTGCGGGGGCTCTCCTACCTGCGCCGCACGCAGCGGCCCGACGGGTCCTGGTTCGGCCGCTGGGGCGTCAATTACATCTATGGGACGTGGTGCGTCATCACGGCCCTGGTTGCGCTGCGGCAGAGCGGGTACACCGTGGAGGATATGATCGACCGCGGCTGCTCCTGGCTGCTGGCGCGCCAGAACGGTGACGGCGGCTGGGGCGAATCATGCTACTCCTACGACGACCCGTCCTTCGCCGGCGTCGGCCCCAGCACGCCGTCGCAAACGGCCTGGGCCGTGATCGCGCTGCAAGCGGCCGGCCTGGGACAGCACGCCGCTTGCCTGCGTGGCCTGACGTACCTGCGCGAGACCCAGGCGGATGGCACATGGGAGGAGTCAGCGTACACGGGCACGGGCTTCCCGCGCGACTTTTACATCAACTATCACCTGTACCGGCATCTGTTCCCTACGATGGCGCTAGCGGGAAACGGGCGGCCATCATCCCCGGCCTCCTCTCCCTGACGCGGATGACACCGTGTTGCACCTGTTCGCGGATCGGTTCTTCAGCCATACTGCCTCGTCCTGGGTGAGGCGTGACCAAGCGACATCCATCTCGTCCAAAATAGCATCCTCCTCTGGTGTATCCTCTGGATGAACTTTGCGCCAATCCAGTAGTGTCTGTTCTAGCTCCAAATATCGGTGTAAAGCGGGAAACGCACTGTTGGACATTAGTAAGGCCTCCACAAAGATCTCGTACTATGCAATAGATTCTGGTATTCGTCAAATGTCATCGGTCGACTTGGCTCGATGAAACCATGCATTGATGGTTTCAAGGGATCGGGGCGGTGTTGAAGGCCGTCGGGTAGACAGGCCGTGTCCATACAGAACACCGGGTCTCTACCAGTCCCTCCAAGTTGTTGTGGCAGTCGGTGAGGCGGCAAATTCAGAGGACTGTCGGGGCTTACCGATACACCACTGGTACCGGGATGGACCAATCCATCTCCTTGCGTAGCGATGTCAGTTCCAGAACGAGCGCCAAGAGTCCTCGCGGATTGTCCAAGTTCGGGCAAGCCATCGCTAGCTGCTTTCATAGACCGATAGACTGTTGCTGCATCGTCAGCACTCTGACCTAAAACGCGCGCCGCATTTGCATCAGCAGCCGTGTCACTTCCTCCGATCACAACAGCCAACCCGACATTGTAAGCGAGTCCAAAACCTTAGCCGAACTGATAGTCAGTTCGTTTGGGTCGCTTGTGCGACGATTTGGAGCACGGCATCGCGGCTGAGTTTAGGCTCACCTTGCGCCAGGGCGTCCACCGTCCCATGCGCTAAAGCGAGCGGGATGGCGCAGAACTCCCGCACCGGGCCGGGGGGGAGCGCGCTTGTGTAGGCGTCGGCCAGCGCCAGATTGCGCCGGGCATAGCGCTGCATATCTTCATCCCGCCAGCCAGGCGGGAAGAATTCCACGCCGCGCGCTTGGTCGTCGGTGTGGTTGCGCAGGATGTTGACGGCTTGCAAGCCGCGCCCAAATCCTACGCCGTTGACACGGTCCGTCCGCGTCCCGTCGTACCAGCCCCACAAGTCGCAGAGTAAGAGGCCCACGGTCGCGGCCACGCTATGCGTGTAGTGGTCGAGATCCGCCTCGGTCTGAATCGTCCAGGCGTTGTCGGCCCAGTACGCCATGCGATCCGCCATCGCCGCCGTGGCCTCCCATATGCGCGGAGCAATGGCTGCGGGCGCGAGCCGCGCCCAGTCGCCCACGCGTAGCGTCACGTCCGGTAGCATATGCCGGTGGCTGCTCAACGCCGCGCTCAGGTCGCCGTCGTCGAACCTCGTCTGTAGCGTGCGGCTGATCGCGCGCAATAGCGCCGCCTTGGTGGGATTATCCATCTGGGGGTGATCCTCCACTTCATCGATGGCGCGCAGACACAGGTACCCTGACATGACCGCTTCGCGCAGTCCGGACGGCAGACGGCTAATGGGGATGAAGAACGTGCGGCTGGTCTCTTTTAAGCTATTCAGCGCATCCTCATACGCAACATACGCAACCACTGTGCCAACTCCTTCTCATGGGTGGGGCTCACGCTGGCCCCATGATACCACGAAAGCTTGGCGTGAGATGACGCCCACCTGTGTGTACGCCGACGCCCGTCTATGCGCCCGTTTAGACGGCGTCGTGGGCGAGCAGATCGTGGACCTGTGACAGGACATAGCGGATAGAGGCTTGGTCGCGATAGATCAGGCGGTGCGGCACGCCCATCGGCGCCGCCCAGTCGATTGAGCGGGGCAACCACCAGGGCACGATGATGAACGGGCGCCCAAGCGCGGCGGCGATATACCACAGGCCGCTTTCCACCGATACGAGGGCGGCCGCCCCCTCGATCACGCCAGCGACGCGCCGGATCGGCAACCCGGTCAGCGCCCGCGTCCCAGGGATCGGCGCTTGCCCGGCCGCGGCCAGTGTGACCGGCTCATAGCCCGCTTCCCGCAGCGCCTCGGCGACGTCGCCCCAGCCCGCCTCCCGCCACCCCTTGACCCGACGCCAGAGCAGTCCGAGGAGGGGTAGGGCGTATTGGCCTGTATGGGGGGCGAGGACCACGTACGGGACCGGCAGCGTCCGCCCCGTGGCGCGGTCGTCCTCGTCCAGGCGCAGCACGGGCCGCACGTCGCCCAGGCGGCCCAGCCGCAGGAACATGGCCAGCCACTGGCCGCGCTCATCCAGCCAGAGATCGCGCAGGTAGAGCCACGGACGGCGATAGCGCCACTCCCGCAGCATGGACAGCGCGATGGGCAGCGGCCGCAGGTCATGCACGACCACGATATCGCCGGCGCGCGGGAGGCGGCCCGGCTCGTCGTAGAGGAGCAGGTCGTCGATCAGCGGATGCCGCTCGATGATCCGGCTGATCGGCCGATCCGGGCAAGCGACGCGCACGCGCGCGGGCCGTACGCGGCGACGATACGCGGCGAGCACCGCCGTGAACCAGAGGAGATCACCTAGATGATAATCGTTGCCCAAGATGAAGAGATGCGTGGCTTCCGGTGTCCCCATATCGGCCCTCCCCGGTCCTGGCGCGCTCAACTCTGCTCACCGCTCACACGCGCCGGCGTCCCCGCTGTGATTCCTTGATGCGCCGGCGCCTGCTCCTGCTCCTGGCCGCGTGCTTTGAGGACGGCGCGCAATTCACCCGGCAGCACGGCGATGGTGACCACAGCGCTGACCAGGGCGAAAGCCATGCTCAGGACTCGATTGAGCAGCATGGCGCTTACCGCGATGTTCCGGGTCAGGCCCAACGCCAGCAAGGCGGCGACCCCGCCCACCTCGGGGAGCGGCAGGATCGTGGCGGTGGCCAGCGTGAACAAATAGACGGCGACCGCCTGAGGGAAGGTGATAGCCCGGCCGGCTGGGCCCAACCCCTGCATGATGACATAGAGACCGGCGCTCGCGATGAGCAGATAAGCCGCGCCGAGCACGCCCTGGATGATGAGTATCCGGGGATGGAACAACGTGACCTCGCCCTCCCGGAATCGGGCCGCCGCGTCCGCGATTTTGCGCAGGTGTTTGTGCTCCGCGATCCATTCAGGCAACCGTGACGACCGGCGCAGCCGCGTATAGGCCCATATGAGCAGCAGCAGCAGGGCCACGCCGCCGATGATGGCGCCCCGCGCCTCGGCTGTCCACGCGCCCACGCCCAGGATCACGACACCAATCAGGCATAGGGCCACTTCGCTCACCAGGATCAGCGTGGTGGCGGCGGAGGTGAGGCTAAAGGCGGCGCCCGTAGACTGCTGCAGCAGGTAATTCTGGAAGTAGGCGCCGACCGGTAGATTGCGGGAGAACTCACTCATGACGAAGGAGAAGACCTGGGGACGCAGGGGGGCCCGGACCCCGAGCTCTTCCAGTAGGAAGTGCCATTGCGCATAGCGGACCAGCTCGTAGACCGCCATGAGCGCCAGAAACCACAGCAGGTTCCCAAGGGGGAAGCGGGCGATCAGGGCCACAACCGTCTTGACATCCGCGAAGGCCAGCAACGCGACGATAATCCCCACGCTGAGCACGGCGGGGACGATGAAGGACGGACTCAAGAGCTTTTTCAAACGGGCCAACCATTCCAAAGTGGTGTCGGTGAGGGGATTTGTGCGCGTAACGCAAGTAATGAGAGCAAGAGCTATGCCTACTTCAGCCTAGCAGATAGAGCGGCGCTACTTTTGCTACACTACGGGCATGTATGGAACTGAGAGGCAGACCGCGTGACGACCGGGCCGCGATCACGCGGACGATACGCGCGCGCCCGTCACGCGTTCGGCGACTGGTGCGAACGGACCCTGGTCAGGGGCGTCCTCTCGCTCGGCCGCTCACCGTGGGGCGTCGCCGGCCATGGCCGCGCCCGCGGCGTCCTCCACGTCTTCCTCCTGGGTGAGCGCATCATGCAGCGCCGGCATTCGCCGCGCGTGCTCCTACCCGACGGCTACATCCGCTACGAGATCGCGCCGCTGCCCCGTGGGCGCCTCCCGCTGCCGACGCGGCCACCAGTGTATCCCGGTGAGCGCGTCATCATCTTCCATTTCGACAACAAGGCGATGGTTGGCCTGGTGTCGTCCGTGCCAGGCGGGGCCGATCCCTCGGGGCGCCTGCTGAGCGTCGCGCGCGCGGAGCTCGCGGTCGCCGCCGCGCTGGCGCGTGAGGGGGCGTTTCCCGCCGATGTGCACGCCATGTGGGGCGAAACGGTCCTGGCCGCCGGCATGACGCGCCTGGGCTTCGTGACGCGCCGCGCGCCCGCCACCGTGCGCACGGCGTTCGTGCGCCTGTTCCTGCTGGGCCTGATCGCCATCTATGGCGACGGACGCCCTCTCCGCCAGACCAGGCGGCTGAGCCACATGTACCTGGGCGAGATATGGATGGGACTGGACGACCTGCAGCGGCGCTATGGGGCCGATCCACCGTAGGGACGCCCAAAGCGCGACCGATTTTTGTGATGGCGGCGCGCATCCGTGTGAACGTAAGGGGGAGGGAAGGGGATATGGACACCAACGGCCGGCTTGTCGTGGCGATCCACGATGTCGCGCCCTCGACGGTCGGGGAGGTCCGGTACCTGCTCGGGGCGCTCGATAGCATCGGCGTCCGGCCGCGCGTGCTCAAGGTCATCCCCAACGCGGATGGCCGCGACGACATCCGCCATCATCCGGCGTTGACGCGCCTGCTCGCCGACGAGGCCGCCGCCGGCTCCGAGGTGCTCCTCCATGGCTACACCCATCGCGCGGCGGGCGCCTTGCGCGGTCCCTGGCCGGCGCGGGCGCGGGCGCGGCTCTTCGCCGGCGCGGCGGCCGAATTTCTTACGCTCGATAACGGCGAGATGACAGAGCGCCTGGCCGCGGGGCGGCGTATCCTGCGCGACTGCGGCCTCGATCCACGCGGGTTCGGCGCGCCGTGTTGGCTGGCTCCTCCGGGACTTCCGACGCTGCTGCGCCAAAGCGGCTTCGCCTATTATGTGACTATGATGACACTGCTGGATCTGACGACGGGGCGCCGCGTGTTGACACCCGCCCTCGGCTACATGGGCGCCGGCGCGGGGCAGGAGCGCTTGATCGGGCTGGGCGCGACCGCCTGCCTCGCCGCGGCGCCGCGGCTGCCGATCGTCAAGGTCTTCCTCCATCCCCAGGGCGCTGGCGCCTCGCCGGCCTGCGATCGCACGCTGCGCATGATCGCCCGCCTGGCGCGCGCGCGCTCCCTCGTGACCTATGGCGGCCTGCTTGCGCGCTAACCCCCTGGTCTCCGTCATCATCCCGGCGCGGAACGAGGAGCGCTACGTGGCGGCCGCCCTGGCCTCCGTCGCGGCGCAGACGTGGCCGTTGGAGGGGATGGAGGTCGTGGTCGTGGACAACGGCTCCATCGATGCCACGGCGGCGGCCGTGTGGGCCTTCATGGCGCGCGAACGCCGCCTGACCGTGCGCTTGCTCTGCGAGCCGGTCGCGGGAGTATCGCGGGCCAAGAATCGCGGGGCGCGCGCGGCCGTGGGGCAATGGCTCATCTTCCTGGACGCCGATTCGCGCCTGGCCCCCCACTTGGTCGAGCGCGTGGCGCGCCGGGGACAGGCCGGTTGTCCCGCCGCGACCATCCGCATCGTGGCCGACACGCGCGACCCGCTCGACCGCGCCTTCTTCGGCGTCATGGAGTTCGGCAAGCGGCTTTTCGGCCTGCGCGCGCAGATGTTCTATTGCGCGCGCGAGCCGTTCATCCGGTTGGGAGGCTTCGATGAAACCCTCGCGCTGGCCGAAGACTGCGAGTTCCTGGATCGGCTCCGTGGAGCCGGCATCCCCGTCCGCCACATGACCGAGAGTTGGATCGCCACCTCGCCGCGCCGGCTTCATCGCGGCGCGTGGCGGCTGGGCATGCTGTCCATGTTCACCCGCTGGGCCCTAGCGAAACGGGGCATCGGACGGCGCTGGCGCTACTGACGGCGCGGGATGTGTTACCCTGCGGTAGAGTACACCGCGCGCGGCGTCTTCGCGCCGCGACGGTCCGTACACGAGACGCCCCGGATCATGGGAGAATAGCAACGCATGCTCAAGACCATCTTCCTCAATCCGCCCTCCGTCGACGGTTTCGACGGCGGCGCCGGTTCACGCTACCAAGCGCGCCGCGAGATCAAATCGTTCTGGTATCCGACCTGGTTGGCCCAGCCCGCGGCGTTGGTTCCCGGCAGCACGTTGCTCGACGCCCCGCCGCACGACATTGGCTACGAGGACGCGCTTGCCGCCGCCGCCCGGCACGATCTGGTCGTTATCCACACCAGCACGCCCTCCCTGCGCAACGACCTCCGTTTCGTGGCCGCGCTCAAGGCGCGCAAGCCCGACGCGTTGGTCGGTTGCGTCGGCGCGCACGTCGCCGTCCTGCCGGAAGAGACACTGGCGGCCTGTCCCGACCTCGATTTCGTGGCCCGTCGTGAATTCGACATGACCATCAAAGAGATCGCCGAGGGGCGGCCCCTGCCTGAGGTCGTCGGCGTCAGCTATCGGGACCGGGCGACGGACCGGGTCGTGCATCGACCGGAGCGTCCCTTGCTCATGAATATGGACGAGTTGCCGTTCGTGGTCGACGTGTACAAGCGCGACCTGGACATCGACAAGTACTACATTGGGTATCTGAAACACCCCTACATCTCGCTCTACACGGGTCGGGGCTGCCGCTCACACTGTACCTTCTGCCTGTGGCCGCAGACCATCGGCGGCCACAAGTACCGCGTGCGTAGCGCCGAGCATGTCTACGAAGAGATGAAGCGCGCCAAGGAATTGTTCCCGACCGTCAAAGAATTCTTCTTCGATGACGATACATTCACCGACGACCGCGCGCGCGCCGAGGAGGTGGCCCGCAAACTCAAGCCGCTCGGCCTCACCTGGTCATGCAACGCCAAGGCGAACGTGCCGTATGAGACGCTGAAGGTCATGCGCGACTGCGGCCTGCGCTTGCTGCTGGTTGGGTTCGAGTCCGGCGACCAGCAGATACTCAATAACATCCGCAAAGGTATCCGCGTCGACCGTGCGCGCGAGTTCGCCAAAGACTGCCGTCGGCTGGGCATCAAGGTCCACGGTACGTTTATCCTGGGTCTAACCGGCGAAACGCGCGAGACCATGCGGCAGACCATCGCGTACGCGCGGGAACTCGACCCCGACAGCATCCAGGTGTCCCTCGCCGCGCCGTATCCGGGCACCGAGCTGTACGCGCAAGCATTGGCCAACGGGTGGCTGAAAAACGGGACCTTGCTCGACGACCAGGGCTTCCAGGGCGCCACCATCGAGTATCCGGACCTGCGCGCGGAGGACATCTCCAAGGCGCTGGAGGATTTCTACCTCCAAGGCGCTGGAGGATTTCTACCGCCGGTTCTACCTGCGGCCGCGGCCCATCCTGCGGTTCCTCAACGACATGGCGCGGGATCGGGAAGAATGCGTACGCCGCCTACGCGAGGGGCGCGAATTCTTCGGGTTCCTGGCCCAGCGTAGCCACGCGGGCCGGTGAGCATCGCATCTCACGCCCGCAAGGTCATTTAGTTCCCCCCCTCACCTCCATCCCCTCTCCCTCAAGGGGCGATGGGGGAGGTCCGTGACGTGACAGGCAGCTCCCCTCTCCCGCGTCAGGGAGAGCCGGTTGGGCTGTCGGAGCGGAGCGGAGAGAGGCCAATCCGCATGGGATGGGGGTGAGGGCCGCGCCGTTGCCGCGAGAACTACATGGCCTTGCCTACCCGACAGGGTCTGTGAATTGTCGGTCTGGAGGGGGATGGTCGCCTGATGGTAGGGTTAAGGGTGTTACACCAACCAGACCATCGAGAAGGAGACCATCCCACATGCAGGATACGCCGGTGCCGTCCTT
>JAABUL010008192.1_pt1 | contig 10771 bp, 1 predicted proteins | sample 5559151 | NCBI WGS metagenome assembly JAABUL01 (sample SAMN10711876, study PRJNA513368) | rock metagenome | isolation source: Antarctica rocks | place: Antarctica: Victoria Land, Pudding Butte sud | reverse complement strand
CCTAGTATTGCCACGGTATAACCCTAGTAGCACTACCGTAGAGGGGGGATAATACCAAATACGGTTGTACAACCGTAGTAGATATAGTTATACCAATTTGGTATATTCTACCAAATCCGATTCACTACCGATTTACTACGGGATTAATACGGTTGCTAGTCGGTTAATTCTCGGTAATACAATAGTATTATATGCGTTTTATTAGTAAATAAATTTGCTTAGTAAGCAAACTTTTTTTTAATTTGATAAAGTGTCTTTCTATCTAATATCTATTATATATTAGTATAGTACGCACGCTAGTAAGGGGGGTTTAACGCGCGCATATAATTTTCGTAAATCACGTGATTTTGTTATCTAAAATATTATATTGTTGATAGTCGCGACGCTAGAGACTTCCCGAATATCTTAAACTTTAAAGTTTAAGGTTAAAACTTTAAATTTATAAATAGAATTATAATTTAACAACTTCACGAGTTAACGAATTAACGTTTTAAAAACTTTATTATTCGACAATATTTTCGAAAACCTCAATCGGGCTAGCGTGAGGACTTTGAAATAATAAAAAATAAAAAATAAAAAATAAAATTTATTTTTTTCCCATAATTAGCACCTATAGGCATATATAGATTCTATAGTAGTATTGCGGTAGTAATACGGTAGTACTACGGTAGCACTACGGTAGGAATCCCGTAGTAGTAGGATTTTCTTAGTAGTTACACGGTAGTACTACTAGCTTACTACTAAATCCGTAGTATAGCAGTAGTAATACCGTTATACTACCGTGTTTTTTTTATATAGAGGGGCCTCAAAGTTTTCTGTTTAAATATTATATATTAATTAATATATTTAATACTATCTATTGTTTTAATCTATATAATTAATATACAAATTTGTTTTATATTATCTATATATATTATTATTAAAACTAATCAAAAAAATAGACTTTATAAAATTAAATTTCTTTTTATTTAGAAATTTAAATATTGCTAAATAGCTAATATTATATTATTAAATAAAAGATTTGCTCTATATTATTTATATATATAATTTTTAAGACTAATTTAAAGTATAGAATATCTATTTTATTAATTTTTTTGCAAATTATTATTAGTAAAAATTGTATTGCAATATAAATTAAAAATAAAAAGCTATTTTACAAAAAGTAAAATATTAATTGTATAATATTTTACAAATATTTAATTAAATTACAAGCAACAACTGTCTTTAAAAAAATCTCTAAACAAATTCAAATTAATATAGAAAAAAATATTAGAAATATAGTAGCTAATAAAAAAGTAAAAAAAGAATTGTATAGTAATATATTTAAATAATATATATATATTTAAAAAATTAATTATATTGTAGCGCAATACTTTAAAATCGAATTAATAAAAAAAAATAAAAACAAAAATATTGCAAAATAGACTAAAATCAATACAATTGCTATATAAATAGTCTTAGAAAATAAAAATATAGATACAATACAATATTTTAATATTTAAATATATATAGAGTCTAATATAAATAAAATAACTAATTTATATATTAGTCTAATTCTAATTAGTTTAAATTAAGCAAAAATATAATTAAATATATAATATTAATTATTGAAATAATTTAACAATATATTTTATACTATAGAAAATTTAATAAGTTAAAAAAGTGCACAATTTAAATACAATTAATAAATTTAAAAAATTTAAAAATACTTTTGTAAACAATAAAAATACTGCAGATTACAAAATATCTAATTCTTTAAAATTAACAAATAACAATTCTAAAAACTTAATTAAAATTAATAATAATAGAGAAAAAATAAAATAAAACAAGATAGAGAATAATACAAACATAATAGATAACAAATATAAAAATACAAAATACAAAAACAATAATAATAATAACAAAAATAAAAACAATAATAATAATACTAAAAATAAAGTTAATTATAAAATTGTAGAGATCTTAAACTAATTAATAATATTAATAAGTTTAAGTATATTATCTAAATATATTATTATACACTTTTTAATAAAATATAAAATCGAAGTTTATCGAAAGACTATAATAGTTGTAATCTATTTATTATATAAATATTAAATAGTTTATATATATTACTTTACTATATTATTATAAAATATTTAGATAAAAGGATAATAAAATTTAAAATCTAATTTATATTTATTAAATTTGCTACTAAATAATTTTATCTTTTAACAATTTGAGTTGATTTTTTCAAATCGATTTTCAATTTTAACTCTAGAAATCGATTTAATTCGACTTAATTTTCGATTTCAATTTTAGAAATTGATTTTTTAAGACTTTCGAATTAAGTTGACTTGAATTGTTAAGATTCGAATTAATTAATCGATTCGAACTCGATTAATCGACTCGACACAATCAGTCTAAATCTAGTAAATATCTATTGTTTTTTTTTTTTTTCTGTTAATAGAGAAACAAATTATTTAGAACAATATTAATAGTATTTATATTGTAATAAAAGATTGTTGCTATCTACAAGTTTAACTTTTTAACAACAAATACAAATTGGATAAAAAGCTCTTTGTATATTATAATATAAATTTTAGAAAACTATTTTTATAGCACTCTTTTCTACAGCAATTGCTAAATACTTATAAAAGATATATTAACAAATATATTGTAAATTTAGAATACAAATCTATAAAGTAATATTATCGATTAACTTTCAATAATTAGTAAACTAAATTTTAACTGTTAAAAATTTTAGTTTATATATATTTTGTAGACGCAATTGTTGTTATATTTACAATATAAAAGACTTTATAGTTTTCGATCTACAAAAGACAAGACTTGCGCAATACTTTCTATATAAATATTGAAGCAAATACTATAGATTTCTAGTAATTAATTTTCTAAAAAAATATTCTATCGAAAATTAGTTGTTAGAATCTCTTGACAATTCTATTTTTAATTTTTTTTATTTAAAAATATATATTTTGTTAATATATCTACTTTTTTAGCTTTGTATTGTATCAAACAATCTATATAATTAATATATCGAAAAAATAGAATTAATAAATTGAGAAAAAAATACAATATCTATTATATTGTATATAGAAAATAGATTATCTATAAAAAACAAATTAATCTATATTTGTAGACAAACTTAAAGAATCGAATATAACTATATCTATAAAAGACTTTCTTACAAACAAGTACTTTTGCAAAAAACTTAAAAAAAATTTGAAATCAATATATTGTTTTAATCTATTGTATAGTATTTAAATATAAAATATATCGATTAGTATAAAACTGTACTACAAATAATCTAAAATTAATATCGAGTATATAACTATCGATTTATCGATTATTTAATAGATAGAAAGTTGAAATAGATATCTAATCAATAGTTAATCGATTACTAATCAATAGATTGCTATATTAATTTTTAATTCGAAAATAATTTATTTGAAACAAATTTGCTTTTTAACAGTATTCTAATCGACAACTAATCGACAAAAACTTGTATTTTATCTATTAATTAACAGTTAAAAAGCAATTATTTAGTTAATAGAAATCTATATTTTTAACATTTGTTTGTTAAATTCTTAACAAATTTTCAGAATATTGTTAGCATATTTCTAGCATATTTCCGACGTATTTCCAGCTATTTGTCAAAATAATAGATAATAGAACGCTTAGTTACTATACAGGAGCTGAGGCAAAGTCTATCTATATATATTGATTAAAGCTAATTATATAATATCAAATCGAGTAGTATCGAATTAAGTAGTATTGATATTAGATTAAATTGATTACAATATTTCGATACTCTTATCTAATCTAAGTTCAAAAATCAACTTTTATATAAATTATGTTCTATATTTTATTAAGTTTAAAATCTATTTTAAAACTATTAAGTTCTAAGTATCTTTCTAGCAAAAGTAAAAAAAGTATATAAAAGTTCTCTGTTAGCAATTTATATATAGATATATATATATTTATGCGTTCGAGATATTCTAAGATTTAAAAAAAATATAAAAGACAAAATTTTAACAAAAAGTTATACAAACGTTGCTAATAATACTTGATAACTTTATTAATAAAACAAAGAGAACAATAAATACAAATTTAAATAGATAATATAAAAATTAACAATAATAGATATAGCAACTATCTAGTTGCGAGTTGTTTAAATAATTAAGTTTAGTATCTATACTTAAGATTACAAGTAGTTTAGTTATTAAATTAGTTTAAAAACTCGTCAAAACGCTTTAAATATATTACGAAAAAAAACTTTAATTAGCTTGTTAACTATTTGCTTCTTAATAAAGATATATTTTAGCTTAATCTAATTATTTGCGATCTTTTTTTAAACAAACTAAATTTGAATATTGATATACTTTGTTTAAGTATATTGCGCAAATTTTTTAGCAAACGCTATAATTTTCTAATTGTTACAATAGATAACAATAACAACTAGATACAATATCGAAAGTATTAAAAAAAAAATTAACAACAAGAGTTCTTAATATAAATAATAGCAATAAAAATAAATAAAATAGTTGCAACTACTTTAATAGTATTTAAAATTAAATAATTTTTTTAACAATTTGTGTTTGCTTAATATACTCGATTTTGCAAATAGAAAAAGCAATAGTTAATTAATATTTAGATAATTAATTAATAACAATATTTTCTAGATTAAAGATATACTTAAAGATAAAACAACAAATATCTTAATCTTTGTTTCAATTAATATCAATATAGTCTAATAGAAAACAAATACTTTTATAAAAAATAAAACAAAGATTAAAAGTATTTTAAAGATAACAAAATATTTGTTTAACAATCTTTTAGTAAATATTAATAAAATTAGAAGTATATCTACTTATTATTAAGACAACAAAAGCAATATCTAATTAAGTATCTAGTATTGTGTATATAAGAAAATCAATTGTTAATTAATAAATATAACAATAATTTAAATTAACAATATAGTCTAAATCGACAATATATATTTTAAATATATTTATAGAGATAACAACTAATTTATACTCTTATATTTTGTAATTCTTTAGTATTTTTTCTAGATATATTTTTTGACTTAAATAGAGAGTTCGAATTGCAAGATTATATTCAATTTTAATTTTTAAATACTATTAAACAAAATCTAAGTTAATTATTTTAAATTAATTGACAAAAATTCTTTTAATAATATTAATAAATCTTCTATTAATATTAACAATTAAAAGATTGTTTATATAGATAGCAATAATAGTAAAGCTATTAATAAAGATACTTAAATTAAAATTTAATAAACAAAAGTAATACTTCTTAAGAAATGTTATAAAAATATTATATTATATTTAAAGTAATTGCTTAAGTTTATAGAGAACTTTTTTAAATTAACAATTTTTTTTGCTCTATTTAAAATTGTAAAACAATTCTATATAGATCTCTTTATTAATATTCTTATAAAAAAAACAATAACAATATTTATTTGCTCTAGATTCTAGTTGTTAACAACAACAAAAACAAAAATAATTTTGTAATTTATAGATTTAATTATAATTGCAAAAATCTTAATATAGTTTAGATCTTTATATTGTTTAAAGTTTCTAACAACTTAACAAACTTTATAATAAAAAATCTTGTTATCAATTTCTTATTTAATTTTGTAAATTTATTTTTTACAAAATATAAAATATTTGTTAGATATTAAACAAACAATATAGATATTGTTTTCTTTTAAGAATTTAATTTTGTTTTGTTTAACTAGTTGTTAATTTATTTTATAATAGATATTTGTTATAACTTTAATATAGATTTCAGATTTATATAGCTTTAATAATATAATCTTAAATAACAAAACAAAAAAATCTATAAATTTATTTTAATACAATCGAAGTTTTAAATATGTTTGCAATATTAAATCGAGATTTAAAAACAATAGATTTCAAAATATATTTAATGATTTAGTAACTTTAGAGAACTTATTGAAGTTAATAAAATTGAAAAAAGTATTGTCTTTAAAGTTAAAAATAACTCGAAAAAAATAGTATTCTTAGAGTCTAAAAAAGATAATATTTTAAATAAGATAAATAAATCTAGTTTATTAAAGTTCTCGATATAATTTAAGAGCAAAACAATTCTTTGTTATTGTTGTAATATTATTACAAAGAGTTTATTTAATTTAGCTTCTACAAAATTTAGAAATTTATTAATAATATTTGTAGTATTAGATTGCGTAAATAAAATTATAGACAAGTATATATTATTGTCTTAACAACTAATTTTGCTATAATTAGTATTAGAGCTAAGTAATACTTGCTTATTGTCTAGTTAATAAATTTCTAATACTTATTAAATTTTGTTTTTGTTATTTATTATATAATAGATATACTTTTTCTTGTATTCTATTAAAACTAAGAATTAAGTACAATTCTAAAACTTTTATTAATTAATACTTAATTAAGTTTTTAATACTTCTTTTTGCTAATTAATACGTTAAATATACTTGTAATTATAAAGATATTTAATATTTGTTTTAAAAATAATAATAGAATATTTAATAACAAAGAAAACATTGCAATATAAGTTAATTGTTTAAATAATCTCTAGTTAAATATTTACAATTAAATTAATATCTTTAATTATAATATTAATCTTTTGTATTAAAATTTAATTAAAATATTTGATATATTTGTTTATTTTAAAAAAAATAGCAATTATTAATTTAACATATATTTTACGCTTTTTGTATTAAACTTAAAAGACTTTACTTATATATTTATTGTTATTGTTAACACAAATATAAGTATATTTGTTGTCTCTATATTTAAATTTGTTAATATAATATTTAAAGAAAATTAGCAAACTAATTTTATTTTTGTTCTTAAAATATTTTATTTGTAAACACTTAATCTTATTATTTAGTTAAATACAAATATAGCAAATACTATCGAAATTGTCTAGAAATATAGATTTTATAATATTAATATAAATAAGATTGTTTTTTTAACAATTAGATCTAATAGAAATTCGATAAAATATTGTTTTGTTTTCTATATATACGCAAGAGATATAAATATTATTCGAAAATAACTTAATAAAATTAAAAGTCTCTTTGCAAATTAACTAATAGATATTTTGTTTATCTAGATAGTTAAGTTGTTTGTATTATATAATTACTATATTTTTGCTAATTATTAATAGAATAATAGCAATAATAAAAAGTATAATAGATATTTTTAAATTTAAAAAGTAGAAATCGAAATCTTTAATTGTTTAAACTTGCTAAGTATTAATAGAAAAGCTATAACTAATAATTTTTCGAACAATACTAATGTCTTTTAACTAACTATAGAAAATCAAATTGTAAAAAGAATTAAATATATACTATATATTGTAAATTGTAATATAACAAGTTTTTTTGTTTTTGTATCTAACAAATAGACAAATAATTTTAATATCTATAGTAAATAAATTGCTCTCTATATTTTCGATTAATTATTAAAATATTTTTGAGTAGAATACAAAAATATTAGAGTTCTCAAATATATATTGTAAGTATTTTGTATTAAAAATCTATTTGCGCAAAAAACAATTAACAACAAAAGCTAATATTATAATTATAGAAATAAACAATTCAAAAATTGCAAATAGAATTGCTATAATAGTAAAGACAAAATAATATTTATAGACTATTGCTTTAGTAGTTTTTTACTCTTTGTTATTGCTATTTTTATTTTTGTTTTTGTTAAATTTAAATTTAGATTTGTTTTTATTTTTTTTAAATTTAAATTTCTTTTAATCTTTCTTTTAATTATTGTAGTTTTAATAACGTTTGTTTTTGTTATTGTTTTAATTGTTTTCGAAGCTATTGCTTTTTAAAACAAAATATAGTTTTAAATATAAATTTTAACAATTTAGTTGTTAATAATCGATATTTTTGCAATTTGTGTATTTCTTTTGTTTAATATATACAAAGCTAGAATTGTTAGCAACAAGAAATATATCTTTTGTAATAACAATTAACTCAATAATTATTATTACAATTAAAATAGTATTAATAGTTAAAATATCTATTAAATTAATATATTAAGTTTTGTAATTATAAATAATAGCAAATAATTTCTACTTTTAAATACTATTATTGTAAAAGAACTTATATTTAAATATCTATTAATTAATAAAGAAGCAAATAGTATTGTTAAAATTAACTGAATATTTAAAAATCAATCAATTTTTATTTATAGTTAAATTCTTCAAATAAATAGATAATTTATTAATAACATTGCAAAACTTAATCTTGTACTTGTTAATATTCTAAAAATTAAAAAACTTAAAAAACTTAAAGTTAACAAAGATTTTTATTAGTATATTTAATTTTTTAGACTTGTATATTTTAACAATCTTTTAATAAATCTCTTTAATTAGATCGATTTTCTTTACGTTGTAATATAAATTTCTATTAACAATATTTTAAAACGCATTTATATATTTCTTGTTATTAATATTTTATTTAACTTATTCTTTAATAATTATATTAAGTAAATCGATAAATCTAATATCTAATTTAACGTATTTCTAAAACTTAATTTACTTAAGAACTTCGAACAAGTCTTGTTTTTAAATAAGAAAGCTTACGCTATTGTTAATTTTAGCAATTTGTTTAAGAATTGCAAGAGAGAATGCAAAGATATTAATAACTATAATAATATTAACATAATTTGTTATTTTAGAGCTTTACTAAAAACTTGTAAGCAATAGACAATAGTACTAGTAAATATAGTAAAAAAACGCAATTGCGCAATAACAATTTCGATAAAAATATTTTAGTTATTAAACTACAAAGATTAAGTAAGTTAATAAAATTTAAATTAGATATTTAATTCGATAGATATTTTTTAAAAAATTTAAATAAAAAAGATAGCTAAATATACTTTTTTTTGTTAACAATATCAATTTAATCGATTTTGTTAATTATAAATTAAGCAAAATTTTAGTAGATAAACAATCAATAAGCTTTTCAATAAGTCTTATATTTTTGTTGTTCTATTTTAAGATTATAACAAACGTAGATTTAAACAAACTTAATAGACTTAATTTGTTTAAAAAATAAAGTATTAATAGATAATTTCTAATTAGATTGTTATTTTTGCTTAATTGTAAATAAAGTTTGTTAACTATTTAAAATCTAACTAAACTACTTAATCTCTTTATTTTTCTTCTTAATTTTAATAATTATAAAAATAACAATATTATTTTGCGTCTTTGCAATTGTTAAATCGATCTTTTTAATTTTTTTATTTTAATAAGACTAAGTATTAGTTTTTTTAATCTAAATCTTTTGCGTTTTCGCAATAATTAAGAACTTTTCAATTCTATTTAAACAAAATTAATTGTTATTTAATCGAGAATTGCGTCTAGACATTGCTTTCAAAGTAATTAATAAAATTATTTCGATTTTCGAAATATATTTGCGATTTAATTTACTAATTTGTTTTGTATATTGTAGTAAGAGAAATTAGCTAGTACTTGTTTCAATTATTGAGCTAACAAACTAACTTATTTTGATTGTTAATAAAAGAATTTTGCAATAGATAGAAAAATCGAAGATTAAAAAGATTAAATAATTTAGCTCTTTTATTAATGCGTCAAAGCAAAGTCTTATTTTGCTTTAATAATATATCTTCAACTAATTACTAGCTATTTAATTATCGATTCTCAATTGTATAATTGTTATATAATTGATTCTTTAGTTTTTTAGAGCTTATTATTAATAGATATCTATTAAAGATAATTAATGTTTTTTGACAAAAGCAACAAGTTGCAAATAAAATAAACTTAGTTGTTTTTACAACTTATACTAGCTCTCTTAGTAGAATATTCGTATCTAAAATCTTTAACTAGATATTAGTTATTCAATTGTTAATAATTAAAGATTTTAGCTATCTAAATAATTGAGAGATCGATTATTTAATAAGTTTCAACAATTCTTTAATTATTGTTTCGACAATATTATAATATTGATATTTCGATTTTTGAAACAATAATAATCTAAATATCTAGATAATTAATTATTAGCTTCTATATATTAAAAATTAACAAGAATTTAGTTAATTGTAGTAATTGTAAATCTATTGTTAGTTTGATCTATTAACTATGCTTTAGATATTCTAATTAACAAACAAATAAATTTTTTACTCTATTTCGAACTTATAATTTATCAAAATAATAGATAATAGAACGCTTAGTTACTATATAGAAGCTAGAGCAAAACTTATCTATATATATTGATCGAAGCTATTCGAATCGATTACGTAATATCGAGTTAAGTAGTGTCGAATCGAATAGTACCAACACTAGGCCAGATTGATCATAGTATTCCGACACTATTTGCCGGATAGCAATCGGATATGTGTCTGCTTTATATTTGGTATATAACTATAGTCTTCGGTTGTACAGTATATAAACAATTTAAATATTAATAAACAAGTTTTGCTATATATAGATTTAAATAAACATTTTATTGATTAAAAACTAATATAAGATTTTGCTCTTATAAAGCAGAATCTCGAGACTTTTACTTATTAATTATTATTTTTTTGAAATTAATAATTCTGCTTATCTCTATATTGTCGATTATTATATAACAACTTTTTCTTAATTGTTAAAAAGCTATACAATATATAGACTATTAAAAAATAATATTAAGATCTAATTAAATATCTATTAGATCTTTCTTAGTTTAGCTAATTTTTAAAAATTTTGTTATAGCAATTAT
>JAABUL010008191.1_pt1 | contig 10772 bp, 4 predicted proteins | sample 5559151 | NCBI WGS metagenome assembly JAABUL01 (sample SAMN10711876, study PRJNA513368) | rock metagenome | isolation source: Antarctica rocks | place: Antarctica: Victoria Land, Pudding Butte sud | reverse complement strand
GCTCGGAAGCAAAGATCTGCTCTAGTCCTAATGAAGTTAAGAATGCTTGGCTACGCCCTTTTGCTTCCTGTATCCCCCAAAGCGGATGCTGTTTTACGGCCTGGTTGTTAGCATCTCCTGCGGACAGATGACTACAGCGTCCACAATGTATATTCACGGCTCCAATCAGGCGGAGCATTCGAAAATGCAGGCCTAGTGCTCTCTTAAAACCGCTTCTCCCCCTCTTCTACCTTCTCCTACGTACAACAAGCTGTCCCCCATTAACTGTCTCAGCGACCTCATCTAACATGCCGCATAAGACATACTCCTCCCCACCGTCTCCAGAACATGGCCGCTCCTGTAATTACATCTCGATCCAGAACCTTTCAACAAGTTCGCCGTATAGGCCAGAAGGCCGGCGAAAGCATGCTTTGGCTCCCTCGAGGCCGTTTGGCGCATCTCCTTCATCTCAAGACTTAACGAGCGAATCAAATGATGAGTACTCTAGCAACCTGAAAATTACTTTAAGGCTTTCGACGAGCAAGGAGACAGCTACATTGGAAAAGATATAGGGATCCTTATTCGATAAAGACGGTTAATCCATAACTAGGCTTAGCTAGCTCTTACGGGGATTAGCAACGCATATTATACGTCTAGGTCCTTAAGGGATACATTTATAAGCCATAGCTGACGATATACTATAGATCGAAGACTACGAACCCCGTTATAGCATTGCTATCACACCGGCAGAGATGGTAAGATACTATTAAATTGTTAAGCTGGAAAACGAAATATATCCCTGGTCGAGTACGTTCCCACATGACGTGAAATGTACTATACCGCTGACATCATGCCTAGCTGTTTTTCATACGCACTCGTCAATTTCTTTTAAAGGATGGATGACGCTGCTGGTTAAAGCGTATCCCAAGGAAGAGTACAAAAGGCTCCAAAAGTCCTTATTGGATATGCCGATCAGAAATCCAGAGAAAACAGAAAGGTTTCCAAGGACATCTGTCGGCGGCTGTTCCCCCAAGATGAAGAGCGTGGAATTCGTGAACACGTCGAATGGACTATCGCAAAGCACGCAGATATCCAGCTCTCAAGGAGCTTGAACCGAAAATGGCCCCATCGTGACATCCCATTCCATACATCCAGCAAAGAGAAATGTAACCCACAGTACCATGGTCATCGACGCGTCAGCTTCGTCCTGCCCACAGACGCCCGGTCTAATACCCCTCAGCACCTCGAACACCCTACACACAAGAGTGCCGAGAAGGCGAGGAAGTAGATAGACGGGTATTTAGCGAGCTACAGGGAAAGGCCGAGACGATATGAGTCTGTTAGGTCGGACGGTGAGCGGCCCGGAAGAACTCGACAGATCTAGCTACGTGATCAGGATGGTGATCGAATCAGCTAAGTGTGGGCTTGGGCCATTCAAATTCCGTATGTTGCTCTTCGCCAACAACATACATTCCAGACGCCTTCCCCGTTCACCTCCAGACGCGATGCAGTCTAGTATCCGACTGCTTTCCTCGAAAATTGGCATGCTACACAATACTTGATCTGTTCGTGCCTGCGTGTGCTCCGCAAAGTTCAGCCCCGCCAACAACGTATCGCGAATTCTCGGTGTCTTTGATTCTTATGAGCCTGGGGTCAACCATAGCAGACCTGTGCTCTAATTCGGATAAACGAAAAGTGTTCGGGAATACCATTGGGATGATGCCGAATGAAAGTTGATGGGCAAATGATCGTGCGTGGGGATGGAGATTGCTGGTCAGTGGCGGTATCGACACCTATCCATTCACTTCTGGCTCCTCGATCAATCTTAGCTCCCCCACTCCACTTCTGGCTCCCCCACCCACTTCTGGATCCCCGGTCTTTCTGACTCCCGAATCCCATCCTTAGCCTCCACTTCTGGTTCTTACTTTGAAATTTAGCCTGTCACCAGCCCAGATGGCTACTAGCTCCTGCAATGAGGACGTGGAGTACACCCAAAGCGGTTTACACCTTGAGGCGTGGTCCACACCACCAGCCGTGGCGTACACCTGTGGACGAGGCGTGCACCAGCTGTGGCGTACACCCAAAGTGGTCCACACCACCAGCCGTGGCGTACACCTAAAGTGGTCTACACCTCGAGGCAGTGGTCCACCCAAAGTGGTCTACACCTCCGAGGAGTGGTCCACACCACCAACCGTGGCGTACACCCAAAGTGGTCTACACCTCGAGGAGTGGTCCACACCACCAACCGTGGCGTACACCCAAAGTGGTCTACACCATCTTTCCGCACTGTTGACGTCCACCCAGAACACTCCCCAGGACCTGATGCCTTGTTATGGTATGAACCCAAGCGAGAGAGTGAATACCTACTCTTCACGGTGATCTTCGACAAACTTGAGGCAGACCTGTGTCTTGCCCGACCCGCCCAGCCCGTGAATCACATATCTCTTCTGCTGTCCTCGTGTATTTACTGTGCTGGATAGAAGGCAGTACGCTTGTAATTGTGTGTAGATCTCTTCTCGTCCTGTGAAGGCGGAACTAGCATTCCGTGGCACGTGGTAATATTTGTTGCGGAACGGGGAACGAGGAGAGGGAAGGGAATCTGTCGTATCACTTCAGCCAGCTGCGTGTAGTGGTAACACATTAGATAGCGAGCACGGTCCACTCACTGCTGTAATAGTGTCTGTCTCCGATGTGTACCTGACCCTGTCCATCCACCCGGAAGTCCTCCGCTCGATGACCCGGGGATGGAACAGTGGATGTCGGAGTAGTCATGGGAATGCTCGCTCATGCTTGTGAGATTGCAGCCTCATCAGTCGAACAAGAGCAAAGCCGGATTGGCCGCGCCTTCGCACTTTCATCTTGAAACGCGAAATCCAGCACCTTGTGCTCGAGGGTCAGAGGTCACATTGAGAGACTTGCATAATGTCCTTCGATTCACTCGGGCTCGCATACAGGCTAACGAGAATCACGAACCGGTGAGCGGATTAACAAAATCGCCGGCACCAGTGCATGTTCAGCGTCATAATTCGCGGAATATCCATCATCTTCGAAAGATACTCACTCTAGCCTCCCCGGTGTTCGCCGCCATCTCTCAGTCGTAATAGCATGATGACAATGGATCCACGCCTTGGCTCGCCCATGTTCAGATCCTCTTCCGCACTTGAAGATAGAAATCATCTAGGAAGTCTCGGTACTGCTCCAAGAAATTGTGAAAGGCGTCCGCCTGCACCATGCAATCCATTTCATAGCCTATATATTGGTACCTTCCGGAGCTCTCACTTGTTCTCTCTTATTAGATTGGAGATTGCCATAGCACCCATTACACAAATGATCATCCAAGCTATCCTTGTCGTGAGCAACAAGCTTTGAGGGCTTTTTAAGACTGCAGCGGCAGCATGTAAAGCTGGCGGGCTTGACAAGGCGATATAGGCGTAGAGACCCTTGAGGGTGAAACTGCTTTTCAATCTCGCCCAATGGTGTCAGGGACTTTTGGGTGTCCTGTTCGATAGGTAAGAAGATGTCAGCAGTAGGGTAAAAGGGCAGTCCTAACCATCCTTTGATTTCAATAACGAGGAGAGCAGAAGCAATATATTTTGTGTTTAGATTTGGATTCGAAGAGGCTTTCAATCCTCTTGAGAGGTTACGGCACAGGTGGGAGAGATGTGGTGAGATTGGGAGATACAATTAGGGTGGGGCATAGATACTCCGCGCTAAACAGCATTTCATGGCTAGCTGCCGTCGACAATCGAAGTCCCACAAATGCTACAGACAGCTAGTAGCCGACGCGTATGACGCCTCCACGTTTACGCTTACCATTGATGAAGCCATCCATAGTCCATCTTGAGCCATATCTGGCCCCTCATCTAGAGCCACCCATCTGCGGTTCATAATTCAGTCATATCCAGCGTCTCAGCTCGCCGATCATCTGTAGTCTGTCTCCAGCCACATCTGGACCGTCAGCTCAAGCCAATTATCGCTCGTCAGACCGTGTTCCACTATCTGCTACAAGTAGAAGGACCTATGTAGATCTAGGTGTAATTGTTGGAGACTTGGACAAACATCATGGAAAAAGGATCAAAGCCCATCTCGGGAAAACGTGTAGGAAATCAACGAGGTTTCACGGCTGTTTGTGACTATATAGTTGAAGATATCTACAAAGTAATCGACACACACTGGTGAGTGCATGTAAAGAGGAAGAGGCCCACGGAGATATACAGATACAGCCGAGGGAAGAGCTTGTCGGCTGGCAGATGTCGCCAGACCGAGTAGGCAATAAGTGCGGCCAGCCCTTGGTGACGAATAGACCACAATGTGTCCTTATTCCCTTTGTTGATCTTGTCGCCTCCGTTTGAACAGTCTGCTTTCTCGAACCCTTCTCCGACCTGGCTGTCTGAAGGAAAGCAACCCTGTTCGTGAAGGAGCTATGAGTATTTGTGGACAATAATTGTAGAATCTGAACGGCATTGATTAGGTCAGCGTACGATAGAGTACGAGGGGAAATACAGACATACAATCTTCTAGCAGTTGATTCCGTTTCTGTATGCCATGGACGATGCCAATCCTGGGTGCCTTAGGTTTCCTGGGACGGTTTTGCGATTGACAAATGTGTAAGAGATTGCAGTATTGCAGGCGGGCGCTAAAATCGGTATCCACCCGAGCCGCTGTCGCAGCCTCTCTAAAACTCCACAGCCTACGTTGTTACGCCATCGTGCATGCGAGAACGAGCTGTATCACCCATCTCATGGAATTTCGCCATGGTCCATGGTGTCAAGGCTCCTAACGCAAGGGGCTCTCGCAATCGGCGATTCTCCATTTGGCTGTCATACCTGCCCTCATTTCTACGCTAGGTCATCACATATGCATACCTCCTGTGGAGGTCCCCGTGAATGCGGCTTGGTGCAGCTGCTTCAACGTCCCATTCCTCGAACAGAGACGTATGGACCAACGATTTCAAACACAATGCATTGCATCGCATGCTCCTGATCTGTCACATTTTGCGTTCGGGGTTCTTCTTCCAGCTTCTTCCTCCTCGCGCTCACCCTTGTCATCGCCCAATGACAGCGTGATATGTGGTTGCTGTATCTAACACCTCTGAAATCTGACGCCATGTCTTACCTCGGATATCGCATGTTTGGTACGGGTTGTCTTTCGTCGGGACCATTACTGCCACTGACAGCAAGGAAGCAGACTTGACCAGTATTGCCAGACGCGACTAGCTTTTGACAGGCCTCAAAGAGCCGACCCATGCAAACTTGAACGGCCCTTCTTGAGCTTCACGGACCTCACCAGTCTACAGCTTTTCAGCACTTACGTCCTTCGAGACAAGGTTGAAAGCATCATTGGTACAACGGACCGGACCTAAACTTGCGATGAGTCCACAGAAAGCTTCTGTTGCAATTCCGACATGGCGGGGATTCATTGAAACCACAAGAGACGCGTTGCATATCTATGAAGCTTGTTTAAATGGCACTCTCCCGTTCTGTTCCGGCCGACCGCAGGACCGCTCGGTCATTGTAAGTGGCAACGTTTTCGTTTACAACGAGGCAAAATCCGGCATCAGAAGATGGACGGACGGCGTTGATTGGAGCCCCAGTCGAATGCTCACCAATTTCCTCATCTACCGCCAGCTCGACGACAATGTAGCGCAAGGAGAAAAAAGAAAGACAAGGAAACACAGTCAGGGAGCTTTGGAGCCTGGTGTCAGTCGTTGTCTCGTTGGTTCGTTGACGGATTCCTACAATTTCAAGAATGATGGTCTACTCAAGAAAGCCATTACTGTTACTTTGGATGACGTGCCATATCGTTTGATCGCATACTACTCGATGAACGATGCCGAACATTTGAAAAGGCCCCGGGATGACTCTCGTTTGCAAGACCTACGTATCCGAGATACCCTCTTGAAGCAAGCAAAGTTCGCCTCTTCCAGTATCGATGATACCGGCGATAAGGAATTGGATCAGGCAAATCGGGCTCCAAAATTTGGGTTTGGCGATTATCAGAATGGATACAACCCTCGGTCGCTGCATCCTACATTACTTCTTGATGTCCAACAGGTCCAGTCTCTTCGGCCAATTTCCAGCCAAGATATCGCTTTAGCTCACCTTCCGCCGGGTTGTCCCAGCTCTGCCCCCATATACCCTTACAACACCGGTCATCACCATCAACAACCTTGTGTCTGCGCCTGTCATTCCCAGGCTCAAATATACCCTCCGCAGTGGGACCACCAAGCACCACAAATCGGGGCCATCGAGCATGGGCTCTTTTAGAGCACCTCGGTCTTAGGAATAAGGTAAGCATGACTACCCTTTTTGTAGGATACGCAAAGGCTAACGAATATAATCATAAGGTATTCGTCCTCCCGCAGGAAAGAACCGTATTCAACGTACGGCCCTGATCCGATAACAGATACATCGTTTTGTTACGATCCTTCTATATCTGCCTCCATATCGAATCACGTTATCTTCAGAATCTCGGACCCTATTACTCCCTTAGTAAGGGACAAGCAGGTTTTCTTATCGTAGTGCCGCTTGAGTTGGCCGCTGTAATAAGTGGGTGTGAAAGGGTCGTATGATGCAATAAGTGAGGGAAGCAGGGACATAGGGTCTCTGATATCTGAACTTCACACTAAGTATCCTATAACGAATTCCATAATTTTGTCGCCGCCTTTGCATGTGCGACCTCCGTTGTCCCTCTGACTCCCCTTCCCGTTATGAAACACTTCCGCAGTCAATATTCAAAGCTGTCTTTTAGAATGCAGACTATCCTACTCCAGGAAATGTCCATTTTGGTAGTGAGTAATGAATGCCCTTCGTGTAGCGCCCAAGGCTTTAGGCTCTGAATTATTCTAGATGGCACGATTAGAACAGATGGAATATGGAGAGAGGCGCGTCTATACTATCGAATGTCGCCTCGATGATCAATTGACGAGTTCGCCCCAGTCCACAAAAAACCATGATTAAGGTTATAAATAATCTACCTTCATGATTTAATCGTATACTACTCGGTTGACGATGCCCAATACCACGTGGAAACGCCCTAGGACGACTCCTATTAAAGAAAGTGCAGATCTAATCTACGTAACAGGTAGCCGTTTTAAAGGAGATACGGTTAGCTCTTCACATGACCTATACGCTTCGTGTAGTATATTGGTACCTCAGCTCCTGAGAGATTCGAATTGTAATGAATAGTAGACAGGATTTATTGTATAGATCTCTCAATGAAATCTGTCCTTGGATTTAGTCCCAATTTCGCTTAATGTAGCAAGATCCTGAAGCTCCCCATATGTCAATTCATAGACACGCCTAGTAAGAAAGCCTCCTGATCAGTAAATCCTGGTCACAATACGCTCAGTGGTAACTCGACCGTCGTACCTTCTCCTCCCGGTGTGTCTCTTGGGTCATGTGCGGTGTCGAGGCTGGAACTTCTCCCTGGACTGAGAAGAGCAGCCGATTCGGAATCTACGTATAGAGAGATAAACGATCGCACTTCCGTTCCTAAAGCTATCGTCCTCCGTATTTACATAGTGGGACTGGTATACTTGCGTATTACACTCTTCATTTTACTACCTAATATTAAACGGCTATATTCTCCTTAAGTCCTCCTTATTTATTGACTAATCTTCGATGCTCTTAGCACTTCGCATCGTTTATACTAACTCGCCGAATACCTTCTAGTACGCCACTTCCGCTACTTCCTATAAGTCTGTCGGGACCTAACTATCTAGGATAGTATCTAGAAGATCTATTAACCTCCGTTTTAAATTATTTATAATGCAAAAGCTTTAGAACTCCTTTTAGTACTCGAGTAGTTTAACTGACGTCAGTAATATATACGGGCAAGCGCCCGCGAGACCAAGCTCCTTCTAGCGGCTAGAGATATCGATTAATTCCTGCCTAAAAGCTATAGTACCATCCCTCCATATCCTATAATAGTAACGGAAAGGTTGAAGTAGGTTATTATCAAGTACTCTTACTACCTAGAGCTTTAAGATTAGATCCTATAGGTAGGTATTAAAAGCCTCTTTATAGAGAGCGACCTATATTTCTGCGGGCTTTTCTTCTAGCGAATCGTAGGTCATAGGTACGGCGAAATCTGGTACGTAGTCTGCGTACTCGAACGCTAGCTCAATACTAGATAATTACTAATCGATGAGATCCGTAATAACGGAGGGATCGTCGTCCGAAATAAAGATATTTCTTTTGTACAGATTAGTATAACAGAGGGTGGCCGTAGCTACTCCCTGAATACGAGGATCCTTGGCCAGCTTTTAGATAACCTCACGACTAGTATTTATAAGGCTAGTGTGCGCTGCCACGGATCTATAAAAGGGCGGCTTATCGGTAAGCGCGACCGGCCCTAATAGAAGACGGGAAAGACTAATATTAATAAGGCCGTCGCAGTATACGTTTAGATAAGACCCTAAGTAGGCTAGTAAGCTAATATACTACGTAGCTTTAGAACGACAGAACTTATATAGCCCTCTATTAGGCTTCGTCGAATTATAGAATCTCGCTTCGCCGATATTATAGTCCTAATACCTGGTTCCGTAATAGGGTCTAATATAAAAGCCTTATATTAATAGTAGCGTAGAGGTAGAGTAAAGAGAGATATTAGTAAAGTATAAGCTCCTATACGCGGTAAAGTCGATTGCCGCTATTTACCGAATACTTATATAAATGGCCTAGATATAAGTAATCTACTACTCCTCAGATACCCTTAGCTATTTCTAGTATAATTGAATACCAGCGGTATATTCTATAATAATATACTTACTACCGATAGTATTTAAGGGGTCGTCGCTCCAGTTAAGAGTCTTCGGCGTTAGTATAGTCGTATTAGACTGGACTTAATAGTACGCGAGACTTCAGTTATTAAGCTTCGTCTAAGAGGAGGTCTTAAGCTCACTATACGTAATAGTAGCTACTTCCGAGTTAGTAGTTAGCCTAGCTGGTCCTACCACGGAAGTAGGTAGCCTCGTAATAACACGCCTTATATTATTGTAGGTAAAGATAAAAATTCGATTATATCCTCCTTCCTTTTTCTTATATCTTATAATAGAGGTAGCGCTAGGACATAATTCGATAACTTTATAACGGAGCGCGTCGAAATCAATATTTAAGGTTCGCGAATTACGCTCTAGCTCGTCACGACGAAGCTATTACCCGCTCGTATATTTATAAGGATTTAGACCTATACCTATATTAGCGCAGTGGCTATCGTAGCGAGATAAGGAGCTTATACTATTATCCGACGCTAGGCTAGTCGTAGGATAAGGATTACAGGCGTCTATACTATCGGTTATTAGTATATATAATATCGAGTAATAGGGTAGAAGACGTCTACTTCTGGAGATGGAGGATATGATCGAGAACTTGTTGATATATAGGAAACGAAGTATCGCTGGGCGCTGCGCATATCTCCAAGTGGTACGGATTATACGGCTTCGCTACAGTGGAGGTCGTCGTATGGATGAAGTATAGCAAGTGCGCTCCCCTGTTAAACCCAAGGATATTTGCAACAGCTCAGGAATTTCCCAGTCTTCCTTGCTGAGTCAGCTGCCAAGCTGGACTGCTACAACTAAATAAGAAGGTTATGCGAATAAAAGAAGGATTTGTACTTGTCAAGAGGAGGTTCCCTAAATGACTTATCGAGTATTAGGCGTCAATCACTAGGCAATAGGAGGTAGCCTGCCGAAATAGGGCCGACTTTCGTCTGGACTACCAAAATAGACCGACCTGCGAGAAATAATTAGATAAGACGTTCTCTTGAACTACGCGCTGGGATTAACACCCTAATATAGCTTTATATACCGGATTTGGCTACGCGCTAGGATTGATACTGGTAGAGTATTATATATAAGATCTTAGCTATCGCTTTTTTATTGTTCTTCTCTACTATCTCCGTTAATCAACTCTTCTACGCTCCTATATTCCGTACTTAGCCTATTCATACCCATCTCGGACATATAGCGAAGCTTAAGATATCTAAAGCTATTAATATAGCGTTCGTTAAGCTTAGAGGCGTCAAGAATATAGTATCTAAGTTTTCGGCCTTAGCGGCAGAAGGTAATCGTATAATACCGTCCCTAACGAAAGACGCAGAATATCAGCTCCGTATCGACGCGGGCCGTTTCGACCCAAAGACGAATCGTCTCAATGTCGTATTGTAAGTGAACTCTCAAGCCAAAAGCCCAGGCTTAGTCGACTAGGTCAAGAAGAACTCGACTTATTCTAATCTGGCAACGGCGACATATAATACCAAGGCTCAGGACAAAAACGCAGAGCTGACCCGCGTAATAGAGGTGTTAAGGCAAAGAGCTAAACAGAATGTCAGATAATTAGCCAGTCCGTACGTCTTTAAGTGTGAGAGACTCGACCATACTTCTCAGAACAAGCGGCTGACAAAAGTTTGTCTCTTGCTAGGAAATACTAGGTCAGGACATATTCTCGATAACTACTTCCATTCACCTCGGTAAATACAAAAACGAAATCGTTGAATAGGATATAGAGATAGGACTGTGGCTCTGCAGCAGACATTAATGGTTCATCTAAGCGGTTGGACACTCAACGGTCCTTTATTGCTCTTAGGCTTGATTTGCCTATTACCATCCCGCCTTAGTCCCCCCCTTTCTAGTAATGCTGCATATCTTGCGTCGACCTTCCCATCTGCTCTTATCTGTGCATAACAATCAGCCTTATTTGCGTCCCCGCCGTGCCCGTTATCTCGATTAAACTCCCGCACCAGTCGCTGTGTATTTCCCCCTCCTGCTGCTCTTGCCTTTCCCACCCTAGTTG
>JAABUL010008190.1_pt1 | contig 10772 bp, 1 predicted proteins | sample 5559151 | NCBI WGS metagenome assembly JAABUL01 (sample SAMN10711876, study PRJNA513368) | rock metagenome | isolation source: Antarctica rocks | place: Antarctica: Victoria Land, Pudding Butte sud | reverse complement strand
GTAAAGGCTTTCTTGATTAGCTTAATAAAGATAAATCTAGAGTTTTGTTAATACCTTATTAAGGGCCTTAATAAACCCTATTAAGCGTATATAATCTTTATAATTAAGGTAAATAAGGTATTAGATAATAATATTATTAAGCTACCTTATTAAATTATTAATAAGGTACTCTATTTTAATAATAATAAGAGAGGCCTAAGGTTATATATACCTTTAACTCTTAAGAAGGAGGTATTCTAACTTACTTATAATAAGATAGGGTATCTAGGATATACTTATACTTATAAACGCCTTATTAAAGGACTCTATATATATAATTTAATTATAAAGCTTTATAAATTTATTAAATATTACTTATATTACTAATTAAACTAGACTCTAAGGTATAAGTTATATAGATCCCTTTAACTTATCTTCTTACTAGTAAGACTATTCTATATAATTATAATTAACTTTATCCTAGATAGGATAATATAGTTAGGTAAAGACTAGGTAATTTAGCTATTAAACTACTTAGTTAAACTTAAGTAGAGAGTCCCTAAGATAATTATTTTAAATTAAGATAGGAAGTTTTTTTAGATAATTATAAAAGTAGATCTTTTAAGCTTTAAAATTTAATCTATTATACTTAACTACCTAGTATCTATAAATAAATAATATATTAGAAAGATTTAATTAAATAGTTAAGGTAGTACTCCGCTACTATATTATAGCCTTAGAGGATTCTAGGTAATAGTTAACTATTTTACCTAGGATATTATCTACTCTTAATAACTTTACTAAATATAGTTCTATAAACCTAATCCTAACCTAGATTATATATAGGTTTTAAATTTATAAGGTACTAAATTTATTACGCCTTAAAGACTTATTTATAAAAGGCTTCACTAATATTAAGGTTAATACCTAGGATACCTTAATAAATACTAAAGCCTCTAGTAATAGGGACCTTATTACTATATATCTTACTATTATAGTAGAGGTAAACCCCGCTAAGAGGCTAGCGTCTATAGATAAATACCACCTAGTATATATTAATATAAAGGATATAATTACCTTTACCGCCCTTAAGATAAAGGAGTATTATAAGATATAATATATATTAATATTCTATAAAGTAGGGGATATAATTAACCTATACTTATATTAAGGTTATAGTATTCTAGTAGTTAAGTCTAGGAAAATTAGATAATAACTTACTAGGCCTTTTAAAATTAATAAATAGATTAGCTAGCTAGCTTACTAACTAAATCTCCTAGCTAATATAAGGATCTATAATATAATCTTAGTTATATACCTTAAACCTATAATAGACCCTACTAATAACCTATATAAGCGGTGTTAACCGGTAGTTCCCGTTATTATTAATAGATAAGATAAGTAGGAAATTAATAAGCTAGTTAATAAATAATAAATTTATTATAGATATAATTAGATAGAAGAATAATAGTCCTAAAGAAGATATCTAGACTTTAGAAAAGGAGTTAATAAGGAATACTACTAATATACTTAAGGATTATAAGGAGATATATAATAATTAATTAGGTATTACCTAAATATTTTACTATTTACCTATTAGTTTATAGTCTAGGTTTACCTTCTATTTCTAGACCTACTAAATACTAGCTATTAGGGTAATAGTATTATTTATTTACTAGTATCTATTATAGTTATTATAGTTTACCTTATAGAAGGCCCTTATAAATGCCTTTATACTAGTTATACTATATTAGGCTTAGCGTAGTAATTTATAAGGAGGCTCTCCGCCTCTCTATCATAACATCTTTCTACTAACTTATGAATTTATAGATAGTTATAATAGAACTTAATATTTCTTATTAATTATAAAAGCTACTTACTTAACTAACTCTATTATATTATTTTAATAAATTAAGGTAATTATTTATAAATCTTAATATAAGTAAGGAATTCAAGTTTAATATATATACCTACTATATCTTATTAGAGGCTTCTATAAATAGCTCTCCTAGGTAGAAGTCTTAATAGCCTATTTTATTCCTTAATTATCTTTTAATAAATATTAAAATATACTATTAGCTAACTAAATTAGAAGTTACTAATATAATATAAATAATAAAGAAGATTAAGTATATAATTAAGGTAATTAAATTTATAATAATTATATATATTAACTACTCTACTATTATATTAATAGCCTATTTATTAAGTTTAAATATTACCTTAATAAGAAAGTTAAACTGTTACCTTATTTATACCTCTAAGTATTTATAACATTTTTAGCTAGATATTTATTATAAACCTAATAAATTTAATATTATATTAGATATCCTATCTTACCTAGCTAGCTAGGAATATTAATTATCTAATATTATTAAGTTTAATTTAGATATCCCTATAATAAAGGGTTTCCTAGTTTACTTAATAGAAATAAGTCTAGAATTTCGCTAATACCTTATTAAGGGCCTTAATAAACCTTATTAGGCGCGTATAATCTTTATAATTAAGGTAAATAAGGTATTAAATAATAATATTACTAATTTACTTTATTAAATTATTAATAAGGTACTCTATCTTAATAATAATAAGAAAGGCTTAAGGCTATATATACCTTTAACTATAAAAAAGGAGGTATCCTAATTAATTTATAATAAGATAGGGTATCTAGGATATACTTATACTTATAAACGCCTTATTAAAGGACTCTATATATATAATTTAATTATAAAGCTTTATAAATTTATTAGGTATTAATTATATTACTAACTAAATTAGACTTTATAATATAGATAATATAGATTCTTTTAACTTATCTTCTTACTTATAAGGCTATTTTATATAATAATAATTAATTTTATAGTCTTAAATTAATATAAATATATTATATTAATAACTAATAAATTCTTTAAGGTTATTATATTTATTATAAGTAAGGTAATATACTTAGGTAAGGACTAGGTAATTTAATTATTAAACTAACTATTTAAACTTAATTAGGAAGTTCTTAAGGTAATTATTTTAGATTAAGACTAAAAATATTATAAAAATAGATTTTCTAGATATTAAGAGTTAGCTTATTATACTTAACTACCTACCTTAGTATTTATAAATAGATAGTATATTTAAAAGATCTAATTAAACTATTAAAATAGTACTTTACTATTATATTAGCGCTCTTAATAATCTTAGGTAATAGCTTACTATTTTACTTAAGATATTATCTATCTTAAATAACTCTATTAAGTATAGCTTTATAAACTACCTAGATATTAATTTAAGTTATATATAGCTTTTATACTTACGAGGTACTAGATTTACTACGCCTTAATAACTTATTTATAAAAGGCTTTACTAATACCTAGGTTAATACCTAAGATACCTTAATAAATAATAATAAAGCCTCTAATAGTAATAACCTTATTATAATATAACTAATATATCTTAATATAAAGTAGACTTTAATAAGGTAAACTCCCACTAAAAGGCTAGCTTTTATAGATAAATATCGCTTAATATATATTAATATAAAGGACGTAATTACCTTTACTATCCTTAAGATAAAAGAGTATTATAATATATATATTAAATATTAAATATAATAGTAAGTATTTATATACTTATTAATAAGAGAGACTTTATCTTAGATATTTATATAAATCCTAGTAAAGTCCTTAAGAAATTATCTTAATCTTTATTTTAATTATACTTTAAGAGGTATTTAATAAAGGTAAAGCCTCCTCTTATTATAAACTCTAATATTATTAAATATAAAATATAAATTTTATTAAGATTATAAATTTAACTTATAAATTATAATAAAATTAGGTTATAAGATAAAAGCTAGTTAAACTCTTAATTAATTATATATCTTTCTTTTAAATTATAATATACTTTATATAAATTATAATTAGGTTTATTATTAATATAATAATTAATCTTCTTATTTAATTAAATTAATATATAACTTACTTTTAAAAAATCTTATTAAGTAGGCTTTAATAGCCTCTTATAATATAAGTATAATAAAACTTTAAAATTATAAATTATTTATGAAATTAGATATAACTTCTCTTATTAATCTTTAAAATAGGACTTTTTAAATTAATAAATCTATTAACTTCTAATATTATTAGATCTCTTTTAATATTATAATTATAAATTAGTTAATATAAAGATTAAGATAATTAGGTATTAAGTAGAAAAGACTTACCTCTTAATTTATATCTATATTTTTACTTTAATATTATTATAGCCTTTAATCTTTAACTTTTAACTCCTATTCTTATATTAATCTTATTATAAGTAGATATTAATACTTACCTTCTAATTATATCTTTTATATAAAGCCTAGTTATTTTTAATTTATAATTTACTATTAACTTTATATTCTTTAATATTATAATAGGTTAAGGGGGTACCTTACTTTTATAATACTTTTTATATTATCTCTATTTATATTACTTTCTTACTAGCCTTTTTAATTAGTACCTTTAATAATTAAAGTATATTCTTATTCTTTAAGGACTTAAAGTTTAATTAGAAATTATCTTTATTATCCCTTTCTTCTTAAATTAGAGTTTCCTTTTTAATTATTAATATAATCCTCTTCTTACCTTTATCTTATATTCTATCTTATAAAGGAGTTATACCCGTATTATTATTAATATTATTAATATTATCAATATCAATATTACTTAATATTAATATTACTTAATATTAATATTACTTAATATTAATATTATTAATATTTATTATTTTATTTTATACTTATTTACCTTCTTTTAACTTTATAATTATTAATTATATAACGTTTTATTTCTTTATTTAATTCTTCTTCCTTTAAAGGATATTTAACTTTATATTTATTAGGATATTTAACTTCTTCTTCCTTAAGTCCTTTAATATTAAAGAAAGAGATTATAAACTTAAATTATTTTATTAATAAATTTAATATATAACTTAGAATTATTAAAGTAATATTATTTAATTAAGTAATATTTAAAGTAAGAAGTATTATAATAGGTATTTTAAGGACCCTTAAGGGAGTTAAGGAAGGTATAATTATTCTATAATTAAGGGGAGGTAAAGCTATTAATAAGCTTAAATCTTATATAAGATTTATAAGAGTCTAAGGTAGGTAAGTTAAATTTAATAGTAATATATTCTTAGAATTTCTTAAAACTAAATTAAGTATATCTTATTATAAACTTTATAAGAGGATATTATATCCTTAATTTATATAGGTCTTAATCTTCTAATTATAGGAACTACTTATAAATGCGCCCCGTAGGTAGTACGTCCGCTAGATAAGTAATCTTTCGTTAAAGGCTAGTACGCCTAGGCTAGGCGGTATAATTCCGCCCTAAGCTATTCTTCTTAGGGCTAGAGCGCCTGTACTAGGCGGTACGTGTCCACCTAAGTAATTTCGGCTATAGGCCATTGATTAGAGCTAGTACGCCCTAGGCTACGTGCCCGTATAAGGGCTAGTACGCCCCTGGAACAGGGGTCCCCGCGCTAGTCGGCGCCTGAGTTACATTTTAGGCTAGGCTAATATAAGTCCGCCTAAGTAACCTAGCCATAGGCCATTGATTAGGCTACGTGCCCTGGAGCGCGGGCTTGGCTAGGGGCTTCGGCCCTTTAAAGCGCGTTCTTTTATCGCCTTATACCCCTAGGCCGTCGGGGCGACGGCCTTAGAGGGGGGAATATTATAAGGGCCGTAGGTATACCACCTACGCCCCGTATATATAAGTATATCATCGATAATAGGGGCTATTTAGATAATTAGTCCGAATACCCTAGTACTCTTTTAGGATCTATTAGTACCGCAGTCCTTATAGTTACTTAAGGTAGTAAATTAATTAATATTAAAGAGATTCTTCTTAATATAATACTAATAAAATAGGCTAAAAAATTATTATTAAGATAAGAATATTAAAAATTCTTAATAAAATTATTATTAAAATTACCTAAATATATAATATAATATTAAGATCATTTTATATATAAATAATATTTAGCTTAATTATTAATAAGTAAGAGGTACTAACTAATAGTTTAATAAATATAAATTAATATCTAGCGTTTATAATATTTATAATTTAATTTAATAACTTAATCCCCTTCTTCTCCTAGTAGTAATCTTATTACCCCTAAGTAAAAAAGTAGTATTTATATTTTATTATTTCTAGTCCTATTTATCTAGTAAATTATTAGTAATTTACTCCTCTAGTATCTTAGAGTAACTAGTAAATAACTTATTTATAATAGTTTTACTACTTAGTACTTATATCTAGGCTTAATTTTAATATCCTTATTAGAGTATAATCTAATAGCGGCTTAAATAAATAAAAGCTAATATTAAGGGAATTATAAAGGATATTAAGGAAACCTATTATAATTATTAATTATTAAGATACTTTAAGGGATTATATATAAAGTATAATCCCCTTAAATAATTATAATACTCTAATTAAGTAGATTTAATAAGATCTTTAAGATTAAAATAAATTAAATAGATCTAGTAGGATCTATTTAATTTAACTTAATCTTAATTATAATTTTAGTAAGGGACTTAATATAGTTTAATAAGGATTTAGTTATAATATACTTAGCTAGATATAATTATAAGGCTAAGTGGAATATAATTATTCTAACTATTATAAGCTAGAGGATATACTCCTCCGCGTAGGAATAATATATATATATATATATACTATTAAGAAGGTAGTTATTACTAATATTATAAATTCTTTAATTAATTATAAAATAATTATCTTAACCTTCTAATTATATAATTTTATAAAGATTAGATATTAACATTTAAATCTTATTAATAAAACTAGCTATTTCATAATTATATTTCTTATAAAAGATAATTTTAGGCCTCCTAGATAAATATATTAACTCTTTATAAGGGAGTAAAAATAATATTCTTATTCTTCTTTTATTAAACCTATTAGTTTAATCTTTAAATAATATAAGCTATCTTAACTATCTAATTAAGCTATTAATTAAGTATTTATATATATATCTTACCGCCTTAAGTAGGTAGGATAACAAGTTTTTAATAAACTATATATAAATTATTAATAGTATTTTAAGTATAAAATCCTATTTAAATTATTAATTAATTATCTAAATATTAAAGATTTATTAATTATAATATTGTATTAGGCGTAATACTATTTAATTCTATTAAAATATAGTTGAATTAATTATTAATAAATTATAATACTATTTTAATAATTATTCTATAAACTATTAACTTATTATTAGTATACTTTTAATATAGTATTAAAGTATACTAATAATAATATTAATATAACTTTAGGTATTAACTCCTAATTATTATCTTATTAATACTAAATTATAATAAAGTTAAAATATATCTTACTTTTATACTTATATATATTACTTAATTATATAATTACTACTACTAGAAATTATATAAGTATAAATATAATATAATAATATAATAATAATCTATTACCTAAGCCTAGAATATTATCTAATTATTTATAGAATTATTAACTAAATAGATTAGTATTAGGTTTACTACTATTATTATTATAATCTATTAAAGTCTCCTCTATATTTATTATATTAATATAATTATACATTTCTTATATATAGATATTAATTAGTTAATATAATATTTAAAAATATATATAATAAGTCTAAAAGGTTCCTAATACTCTAATATTAAAATAGGCTTATTTAATTAATAATACTTAGATAGTAATAGCCTAATAGGATAAGTAGTAAGATAGTTATATATATTATAAATACCTAAAAAGCTAATAATAAGTAAGTATTAGCGGGTATAAAGGTATTAAGAAGGCTTTGAAAGCCCTTAAGAATACTATCTTATAACCTTAATATAAAGATTTAAAATAAGGAGCCCTACTATTAGGATAGTCTAAATTATATATATTTATTATTAACCTATATAATCTTTAATATTATATATTTTCTTATTATATATAAAGTTATCTTATATTATTCTCTAATTATTAATATTATTAATATTATTAATCTTAAGCTTTAATATTATTAACCTTATATCTCTAAATCCTCTTACTTAATATTACTATTATTAACTACTTTTCTAATAATATATTATATAAAAAGTAATAATATAAACCTTTATCTTTATAATAATTTAAGATAGGCTAAGGAAAAACTAAGATATTATAATAATTAAGATAAGATTAAGAGGAAGTTATAAGAATAAGAGATTAAGAGCTAGACTAGCTAAGTTATTAATAACTAAATAAATATAATCTTAATATAATCTTAATATATTATTATAATTCTTTAGGGATTTATATATATTTAACCTTTTCTAATATTATAATAGATTTCTAAATCTTAAACTATTATTAATAATTATTAATATATATTACTATTTTCTAATCTTTCTTATACTAATTATTATAATTATTAAGAGCTCTTATATTATAATTTTATACTATTAATATACTATTAATATACTATCTTAATATTAATAGGCCTAAATTATATATAAAGAAGATATAATTATATCTCTTTAAATATTTTATACTAATTTATATTATTTCTTATTAAACTTACTTAAGTCTTAAATTAATCTACCTCCTTTATTAGAACTATTAATATTAAAATATATAATCTTATAAGGTCTAAGGGCTATAATTTAAATACTACTAATAATATTAACTTAGTTAATAATAAAATCTTTAGATTTAATATACCTATCCTTTAATCTCTATATTCTTTATAATAATATATATACTATTATATATAACTATATAAGTATAAGTAAAGATATAAGGATAAGATATATTATTATTATATATTATTAAAGGTAGCTATAATATCTAATAAATAAAATTAATATAACCTTATAAAATATTAATTAATAATATATTAATATAAAAAGATAATTATAGGTACCTTAAGATATTAAGCTTAATATAATAAAATATATAAAAAAGAGTAAGATATTTATTATTATAAAAAGATTAATAATAGGGATTTAAATAAAAGGTATAATAGGCTATTATATATATATATAACTCTAAACCTTAAAGAAGGTAATAAGATTTAGATATATAAATTATTAGTTTAATAAATTAAATCTCTATCTATTAAGATATATATGTAAGGTAGTAAGGGATTTTTATAACATAGTAGCTTTATAATATAAGAATTCTATATAAATATATATAATTATAATATTTTAATATAAGAATTCTTTATAAAAGTCTATAAATTATAAAATCTTATAATTTTAGATACTTAAGAAGGGAAGTAAGTTATAATTATATAAATTAAATATTATAATTTAGATTTATAAAGAGGATTTTACCTCCTTTCTTTAAGTATTTACCTTTATTATCTTTATTAACTTACTTAATATATATTATATAATACTAATAATAATTAATCCTTGATAGGCTAATTATATTTATTTATATAAATATCTTAAGGTATAATATCCTTAAGATTAAATTAAGCTTAAGCTAATTAAAATCCTCTACTATTATTAAATATATAAAAAGTATTAACCTCTTATAAGAGAGCTTATATAAAAATATACTATTAAAAAATCTTAATCTTATAAACTAAATTATAATAAAATTATTAATATAAAATATAATCCTATATTTAGATTCCTTAGTAGATATAATTAGCTTATTTACTTATTAAATCTAATATATATATAATATAATATAATATTAATATAACTTAATTATATTTATTTATAAAAACTAGCTTTTAATACTCTTAAATCTTAGACTTATAAGGTAATATAATATTTAACTTCTAAAAATTAATCTTATATACTTAATAGAATATATAAATAAATAAATAATTATTCTTAAGATAATTAAGCTAAAATAGCTATTTAAGTTAATCTTAAATATAAATACTTTTTAAATAATTAATATTAATAGAGCTCTTATAATTTAGATTATTTATAATTATAAGTCTAGACTTATTTTAATTATATTTAAATTATTAAAAAAATATTAGTAATATATCTAATAAGCTTAAATACTATTTATAAATACTTATAAGCCTTATTATAAGGCTTATATTTAATTTAGTAAAAGATCTTAAGATAGTAAACCTAATTATTTAATATATAAATTCCTTAATTAGTAATATCCTTATAATATCTTAATAATTTATATTTAATATATTTACCTTAAAACCTCTATATTTATCCTTTCTTAAGAATATAATAATATTATTAAAAGTAATATATTTAATAGTAACTTTATTAAAAGTAATATATTTAATAGTAACTTTATGAAAATATAACTTAATATATATATAAAATTTAAATATAAAATTTTAATAGGCTATTACCTTCTTAAAAATTCTATTATTAGTTAAAAATAATTTTATAAGGATATTAAATTTTAACTCCTTAAGATGATATAACTTATTATCTTTATATCTTATACCTATTTTTAATTTATTATTTAAGTTATCTTATAATATAATTAATATATTTCTTAAAAATATAAGTAGTTTACCTTTCTTAAAGTCTAATATTAATATTAGGGTTATATATTAATAAAATCTTTAAAAAGCTTTCCTAATAGCGTAGATAATAATATTAAGCTTATTATAATTATTGATATAATATAATATAAATATAATATTACTTATAACTATTAAAGTAAAATATTATATAATTAAGTTAATAACATTAAGACTTAAACTTAAGTAGATAATAATTTCTATTATTTTAAAATATAAGAGTTATATCTATTTTCTTTATAATTAAATTTATAATAAAA
>JAABUL010008187.1_pt1 | contig 10776 bp, 9 predicted proteins | sample 5559151 | NCBI WGS metagenome assembly JAABUL01 (sample SAMN10711876, study PRJNA513368) | rock metagenome | isolation source: Antarctica rocks | place: Antarctica: Victoria Land, Pudding Butte sud | reverse complement strand
GCGTCCTCGGTCTCGCCCGAGCGGTGCGACATCACCGAGGTATAACCGGCGGCCTTGGCCATCTCGACGGCCGCGAGCGTCTCGGTCAACGTGCCGATCTGGTTGACCTTGACGAGCAGCGAGTTGGCGACGCCGCGCCGGATACCCTCGGCCAGTCGGTCGGTGTTGGTGACGAAAAGGTCGTCGCCGACGATCTGGCAACGGTCGCCGACGAGGTCGGTGAGGATCTTCCAGCCCGCCCAGTCGTCCTCCGCCATGCCGTCCTCGATCGAGGCGATCGGGTAGTCGGCCGCGAGTTCGGCGAGGTATCGCGCCTGTTCCTCCGACGAGCGCACCTTGCCTTCCCCCTCATAGTGATACTTGCCGTCCTTGAACCAGTCGGTCACGGCACAGTCGAGCGCCAGCACGATATCGGTGCCGGGCCTGAAGCCGGCCTGGCGCACGGCATCGAGGCAGAAGTCGAGCGCCGCCTCGGCCGACGGCAGGTTCGGGGCGAAACCGCCCTCGTCGCCCACATTTGTATTGTGGCCGGCCTTCTTCAGCGCGCCTTTCAGGGTCTGAAACACTTCCGAACCCCAGCGCACCGCCTCCTTCAACGAAGGGGCGCCGACCGGCATGATCATGAATTCCTGGAAGTCGATCGGGTTGTCGGCATGGGCGCCGCCGTTGAGGATGTTCATCATCGGCACGGGCAGGAGGTGGGCGCCGACTCCGCCGACATAACGGTAGAGCGGCAGGCCGACCTCTTCGGCGGCGGCCCGCGCCGCGGCCAGCGACACGCCCAGGATGGCGTTGGCGCCCAGTTTCGATTTGGCCGGCGTACCGTCGAGCGCCATCATGGCGCGATCGATTGCGACCTGGTCTTCGACCGGGATGTCGCGCAGCGCCTTCAGGATCTGCGCCATGTTGCCGATGGCTTTTTGCACGCCCTTGCCGCCGAAACGGGCCTTGTCGCCGTCGCGCAGTTCGACGGCCTCGTGGGCGCCGGTCGAGGCACCCGACGGCACCGCGGCCCGACCCAGAACGCCACTCTCCAGGCGCAGGTCGACTTCGATCGTCGGATTGCCGCGGCTGTCGAGGATTTCGCGGGCCACGATGTCGACGATGGCGGTCATGGAAGCCTCGGAGTTCCGATTCGGGACGGCTTGGTTCTAGGCGAGGCCAGGGCGGTTGGGAAGGGTAGGCGGTTTCGAGCACCAGGACCGCGAAACGTTGCGGCAGCGGGGGCGTTGGTCCCGTACGGACGCGCGCCGCGAGGCCGCGGTGAACCAGCAAGGAGGCGACGCGATGGGTGGATCGAACGCGACAGGGGCCAAGCTCGTGACGGCGGAATGGCTGGCCGGCGAGGTCGCGAAGCCCGATCTCGTCGTGGTGGACGCGTCCTGGTACCTGCCCACCCAGCACCGCGGCGGCCATGCCGAGTACCTCGCCGGACACATCCCGGGGGCAGTGTTCTTCGACCACGACAGGATCGCCGATGCGGCGAGCGACCTGCCCCATACCCTGCCTTCGGCGGAGGACTTCGCGGCGGCCGTCGGCAAGCTCGGCATCTCTGCCGATCGGCGCATCGTGGTCTACGACGGGGCCGGCATGGTCACGGCGCCCCGCGCCTGGTGGATGCTGCGGCTGTTCGGCGCCGAGGACGTCGCGGTTCTGGATGGCGGCTACCCGGCATGGACCGCCGGCCGCTACCCGGTCGAGACGGGCGAATCGAACCGACTCGGCACCGTCTTCGAGGCCTCGCCCGCCCTCGAAGCGGTGGCCAATGCCGAGCAGGTTTCCGCGGCGCTCGGGGACGGCAGCGCCCAGGTGCTCGACGCCCGGGCCTCGGCCCGTTTCCGCGGCATCGTGGCTGAGCCCCGCGCCGGCCTGCGCGCCGGCCACATGCCGGGCGCCATCAACCTGCCCTACTCGGACCTCGTCGAGGGCACCCATCTGAAGAGCGACGACGCCCTGAGGCAGACCTTCGTGCAGGCCGGCGTCGACCTCGGCAAGCCGGTCATCACGAGTTGCGGCTCGGGAGTGACGGCGGCGGTTCTGGCCTTTGGGCTGGCGCGGCTCGGCAAGGAGGACGTGAAGCTCTATGACGGCTCCTGGTCCGAATGGGGTGCGCGGGCCGACCTGCCGGTCGAGCGGGACGAGGCTTGAACGTCAGAGCACGCCGCCGTTTCGGGCAGCACGCCACATCCGCCACTGCCGCCGCCATGGTGGAAGATCGCCGTCAGGGCCGGAGGAAGCGACGAAGCGCTTGGCGTGCAACTTGAGCCGGGGCTCGACCAGGGCAGTGGTCAGAAAAGCCGGGCCGGCTGGACCGATCTCGGGACGGCGCTGTCGCAGGGCTCGGAGGTGGAGTCGCGCGCCGGCGTCAAGGTCCGCGAGGACGAGGCGCAGCGTCGGTGTCGGCTGTGCGAGACCTACCTCGCTCCGACTCGATCCGTGGCGGCGCAGAAGATCCGTGGGGAGCAGCGCGCGACGGCCAGCGTCGATGCGCCCGATGCTGCCGAGAAGCGCAGTGATCCCCAACGCAACCCCGGCATCGTCGGCGGCCGGATCGATCGCCGGGTCACCGCCGAGCACCCGCGCCGCGAGCCGGATCGGCGTGCCGTGGATCGCAATGCAGCGGCGCTCCAGTACCGCCAGGTCGTCCGGCGGCTCGTCGTAGAGGGCCAGGCGCTGCGCGTCGAGCAGGTCGCCGAAGGGGATCGCCGGCAGCCCTGCCCGCGCGATCGTGTCGACCAGCGCGGCCGCGACCGGATGGGCCGCAGCTTCGCCCTTGCGCTCGCCATCCACCACGTCCTGCCACCATTGCAGGCGGATCTCGCCGGCGGCCGGCTGGCGCACACGCTCGCGCACGTGCCCGATCTCCAGCGCGAAGGCGCCGATGGCGTGAAGATGCGGGCGGGCCGCGGGCGGCGCGAACAGGGCCGCGAGCCAGGCGTCGCGATCCTCGGCGCGGAGCTGCGCTTCACAATGCGCGTAGGAGGTCGCGAGATCGCCCGTCACGCCGCACGCCACCCTGGACGGCCCCGATCCTCCCCTGCGATGCGGGGTCTTGCGAATTCAATACGCGTGCGATTTGTTCGGGCGCCGGGTGCTTCGCCCTTCTCCCGCCGAGCGGGAGAAGGTGGCCCGGCGCAGCCGGGTCGGATGAGGGTGGAAGCGCCACCGTGGGAATGTCCCTCATCCGGCGCTGCGCGCCACCTTCTCCCGCGGAGCGGGAGAAGGGCGAAGCAGCCCGGCGTCTCGGCCAAGCACCCGATCACCCAACCGCGATCAGCGCCACCGCCACGCGCCGGCGCTCGCCGAGCAGGATGTTGTAGGTGCGGGCCGCGGCCCCCGTCGCCATGGGGTCGGCCACGATGCCGGCGGCCTTGAGCTGCCGGCGGAGCGGCTCGGGCACGGGCACGAGGTCGAGACCGGTGCCGACGAGCAGGAGCTCGATCGTGCCCTTATCGGCTGTGAAGACCGGAGCAAGCGAGGCGGCCGTGATCTCGCCCGGGCTGGTCACGGGCCAGGAATGCACGCCTTTCGGCACCGCCAGGATGGACCCGCGGTGCGACATGTCGCCGAAGTTGAAGCCGCCCGCGCCATAGCCGTCGATGGCGTGGAGCCCGGCCAGGAAGCCGTTGCCCGGCGCCGGGTCGCTCATTCGGCAGCGACCTTGGGCTCCGGCTTGCCCCCGCCTTTGGCGGCGCCGTCCCTGGCGCCGCCGGCTCCCGGCGTCCCGGCCCTGAGTTCGGCCCGCTGCTCGGTCCGCACGCCGAGATAGATCAGGATCGGCGAGCAGATGAAGATCGACGAATAGGTGCCGACGAAAATGCCCCACATCATGGCGAGCGAGAAGCTCTTGATGACCTCGCCGCCGAACAGCACCAGGGCCAGCAGCGCGAGGAACACGGTGGTGGCCGTCATGATGGTGCGGGGCAGGACCGCGTTGATCGACATATCGATCATCTCGGCGGTCGAGATGCGCTTGTACTTGCGCATCACTTCGCGGATGCGGTCGAGAACGATCACGGCCTCGTTGAGCGAATAGCCCACGATGGTCAGGATGGCGGCGATCGAGGTCGTGTTGAATTCGAGCTGGGTGACCGAGAAGAACCCGACGGTCAGCAGCAAGTCGTGCATGGTGGCGATGACGGCACCCACCGCGAACTGCCACTCGAAGCGGAACCAGAGGTAGAGCAGAACCGCGAAGATCGACGCCACGACCCCGAGGGTGCCGGACTGCACCAGTTCGCCCGACACGCGCGGGCCCACGACTTCGACCCGGCGAAAATCGTAATGGTTGTCGAGGGCCGACTCGACCCGCTTCACCGCGGCTTCCTGCGCCTGGTCGCCGCCGGGCTGCACCCCGAAGCGCAGGATGGCGTCGGTCGCATTGCCGAAGCCCTGGACCTCGATATGGCCGAGCCCGGCCTTCTCGCCGAGATCCCGCAGCTCGGAGAGGTCGGCGGAACCCGATTTCGCGCGCAGCTCCATCAGCGTGCCGCCGGCGAAATCGATGCCGAAGTTCATCCCGATCAGGACGAACATCAGCACCGACACGATCGAGAGCACGGCCGAGAAAGGGTAGCTGTAGCGCCGGAAGCGCATGAAGCCGAATTTGGTGTTCTCCGGCGCGAGGCGAAGCAGCGGCATGGGACTGTTCTCCTTCGCTCAGATCGGCAGGTGCTGCGGCCGCTTGGCGCGATACCACAGGGCGATCATCATCCGGGTCATGGTGACGGCCGTGACGATGGAGGTGAGGATCCCCAGGCCGAGCGACACGGCGAAGCCGCGAACCGGCCCCGAGCCGAAAAGATAGAGGATCAGCGCCGCCACGAACAGGGTGACGTTGGAGTCCACGATGGTGGCGAAGGCCCGCTTGAACCCCGAATCGAGCGACGCGATGACGCTGCGGCCGTTGTGGTTCTCCTCGCGGATGCGCTCGTAGATCAGCACGTTGGCGTCCACCGCCATGCCGATCGTGAGCACGATCCCGGCGATGCCGGGGAGCGTCAGCGTGGCGCCGAGCAGCACCATGGAGGCGAAGATGAGCAGGATGTGCACGGCGAGCGCGATGTCGGCGAAGAGCCCGAAGGTGCCATAGGTGAGGAGCATGTAGCCGACCACCAGCACGGCCGCCACGAGCGAGGCCCGCTCGCCGGCATCGATCGAATCCTGGCCGAGGCCCGGGCCCACCGTGCGCTCCTCGATCACCGTGAGCTTGGCCGGCAGCGCGCCGGCCCGCAGCAGCACCGCGAGGTCGTTCGCCTGCTGCACCGTATAGCGGCCGGTGATCACGCCCGAGCCGCCGGTGATCGCGCTCTGGATGACGGGATCCGTCACGATCTGGTTATCCAGCACGACCGCGAAAGGCTTGCCGACGTTCTGGGAGGTCGCGTCGGCGAACTGCTGGCCGCCGCGCAGGTTGAAGCGAAAATCGACGTCGGGCTCGCCCGTCCTCTGGTCGAAGCTCGCCTGCGCGTCCGTCAGGTCCTCGCCCTGCACCATGACGCGTTTCTCGACCCCCTCGGTGCCCTCGCGGCTGTTCTTGTAGAAGGGCAGTTGCTCGATGTCGGCCGGATTGGCGCCGGGCTGCGCCACGAGCCGGAACTCGAGTTTGGCGGTCGTGCCGAGCAGGTCCTTCAGCCGCTGCGTGTCCTGCAGGCCCGGCACCTCGACCACGATACGGTCGTTGCCCTCGCGCTGGATGGTGGGCTCGCGGGTGCCCGAGGCGTCGATGCGGCGGCGCAGCACCTCGATCGACTGGTCGACGGCGCGGTGGATCCGGTTGTTGATGCCGGCATCGGTCAGTTGCACCTGGACCAGGCCCTCGCCGGTCTGGTTCACGGTATAGTCCTGGACGGAGCCGGTGAGGGTCGAGCCGAACGAGCTTGCCTGATGGTTGAGGCTCTGCACGATCTTCGCGCGCTCTGCCGCGTCGGCAACGCGGAACTGGATGCCGCGGTTCTGGACCCCGATGCCGCCGCTGAGCTTGACGCTGTTCTCGCGCAGCAGACGGCGGGCGTCGTCGCGAAGGTTGTCGACCTGCGTCTTGGCCAGCGAGGCGGCATCGACCTCGAGCAGCAGATGCGCGCCCCCCTGGAGGTCGAGCCCGAGCACGATGGTCTTGGCCTGGAGGGGGAGCACCCGGTCGAGCGACGCGCGGGTGTCGGGCGACAGCAGACTCGGCATCACGATCAGGGCCGCGATCAGCGTGCCCAAGATGATCGTGACGACTTTCCAGGTCGCAAATCGCATCATGGCTTCGAAACTTCGGTGCTACGTCGGCCCGGCTTTCTCGCCGAGGGCCTGGCCCCGGGATCGGGGAATGAAAGGTCGCGGCCGCCGTCGGCCTGCCTCAAACCTTCGAGGCCGGCACGGCGTCCTTCACGGGCTCGCCCTTGGCCCGCACTTCGGAGATCATGGGGCGGGCCAGCCGTACCCGGACGTTGGGTGAGATCTCGAGTTCGACTTCGACGGGATCCGTTGCCTTGGTGACCTTGCCGATGATCCCGCCGGTCGTCACCACGGTGTCGCCGCGCCGCACATTGCCGATCAGTTCCTGATGCGCCTTGGCCTTGCGCTGCTGAGGGCGCAGCAGCAGGAAATACATGATGACCAGAATGGCCGCGAACGGAGCCACCTGCATGAAGATGTCGGAGCCGGCGCCGAAACCGCCGACCGTCTGTGCGAATGCAGGGGTGAACACGCCAAAACTCCCTCGCCCTGTCGGGCTGGCCCGCCCACGGCTGCGAGCCTCATATAGGGGCCTGCAGGGCGACGCAATGGCGGGCCGCCGGACCGGAAGCTGGATGGCCGCGCTTGACAGCCCTCGAGCGGCGTCGGGATAAGCCCGCTCGCCCCCACCCGCGATCGGAGCCGGCCTTTGCCTTCGGACCCCCAGTCACCCCTCACGCCGGCCCTGCTCCAACGTATCGCACTCGCTCTGGAGCGCTTGGCGCCCGAGGCCCCTCCCCGTCCCGATTTCGATGCCGCCGACGCCTTCGTCTGGTCGTCGACGGGCTGGCTCACGCCCGTGCCGCAGGTCAACCGCGTCGACATCACGCTGCTGAAGGGCATCGATCGCGTGCGCGATCAGTTGCTCGACAACACGCGTCGCTTCGCGTCCGGACTGCCGGCCAACAACGCGCTGCTGTGGGGCGCGCGAGGGATGGGCAAATCCTCCCTGGTGAAGGCGGCCCATGCGGCCGTGCAAGCCGAGACCCTGCCCGGCGTGGGATCCCTGAAGCTCGTCGAGATCCACCGCGAGGACATCGGCGGGCTGCCGGCCCTGATGGGGCTTCTACGCAACAGTCGGCATCCATTTCTGCTGTTTTGCGACGACCTGTCCTTCGATTCCGACGACACGAGCTACAAGTCGCTGAAGGCAGTGCTGGAAGGGGGCATCGAGGGCCGCCCGCCCAACGTGCTGTTCTACGCGACCTCGAACCGCCGCCATCTCCTGCCGCGAGACATGATGGACAACGAGCGCTCGACCGCGATCAACCCGGGCGAAGCCGTTGAAGAGAAAGTGTCTCTGTCCGACCGCTTCGGACTGTGGCTCGGCTTCCACAAATGCTCCCAGGATGATTATCTCGACATGGTGACGGCCTATGCCGAGCATTTCGGGCTCGGGATGACGCGAGGTGATCTGGCAGCGGACGCGCTCGAATGGGCGGCGACGCGGGCCAGCCGGTCGGGCCGGACGGCCTGGCAGTTCATCCAGGACCTGGCGGGTCGCCTGGACAAGCGGCTGACCCAAACCTAAGCTCGCGCTGGCCACGAATCCGACCGATTCAGGCATCGCGGGAGCAGGACCGTCACATGATGCGACTTCGTTTGGGACGGGCTCTGATGGCCGGAGCGCTGTTCGGGGGAGCCGCGGTGCCGGCCGTCGCGGCGGATCTGCCGGCGCCTGCCCTGCCCATCTTCGCGGCCCCGGTCGCGGCGCCCGTGGCCAGCCCCTACGGCATTCTGTCCGAAGCGCGTTTCGGCCTCCTGGCCCACGGCGTCTACGAGCATGAGTTCGGCTCCGTCGACGTCAACGGCGAAGTCTTGACCGTGAAGCCCTATCACCTCAACGGGGCCTGGGACTACCTGATCCCGCGCTTCCACCTCGGCGGCAATCTCAACACCGCCGGCGGCACGAGCGACGTCTACGGCGGCGTGACCTGGCAGTTCCCGATCTATCGGAGATTCTTCGGCGAGTTGACCTTCGGCGGCGACGCCAACGACGGCAACACGCATCGCGTCATCACCAACACCACCGACATCCGCGTCGGCTGCACCGTCATGTTCCGGGAGTCGGCGTCGCTGGGCTACCACCTCGACGACCATTGGAACGTGATGGCGATCGCCGAGCATGCCTCGAACGCCGGCTACTGCAGCCACAACGAGGGCATCACGGCCATCGGGGCCCGGGTCGGCTACATGTTCTGAATGGGAGCGCTCGCCGGCGCAGCGGGGCTCGGTGCCCGGCGTGGTGAGCGGTGCCGTTCGCGGGCGGGTCGCGTGACCCTGGAGGACGAAAGACGGCGGGCCTGTCTTTGGACCCGCCGTCTCCGATCGCACGCCCAACAGTGTCTCGCGGCCGGGCGGCTTTCCTGGCCGGAGCGCGTCGCGGCGCCGGCCTTATTCTCGTGTGCGACCCGGGTTTCGGTCCGATCGATTCCGGGATGGACCGCGACGCTCCGAGGAGCGCTGAGCAGCATCGACTTCGCTTCAAAAAGGCGAAATCAATCGTGGCTTACGCCACGCAAGGCTGCTTAGAGACCCGCGAGGTAGCTCGTCGGATCGACGGGCTGCGCACCCTTGCGGAGTTCGAAGTGGAGTTGCGGGGACGACACGTTGCCGCTCTGTCCCGATTTGGCGATCATCTGCCCACGCTTCACGGTTTCGCCGCGCTTGACGTCGATTTCGCCGTTGTTGGCATAGGCCGTGACGTAGCCGTTGGGATGACGGATCAGCACCAGGTTGCCGTATCCCTTGAGCTCGCTGCCCGCATAGGCGACTACGCCACCCTCGGCCGCCTTGACCTGCGTGCCTTCCGGCACCGCGATATTGATGCCGTCATTGCCGCCGGCGCCGCCCTTGAAGCCCTGGATGATCCGGCCACGGGCGGGCCAGCGGAATTCGGGTCCGTCGGTGGCGGGCGTGGCGGCCGCGGTGGCGCTCGCCGGTACGCTGGCGGTGGGAGTCTCGTCCACCGGCTTCTTGGTCTCGAGTGCCGCCACCTGCTCGGGCTTGGCCGAAGACGCCGCCACTCTGGCGGGGACCGGCTTGGCGGCTGGGGCCGCCGCCGCCACTTTGGCGGGAGCCGGCAGCGCGGCGACCTTGACGGGCGCCGCCACTTTGGCGGGAGCCCGCAGCGCGGCGGCCTTGACGGGCGCGCTCTTCACCGGCGCCGCGACGGGCTTCGCCACGGCGGCCACGGCCACGGGCTTGAGCTTCGGTGCTGGATGTGTGACGGCCACGGCCACGGCGGGAACTTTCGACACGTGGACCTGGACGGCCGCTGCCTTGACCGGAGCCATTGCCACGACCTTGCCCTTGTGGACGGGCGAGACCGGCTCGGTGCGGGCAACTCTGGCGAGCGGCGGCTCCGCCTTCGCCACATGGACCGGAACCGCCCTGACGGCCGCCGGTCGGGCGGGCTCGATCGCGGCGACGCGCGGGGAAACGGGGTGGACCAGCGGCGCCGGGGCCGCCTGGGCCATGCGGGGCGCCGCACCGGGAGCGCTGGCGACCGCGTTGTAGACCGGCACGACGATGGTGGCGCCGGGCCGGATCTCGGCCGCGGCATGCAGACCGTTGACCTGGAGCAGCACGTTTTCGGGAACGCCGTAGCGCTGGGCCAGAACCGCGCCCGTGTCGCCCTGGGTCACCTGGACCGAGGCACCGCCCTGCCCGCTCCAGCCGCCGAAGGACGAGCCCGGAATATTTCGGGCCGAGGCGATCGAGCCGGTCGTCTCATGCGAGATCGCGACCGGGGCCGACCTGAAGGGCGCGGCGGCCGCCACGGCAGTTCCGTGCGGCGGCAGGGCCGATGCCACGACCGGGGGCGTGCGCCCGGTGCCGATCGGCCGCTTCAAGGAAGAGATTTTCTGCGGCTTCGCGGTCGAGCCCGTGGCGAACGGGTTGCCGAAAGCGTCGCCGAAGCGGGTCGAGTCTGACGAGCAACCGCTCATCAGGGCCGCCACGGCGCTCATGGCGCAGATCTGGATCGCGGTCCGGTACTGTCCGGGCGACAACAGCTTACTCATCAGCGGACCATCCACACACGCGGGCCTCAATAGAGGCTATGTAGAGGCATGCCGGTTAAGGGACGGTTTAAGATGAATCCCGCTGAAGCGAATTCGATCGGAACTTAGTCTTCGGGCCGATGCCCGCTCGCTCCGCCCGTCACAGCCCTCGCGAAGGTCCGTCGAACAAGGGGCGCAGCCGCGACGGCGCGACCGGGTCCTCGGTCCAGCCGCCGTCGCGGCTGCGTTCGGCCCTGACCAGATGCTGCCGACGATTGTCTCCGAGCAGACCGCGACGGGCGAAGACGATGGCACCGCCCTCCCCGAGCAGCGCCGCGAGACAGGCGGGGATCTCGGGCAGTTCGGCATGGACGAGAATGCGGTCGAACGGCCCGGCGTCGGGCGGCACCGCCAGCCCGTCGCCCCAGACCACGGCGGCATTGGCGACGCCGAGCGCGGCCAGCCGGGTCTTCGCGTAGATCACGAGGGTGCGGAACCTCTCCACCCCGAGCACGTCCCCGCCGAGCCGGGCCAGCAACGCCGTGAC
>JAABUL010008186.1_pt1 | contig 10777 bp, 9 predicted proteins | sample 5559151 | NCBI WGS metagenome assembly JAABUL01 (sample SAMN10711876, study PRJNA513368) | rock metagenome | isolation source: Antarctica rocks | place: Antarctica: Victoria Land, Pudding Butte sud | reverse complement strand
CTAAGAAGCATGTTGGTGACTTGAGCACAGAGGTGGCAAACTTCGGCTACGACGACGATCGCGGAGACTACAACATCGTGACTGGTGACCATTTAGCATACCGATACGAAATCGTCGACATCCTTGGAAAAGGCAGCTTTGGACAGGTCGTCCGTTGCATCGATCACAGGACAGGTGTCTTGGTCGCGATCAAGATCATTAGGAATAAGAAGAGGTTTCATCAGCAAGCGCTTGTCGAGGTCGAGATACTCCAAAAGCTACGAGAATGGGTATGTCTGCACCTTCTACTTTCAAGATTTGCTTCTGTTGATTGACTTCCCTTCTAGGACCCTTCCAGCAAGCATAGTATGGTGAACTTCGTACAAAGCTTTTACTTCCGTGGCCATCTGTGCATCTCGACTGAGCTCCTCGGCATGAACCTCTACGAGTTCATCAAGTGTCATGACTTCCGAGGCTTCTCATTGAAGCTCATACGCCGATTTGCTAAACAACTTCTTAGCAGTCTTGTATTGCTGAAAAGCAAGAAAGTAATACATTGTGATCTGAAACCTGAAAACGTCCTTCTTGCACATCCTACCCACTCAGAGATCAAAGTCATCGACTTTGGCTCCAGCTGTCTCGAAAACGAGAAAGTGTATACCTACATTCAGTCTCGCTTCTACCGCTCTCCCGAGGTCATCCTTGGTATGACATATGGCATGCCGATCGATATGTGGTCATTGGGCTGCATCCTCGCAGAACTTTTGACCGGCTATCCCATCTTTCCTGGCGAGAATGAGCAGGAGCAGCTAGCCTGCATAATGGAGGTCTTTGGTCCGCCAGAAAAGCACCTCATCGAGAAGTCTACCCGGAAAAAGCTGTTCTTCGACTCTCTAGGCAAGCCTCGGATCACAGTCTCCACAAAGGGCAAACGCCGACGGCCGAGCTCCAAGTCCCTCCAACAAGTGCTCAAATGCGAGGATGACGCTTTTATCGATTTTATCAGCCGCTGTCTCCGCTGGGATCCAGATCGCCGCCTCAAGCCTGATGACGCCACTCACCACGAATTTATCGCTGGCAAGATCATCAAGAACAATGCTCGTTCCCGCACCGCCCCTTCAAACACGACATCGTCGCCCATCAAGCGCTACAACTCGATTTCCCAGACGCCAGCTAGCACTCGACCTCTTCCCGAACCCCCAGCCACAAGCTTCAAGAACGGCTCGGCTGTGAGGACGCGTGACGTGACGATCAGCAGCCAATCGCCCAGCAAAACAACAGCGGCTCCAGCAGGTCCGAAGCGGCATTCTACAGTGGCTGGATCGCAGGGTAGCAGTGCTAGCACTGGAGTGAAGAGGACGATAAATGGAACCGCAGTGCAAGGGAGTGCCCTACCGAGAGTCACAAGTACGCCGCGTGTGGGTATGGGTGGTGGGAAGAGTGTGGACTTGGCTGCCGCGGCGGCGGCAGCTAGCTTGGCAACCCTGGTAAGTCTTGACCACTTCATTTTAATCGTGGACCAGGTGCTGACTATGTGATCTTGATAGAAGTCGAGGTGATGACTATCAGCCCTCGCTACGATGAATGGATGGGAGAAAGCAGTTGTAAATAGTGGGCGTTTGTATGGGTGTTTGTGTGGAAGAGATGAGAGTGCTGAGCGCTCCTCTCCCGGTCTAGGTTTGATACCTCATGTGCATCTTGGTGGCGTTTCTTCCACTTCTCACATAGCGTGGGTGTTACACACCCCATATACCCTTGTGGATCGTATTCTCATGAGCATTGTCGTTAGCTTAGCATTGCATGAAAGGGCTTTAGGAGTATAGACTGAGGATGAATCGTCTGCGAATTATTAATTCCCAAGGATGACAGTTTGTATGGCATGCCCGACAATGGGAATGGCACTTTTCAACCCGTTCTAGAGCGAGAGGATTTCAGACGATGCTGAATGTATGGTGTCCATTGTAAAATTTGCGGCCCACTAGCGTCTGGCCACCCGTTCTGCAAAACGCTATTCGAGGTTGGTTGATAAGGTTTTTCTCTTTCACCAACCTCGATAGTTGGGAACATTGACTGTCATATTTTGCTGAATATACCTAATCTCCATCATTCTCGTTCTCCAAAGCATACCGTGATGTTACTGTATCGTGTTAAGCAGCTTGCTACAAATTACTCCTCATTCTCTTAAATTATCCACGTGAGATTCCGTCTCGTAGATCAAGCCCGATCATGGCCGGCACTATCATCATCACTGGAACCAATGGTTCTCTTGCCATCCCCGCTTTCCAGCATCTTCTAACCAACTACCCTGATTGTGTCCTCGTGTTGACAGTTCGTGATATCCAAAACGACGACGTCAACACGAAGAAGCTTCGTGAGACACTGACGAAGTATCCTGGCGCGACCACCTCGATTCGCAGGCTCGATCTTGCCAACCTTTCAGCCGTGCACGATTCTGTAAGTCGCGTTGCCGCTGAGGTCGAAAATGGTAGTCTCCCGCCCCTCACCAGCATCATCGGCAATGCCTACCACTGGAATCTAGTTGGTCAAGCTACGGCCAAACGGCACCCACCATGGAACCGACAGGTACGACGCCCCAGGGTCAAACATCTATAAGCAGTCACACTCTGCCAGCCCTACCGCACGATGAACAAGAGAGGAAGGGTCTAAAGAAAGGGGCGTCGATAACGACCCCACTCACACACAAAACCTGGATCAGATCCATTCCCTTACCCCCCATGACAACCTCATCCTGATACCCATACCAGTTCTGAAAGAACACCGTATCGAGCCTATACACCTCCTCCGTCTCCCCTCCGCTCAGCAGAAATCGCGTCACAGCTCCTCCTTCCGCCGTCGGCGGCGGATACAAACGATGGTGCGCCCAAGCCTTGACCCTGACCTCCCCCTTCTCGAACCCCAGCACGCGGTCCTGTCCTTCGATCTCGAGGCACAAGCGGCCATCTAGCACCTGGATGTATTCTGCCTGGTAGGGATGGAACTGCAGCGGGGGTTTGTGGGTGGAGAGGGAGAGGAGGTGCGGGTGTTGGAGTTGGAAGGTCACTTCGTAGGCGAAGGCGCGGTGCGGGTGGGGAATTAGGCGCGTTGGACCTACGCGATTATAGGGTGGGAGGGATCACGTGCCAGCGGATTCGGGGCGGTGGTCATCATTGTGAAAGGGTATCAAGGCCTTGGGATGAAAGGCATGGATGTCGCAAGATGTAAAGAGAACAGATGGGATGCTGAGTAGACGATTTGCTAGAGTTCTCGAGGGAGTCCATTCTAGATAGGCGTCTATAGGGCGAGGATGACCGACCATCACCAAGAATTTTTATAATTAGATCGAGGACAGTCCTCACCCTACGGAGTAGAGAACATTGATTAGCAAATCTCACTCTCTACCTCTGCTCTATCCCTTCCCGAAATGGCACGCCCCCTCCAAAAGAAGAAGAACAAATCCTCCCTCCACCGCGTGCGCCAAAAGCCCAAATCCAAACGCATCAACATCAAAAGCAACCCCATCGTCGCCGCAAACTGGTACTCCTCCCCACCCTTCCCCTCTCCCCCCCATCGCTAGCTCCCAACCACTAACCCCCGTCCACCACAGGGACAAAACCCAAACCCTCTCCCAAAACTACCACCGTCTCGGCCTCACCTCAAAACTCAACGGTCACACCGGCGGCACAGAATACAAAGTCTCCAAACCCGACTCGAAGAGCGCACTAGCCATTCCATCCTCCAAAGCTCTTAAATCTCTTGGCACCGAAGAGGTGAAAGTGGTGCGGGATCCAAAGACAGGGGCGATTGTTAGTGTGCAGGCTTCGGCTGCGGAGAGGAGGGCGAAGAAGAACCCACTTAATGATCCATTGAATGATCTCAGCGACGATGATGAGGAGGAGGGATTTGATGGATTGGAAAGGGAGGAGGTGGGGGAAGGCAAGGGTATAGTGCCTGAACTCGAGGCTGAGGCGAAATTGGAAAAGAGGAAGAGACCGAGGGGGCAGAGTGAGGGGGAACGGGAGTGGTGTCGGAGGTTGGTGGAGAGGTGGGGCGAGGATTGGGGTGGGATGGTTAGGGATCGGAAGTTGAATCCTATGCAGCAGAGTGAGGGGGATTTGAGGAGGAGGGTTGGGTTGTGGTTGAGTAAACCGAGTCGAGGGGAAGGAGAAGGGGTAGGTGAATTGGAAGGGGAGGCGTGATTGTATGGTTTGACGATACCCATGCTCTACGAGGAGTGGCATGATCCCATGAGCTTCACCAATTCCATTCGAGGCTTCAGTAGCAGCTGTGCTATTGTTCGCCCATGACTTTCCGCCTGACCATTCTGATCCAGCGGCGCCTCCTCCACTCGCCGCCTTTGCTATTTCCATTGCCTTCTTGCCAGTCGCGCGCTTTGCTCTTGCCGACTGGCTTCATCTCATACGTCTCCTCCTGGCCAGCTAAGTCGCCCACCCATCTCTCGCCCTCGATCTCTACCTCTACGCCCTGCACCATCCTTTCCTCCACCCAATCTCGACTTGCGAGGTCGAGTACCCACTTCTTATCGCCCCATTCCCAGCCTCGAGGAGGAGCGACATCTTCAAAGAATCTGGTACCCTTCGGCCGATCGCCTGAAATACGCTGTGGTGATAGCGGATCATAAGGTGAAGGGCTGAACATCCAGCTTTCCCATTCGCCATTCTGTCCGCCTTTTCTACGTTGCAATTCGAAGATCTCAACCTCTCGACTCTCTGGCGGTGCATCCAGAACAATGTCGTGAGATGTCCAGGCTTCGAGCCAAGACTCAACCGTACGTTTGTGCGGGGCAAGATGTTCTTCGTGGCTGGACACGAGGAGCTGCTGGACTGAAGGGTGACCCAGAGCTATGCCCGTCCAGCATGTGACAAGACCGACTAACCGCCAGGGTAGCAGATGTGAAGATATGAAAAGCAAGCAGGTCGCAACGAAGAGAAAAAGGAAGATCGTCGACGAGAGGGGCTCGTTCGAGAAGTTCGTCGGTGGCGTAACTTTCTTGAGAACTAGATCATGTATAGTACTGAAATCATCCATGCAATTCTGTAAATCTCGCATATTCCGGAAGAAGTCTTTCGACATCTCGCCCACGGGCTTGATCGCGCGGGGTGGTGCTAGAGGAGGCCCATTCATGGAATAAGATGTATGGCCGGTAGGTGGTGGAGGGTGCCGCGCGAGGTATGCAGGAACCATAACGAATAGTAGCGCCGCAGCCACTGGTAGGACAGAGAGGAGGTAGGGGTCAAGACAGACAAAGGTGCAGACGGCGAGGAGGGAGAGGGTATGGGTTGGTGTTCGCCAGGTGAGAAGGCGCTCCAATCGATTTTGGAAAACGAAGACTACTCCTATTCTACGGACACCGTCAGCAAGTCTCCAGAACGTCTGTTGGAAGCGCTTCGTACCTTGCATTGAAACGGCGGAAGTTGTTGGTCATTAAGGGAAGCGAGAAGCTGGGTCTGTTGATATACTTCGAGGAACGCACATCTGGTGGAAGATCCAGCTCCTCGACCTCCTCGACCGGTATGACCTGCTGCAATAGCCTACGTTGACGACGTTCAGCCCGCCATATCCTCATAACACTTCTGATAACCATGCTTGCTCACTTGGTGAAGAGGCGGTCTTGTAGGGAGTACCCAGAGTCCTTGCTGCCTGATCCGGCATCGTGCACATGGAATTTGTCCTTCAATTTCTCCTTGGAACCCGACAATGAGTCCTTCAGGCGCTCACGTTTCCCTTTGGTTGCATCAGATGATGGGGTATCGGAGGTGCCTGGAAAAGCGATGATTGGGATTGGCTCCTCACGGTTGACGAGCGCGTCGGCTTTGAACTCGTCCATATCGACTCCGAAGCCGGCGTACGAAGCCGCTCTTTACATTTCAAAGATATTGCAATCGCACAGCTCATAGATCCGAGCCTTCGTCATTCACCTGGCATGGTCATCATGAGCTTAGTCAGCTATGTCCGCGGGATTATGTAACTGAGGCCATTCGATAACTTCATAGCATCACAATATTGACATTGCTGGCCTACAGGCACTTGAGGAGTACGATCTACGCCTTTTTGGGACAGTGTACTGAAGATCTGTTGACTGATCCCCTGTCCTCTAGCTGCTTTCTAAGAAGCCGCAGATGTACGCCTAGGCCTTTGTCCGTGATCAAATGCAAGGAAACAGAATCTGCAATCGACCGCTCTAACGCAGCAGGATTGGGAGCGATGTGAGCTCATTTGATCTACGTCGTTGCGCTTGCTCGGGTGTTAGATCTTATATAAGTCCTCTATCTCTGATCAATATTATTCATCACTTCTTGATATCTCTTGCTAGGTAGTATTGGGCGGTCCATGATAATAAGTGGGTAGGTAAGAATATGTTTAAAGATGTGGCCCGTTTGACAGCATTTTCTATCAATTCTGGTTTCACTATCTACCTCGCGAGACGATGCACAATAACCTATAATTGATTCCAACAGGCCGAAGCGATTTGAGCTCCCTATTGTGATTTCTTTTCGCGGCAAGTCCAATTATCAAGATTGGTTGACAACCCAAAGCGAGAGTTCTAAGTCATAGTCCTAGACTGGGATAGTCCTTCTGTTGAGGAAGCAGTCGTGATTCCTGACAATACCATATCCCAAGTGACTTGAAAGGATTTCTTCCATCATATAGCCGAGAATAGTCGCTGGGCGGAAAAGCATACATTGCGTTGCTTCTGCCCTAATTTTCTTCGGTCCTATAGATCATGATATCCGTGCAAGGTAGAAAGCACAGGCTAGGCTGAGGCGTGGTCAATGTCACTCAAATCCGAGCGACGAACTGCCAACATGAAGCGACTAGCTGCCATATACAGGACCTCATGAAGATGAAAGATCCGTGAGATTATCGAACATCAGCGGTTGTAGCGCTTTTGATTACTGGGTACTGGTAGACGGTGGTAAAGGAAGAGGTCGTGAAATTGCGGGCGTTGGAAGAGGCGCCCGAGACTATAACGTCTGTAGTTTCCTGAACACTGTCGTGGTGGGATTCCAAGGGCAGAACAAGAGCCTACAACATACTCTATGACGATACATTTATAGGTGTAGGGCCACACTGTCTATAGACTGAACGTTATTGACGCATGTTACTGATCCAACCAACCAGGCATCTACTTTGAACATATAGATCAATTAGAATTATTAAATAACCAGAAGATTCGGCTATGATGAGGCGTTGGAGACCGTTAGTATTGTTTCGTATCATGGATGTAAAGCGCCCAGAATGTTATATTATCTAAAAATTTCCTTGCTCGGCCGCCAAGCAGTTGACCTGCTGCCATCTTTTCATGCACAGAGCGTCTGTGAGGCCTACTGCAGCAGCTCTGGTCATTGAACACTCTACTGTTGTACGTCGTGCCACAGCAACACCTGCTAAGAGAGTTGTGAGCATACGGGATGCTCAGACTCCAAAAGGATGAGAGACGACAGGTATCTCTGAGATGGGACCAGTATCAATATGTATTCGGCTCCCCTGATCGGGACGTCTATGCATTGTAAACCTATCGGCTTCGACTTGTATCATAAGCATTCTGGATGGGTATATCTACGATCCTGGACGCCGTGGTAGTTTGGAGTTGATGGATAGTTCAAAATTGTGGAGTCTGAGATAGGCAACAGGTCTGCTCTTTCGTGGACCTATGACCGCGCAATATGCGAGGGGTTTCATTGAAACTCATGGACCCAACGAGAGCTTCGAAGCCTGACGGTCTCCTAATCAGCTACTCAGCCTACGGTACAACATAAAGAATCATAGTGGGCTTACCATTGATATATGAAGTCCACTACTGACCATTTGCCACATACGGAGATAGATTCAGCCCAAACGTCCTCCAAAGTGCTTATCTGGCGATTATCTTTTATGGAATCAACAATGTCAGTGCAAGTATTTGAAGCAATTGAGACCTGATCTGCCGCAATGGGTCGAAACTGGCTTAGAAGCTCGAAGCATGAGGGTAGCGACGAGTAACGTTTCGTATATATTGTTCCTCCATTTCGAATGGTAACCCTAAGTTGCCTACGTGTGGAGATCCTTTGAGTGAAGGGTAAGAGTGTGCTGCCCACAGATAACGGCTTAACCACCTTGGAGCTTTTGCCGCCGTTGTTTGAAAAAGGTATGTGATAGTATCATCCAATATCTAATTATCGGACTACGGTGGTGAGATGGCCGATCGCGCCTAGGATAAATGTGTGGACAGCCCCAAACCACAGTTATGCATGTGTTAAGAATAGGAGAAAGAGATAGATTAAGCCTGTCGTGCAACAACTTGGTCGACGTACAGAGGCTTCTGAGACTATCACTAACCGACGAGTTTATTAGCCTATCCCATACGTAAACACTCAGGAGTGCTGCCCCTTCTCAGGACCCACGGCACAGATGGCTGAATCCCATTTGAACCCCCTCCTTGGGTTAACATTATTGCGCAGAGGCTGACCACTGGAGGACTCCTCAAAAAAGCATTCAGCGAGTTGAGCAAGATTATGACGTACACCTTGAGGATATATGCGGCAGCGACACTGTAAAGTAGGCTAATAGTCTCGCCACAAAATTACAATGAGTCGTGAGGTTGGTAGGAGTACTATTCGAGCGTCGAGGCAGCTCTCTTTGGAGAAAATGGCGCCCTAGCGTTGGGAAGGGTTCAGAAGCGCTGGATAAGTGCCATCGTAGGATGTGTTGTTTGGGCTGACGCTTGGTTGGTCGAGTAATGATGAGATGTCTCGTAAGGGTAGCAAGGACGCATAAGTTTTGGTAGGAGAGAGCGGAAGCTGAATAGCAGAATATAAGGTTGGCAAAGATATTCCTGAAACGGCTGCGACATTAGCGACTAGGAAGAGTTCAATCAATGGGAAGGAGTATCACATGGTTCATGGTAACAGAGAATGTCCGTTCATCTCCTGGGTGGAACGCGAATGTTGCGAAGTTATGATCCTAAAACGCAGTACAGAGCAATGTGGTAGACATGCAGCCAAGCAATGACACGTACTGTTTATTCCATTGCAATTGAAAGAAACCACAAGCCCACACAACATGTAAGCGCGACCACCTGCGCACGCAAACCACATGCGGACTGAAATCATTTGATCTTAAGGTCCAAAGATTGTCAAAGATGCAAGGCAAAATGTCAGGTGTGCTGGAGGGTAGATAATCTGTAATAGACCGCTGTTGTTCGCTGCAGAAGACGCGCGGCGTTTTGATATATGGTGGCGGCAGAATTTTGAAATTCTCAGTGTTTATTAAGTTATTGAGATAGGAGGATCTTCAGCTGTTAGCAAATAGCAACCAGTTTGGAGCAGCGGTTAATTGATCGTAATCTTAATCCCGGGCTTCCCAATGGCCCGATCTGTCGGCTCCCAGTAGCAATAAGACCCACAATTATGTGACTCGTTTAAAGCCGGAAGGCACCACTCTGGTGGATGACAACCAGTCCATGGAAGTCGAAAATGTGATTGACCATTAGATCAACAAAAGAGTCCGTTAATTTATATCACCTATACACCTAGACCTATCACTACGGTGAATGTACCTGTGTTATCGGGTCTCTTAACATGAGGATGATTCCAGCTAAGATTTCTAGAAGTTGTCTGGTTGACCATCGCCTTAGACCTTGTCCCTAATTCTAGTTGCGTCGTAGCTTAGGAGGAACGTTGAATATGAAACACTGATGTCTTGCGAAATGCGCAAGATGTTCGTGCTCTTTCGAAATATTGGGAGCAGTGAATCACAAAATCTTCGAACTTATACCACATAGCACGACTATTCGTCAAAAGAAGGGTGAAAAGGTGATGAAGGACGAGTATAGAAGTGTCATTTTTAGTTTACTCCTCAACAAATACAAGTTCAGTACTAGTCAACTGGGCTCTCATGGGTATGTGTTGCTCAACTGGTAGTCTCCGAATCTATATATCTGATCATTGCCAACGTATGAATTAACCTAGGGTGTGAGTGGCCAGAATATGGGGTATTCCTACACATATCGAATCCATGAAGGGAGGTCCCGACTTCACTTTGCTGATTCTAGGCAGACTTCAGCTGACGAAGATGTGATCAAAGTGTAAGTGAGAATGGCTTGACCTATGTCTACTGCTCATCTGTAATACTCGGTATGACGGTAGCTATATATTATAAATTTAGAAGATGTGGAGAATGGATAATCAACATTCGAAGTCAATCCTGGGATTGAGGTTCTGATCGTCGAGCAGTAGCTGATCTGATGGATTCGGCGAGATCTGCCCCCAAGAGATTGCGATTAGGTGGCTGCTGATCCTGTATGAAAGAGACGGGTTGTTGCTAATGCTGAACAGCATATTCAGTACTGCTCAGTGCGAATCCTTATCTTGTGAGTGATCGTCATGGCTTCTGTTCGTTGATAGCATGTACCGCATGGTACCTAGCAACATTGACTCCTTCTCCCACCAAAGCTGTATAGATGTGAATGTGCGTTCGCCGAGGAATCACACTTGTCTAGGATACGCTAGTACCTTAGCGCTGAGCTTATGTAAGACCCCCAGTCTCATCGACACTCATAACCAAAACAGACACACTTGCGCTCCAAGCTTCTTGCAATGGCATTAGTCAGGGCCAATAGCCTACTTTGCTACTTGCTTGCTTTGCTGCTGATCTCTATCGGTGCTTGTGCGCTTGCAGAGTCCAGCATAGGACAATTGAGTGTCTCAGAAATTGAGGACGCGCTTCAAGTAAGTGTCGGCCAACGGCACGCGATAATGTACAAGCTGACCTGGCTCAGCAATGCCCACTCGTACAAGAG
>JAABUL010008182.1_pt1 | contig 10782 bp, 5 predicted proteins | sample 5559151 | NCBI WGS metagenome assembly JAABUL01 (sample SAMN10711876, study PRJNA513368) | rock metagenome | isolation source: Antarctica rocks | place: Antarctica: Victoria Land, Pudding Butte sud | reverse complement strand
TAATCAATAAACAGCAAGCCTTCCCCCTCGCGCTCTTCTGATATCTGCTGGCGCTCCTTAGCTCTATGTCCGCATGTTGTGTATCCGTAGCCACGTTTTGCACGTTTCCGCTTATCGTATCAAGCTGTCCTCCCTGTTCATGCACGATATGCGCCACATCTCTGAATAACTCATTCAGTTCTCCAACGCTCTGCTCAATATTTCGTATTTCGGATTCTCGTTCCACAATCAAGGATTCTTGGAAGTCAACTTCATCTTGCGACGCCAGGCGCAGCTGATCTTGTTCTTGTAGTTGCGATTGTTGTTGTGAGGGGTCGTCTGAGTACGGGCGATGGGATGAGTCTTCGGAATCGAGAGCTGTTCGAGTGGCGGATGCGGACGCTCTTTGCTTCTCGAGTGCTTGTCTTTGGATAGCCTGAAATTCGGTGCCTGATGCTTGGAACTCGCGGGAAAGCTTCTGCTGGGTGTATTTCTGTGATGGCTGATGTGGCTGTCAGCTTAGCTCTCTACAGCTTTTACTTGGGCGATCCTACGCTTAAGTCTTCCCAGGCCGTTAGTTTCTTGATGCCTTCGCCAGCTTCCTTAAAGCCATCTCTTGCCTCCTCTAATAGATCATGCACTCTTTCTCTCACTCGCTCGGTGTCGCGCTTCGTGCCTAGAAGGTTCAGCTGTTGTGATAGACGGCCGATCTTAGATGTGAGAGAGAAGAGCTGTTCTGAGAGTTTTTCGCTGAAGCGACTGAACTCTGGGTCATCACGATACTCGGGATCGTCGATTCGGCGGTATGTAGTAGGCTGGTGTATCGGTTAGCTTGGTGAGGGGGGCGAAGTAGGGGCCACAAACCTGGCTTTCTAGTAAAGGGGAGCGATCGAATGACATGGTAGTTGTAGAAGTGAGAACGATAACGTCATGCACGACAACGTGATTGACAATGAGCGTTGCCTTGACGTACGCGCTAGCTATTTATAGCACTATGCGTCGCGGCTATGTAAGGCGCTAAAACCATCATACGTTCAATTCTCGTTAATTTGATATTTTACTCATGTAAAAGACTGTTGAAAGTCTGTCCAGTCCAAGTCTCTACTCGCACCCAAGCTTGGCTTCTTCTGTTTTCTGCTCACTACACTAGTGGACCACGTATGCTCAACGAAGTACACGTAAGCTCTCAGGCTCCAAAGACACCTATGCGGCCTTTGATACCATCATTACCGAGCTGTGCTGCCATCTTCGCAAGTTGCAACTGCCAGCTTCTCGCTTGGTGCTATGTGAAGAGCGTCAAATCTCTGTTAACATAAAGCTAGAAATTTCAAGGTGTCCGGGCGTGGATCCATAAGAGAACGACATGTAATTTTGATGGAATCAGTCTAATATCTAGCTTTAGAGAAATAGCCACACGGCACACTATTTTGTTTTCTGTTACGCAATATTCTCTCATTCATCACTGTAGCCTACCTATTCAGATGACACCATTCCCCAATACGACGGTGGACCTCGTCTCCTTGAACTTACAATTGATATTTGATTGACCGAATGGTAATGTGCTAATTTCTATTCCTTCAATGCCAACAAGATTCAGGTGGTAGCGTCAAGATCAAGCAAGACCCGTCCGTCTCTGTCCTTGTGATCAGTCTCGCCTGGTGAATCTATGATTGGAGAAAGCCTCTAGCGATTCCGTAATGGTGTTTGAGTGAGGATGATGTGTTCTAGCCAATTATGTTTACAGATATGGTCTTCTATGGGCTGCGGAAAAGAAAAATATGATCTGCGCTCTAGTCCCATGAACGTGCTCACAACGTGGAAGGCTCAACAATGGATTCCGTTCCCGGGGCTTGCTTAGAAGCTTACACCTGGACCCGAGTGCCCTTCCAGTGTCAGCTATTATCGCCTTGAAGTATTACGAGGATCACAGCGAGACTTTAATACTTCCATTCAGACCCACTAATATAAGCACACGTAAGTATACATCGCACAACTGCTGACAATAACATTCACGAAGAAAACATCTTTGGAATCCCCACACTCCATACTTGAAGACAACGATACCCACTCATTTTGCGGATTCAACGGTAAAGTAGCCATAACGAGTGAAGCCCTCATCAATATCAAAAGTCAACACATCCCTCCACAACATCCAACATCCAACATCCTCTACTACAAAGCCCACACATTCCCTCTCCAACACCGCCCTCCATGGACTCACCTACCCCCCACAAACTCACCAAACCCTCCCACATACTCATCTTCAATCCCGTCACGAATCCTAGCCATCCCCTAACGCCACAACATGACGTTTCCAAATGCCTCGCTGACAATCCTCACAGCACCACCCCTTGCACATCCACTCCACCCCTTTACCCATCCCACTTCACCAATTCCACCCTGACATATACAGCAGTGTCGATTTTCGAGCTAAATGTCGTGTAAATGTCCAGCGCAACCAATTTCTCGTGTTATTGAATAAGCGATCGTTGACAGGGCAGACATATATCGTAGATGTGAAAGGTGATGGAACGATGGAGCCGTAGCTGTATCGATGTAAGGCCGGCTGTATATTGATAGCACGATCAGAATAAGGTACCTATACCAACCTTGCGCGTCTCGGATATAGAAAGGAGATCATTGATACGAAGTGACCAGAAGCGCTGAAATGTACACGTCAATAAGTGAAAGATTTTCGATTCTTATTTGGTTTGATCACGACACGAAGATTGCAAGATATTCAACAGCCCTTTTTCTTCGTTGAATACGAACGCCTTCCGTTTCCCCTTATCCAACCTATTCTTATCCCCAGCCAACAAGTCCTCGGCCATTCAATCTTCTTCTTCAACAGGCTGATCACCCTCACGCAACATCGATGCGAAAGTTTGGTTCTTGGCAAGAAAGTCCTCACAATACTGTACCAGCCGCGGCGCCCTAGCACGTTCAGCACGCTTCTTAACCTCATACACTGTATCCACCCTGATGTAGGTTTGATTGTAAGGCCGACAAGCAAGCAAATTTTCCGTCATGTCGTGGAGGCGTGGGAGCAACCACATATTAGTGGCATCAAGCAAATCCAGTAACTCCGTCAAGCGGGCGTCAACCTCTAGGCTGTCGCTCGAATCCTTGAGCTCGGGCCATTCGACATCGCCCGTGTATGCGAAATCCACCATTCGTGATAACGTGAGGAAGCTGAGGTCCTGGAGAGGGATTGTGGCTCCATGCTCCAGCAAACGTCCCCACGACCCTGTGAATTGCGCTTTGCAAAAGTCTGAGCAAGCTGCTAAGACGATCTTGTGGGCGGGTTTCCTCTGGCCACCTACTTCAAATGTGACATCCACGAGCAGACCTTGATCGCGCAGGGTACGCATCTGTGCCATTGCGGAGGCCAAAGACAGCTCTCTACTGTCGGACGAGGGTGGTGAGGCTGCTGAAGTTGGCTGTACGACAGTCTGGCACCCCAAGCCCACAAGAAGTTTTTCATAGGGTACAAGGAAGTTCTTGGCTCCTTTGAGTGGGAATGGATCAACCAAACCAGCTTTCAGACAAAGTTTCTCTGCGGATGTCAGGCTAGACTCGAAATATCCTTTAAGGACTAGGTCAACTTGTGTTGTGTCAATATTCAGCCAGATGCGAGCTTGGAGAATGCAGTTTATAGATTTCGTGGCGTCCAGGTGCCTTTGCAAGTAGTCGTAGCAAGCCTGTACGTCTCGCAAGTATTCAGGTAGATCGTCTTGACTGATGTCCATGACAATAGCCATTAGGAAAGTTAAGTGCTCGAATACTTGGGCAGCAGTAGGCTTACCACCACGTGGAAGGTTTTTGTAGACGAAGTCAGCAGGAGGATCGTTCACAAAGCAAGCCTGACTCCACATAATACGCACATGATCAAGCTTGCTAGTATCGCCAAGAGAGCGATGCAGCTTCTCTGCTGCAATTCGACCCATCTGATCCTGGCGGTAAATGCCTTCATCAGCAGGCACATCCCGCACTCGAAACATGGGAATCGCTGCTATTTGGGTCCAAGTCGAATGTGGCCAAGATTCGAACGTCATACTTGGGGGACCATTGCGTCCCAAGTATGCCGAAACTACCTCGCAATCGTCGCCAAGCACTGGAGTCGTCGAGATATGATCCCACCTCCCATTGATAGCAAGAGCACACTCAAGATAGTGTTCATGGCTCATGACTCCAGTAGCAGACCTTACTCGTAGACCAAGCGAGAGCCAAAAGGAGCGCAAATCTCGCCCTTGCATGTCCACATGTAGGAAGCGGGTCTTCCTTTGTTCTCGGAAGGCCGCTGAGAATATTTCATCCTGGTGGTCGTAGAGCGTATTAGTCTCGCATATGAGGGAGTTGCCGTTAGGAGCAATTCTGCCAGTAATCGTCACCTGCCATTGTTCGGAATTCTCCCAACGCGCAAGGTATTGGAGGAATTTGACATATTGCTGTCTGGAGTCTTTTGTATTGACGTATTTGGGAACATCCCCTTTGATGAGATGCCATACCTTTTCACGTGTGAGGAGCGGAAAGCCCAGCTTGGAGAGCTTACCTCCAGCGATCCGAACTAGGTGGGGCTCCACAAAGGAGCATAAGTTGCTAATCCACGGCATGACCATTCCTTCATGGCCACAGAAAACGGCATCTTCGCCAGCGATATGCTCATGGGGCGAGGAACTTGATCGCTCTCGTCGCCGCCATATTGGTAGACGTCGAATGATTGCATCAACGGAAGCTTGAGCGTGATCGGTTGAACTGAGGTAGTTCAACGCCAATTCTCTCATGGCATCCTTGGATTCTTGAGTGAGACAGTCGCCAATGATCGTCTTCGCTGAAATATTTGTGCCCTTCTCTAACTTCTCAAGAGCTTCCAAGAAGCGCTTGAAAGAGGCAAACTTCTGAAGACTGTCCTCATTTTCCCGTAGACGGAAGGGAATACAGGCGCGATCGACGGCAATTAGCCCCTGAATTTGGTCACAGATCTTCCGATGCTCCTCGGGTAATGGTCTAACGATGCACGGCTCACTCTCAAACTGTTTGTGGGTTATGTAATGCCATCTTGAGTCCGAGAAAGTTCTGTATATCTTCTGATCCTGAAGATTCGCTTTGGTCAAGAATTCCGCTACAGTCATCCGGAAAGGGGTATCTGCATACTCATCCTCCTGGAATATGGTACGAGACTTAGTATTGAGATACTGCCAAAATTTGAGCAGCCAGGGAGCTAGATCGTCATCCAGAACGGCGGAACGCGTTGGCGATTTTGACGATGCCAACAGATTTCCCAAGTCGCCGATCTCGCATTGTCGGATGTTGAATTTAGCTTTCCGCAGATTTTCGATGGGATCGCAAACTATTTTGCCCTCAGGGGCCAGAGATCTGGCCACTTTCCAAGGTAATCCGATGTTGACCATTGTCTCAGTTGCGAAAGCAAATAGATCCTGCTCCTCTGATGTCGGCAACAGATTCCAGCTTGCGTCTGGCTGGGGATTGAGGATGAGAGTCCCTAAAAAGTGATCAAATTGCGGCCTAGGTATGATCCTGCACCCACTGAGAGCACTTAGTGCAGTCGCATCCACGACTGCTGTGTCCGGAACCATGGTTTCAAGGAGCAGTGCCATAGCAGTACGTTTCTCTTCCTCGTCTTCGATATTGGCCAGGATGGCCTCCAGAAGCTTGCAGTTGTCTTCCACCTTGAATAATCTGCCGAGACACTCGAGATCCACTTGTCTCGCCTGATGGCTCGAGATTGAATCGAATCCCAGCCAAAGCTCTTTGGGAGGGCGCACCAAGTCAGGAATCAATTGCCTCAAGATGAATCGAAGCCTTTCCGAAGTCTGCTTTGGTAAAAAGTCAAATGTGGCTTTCATCAGACTGGCGGTCTTTTGGGTGGGCTGAAAGACTGCAAGTCTAGCTTTCCGACTTAGAGCGGTCTCTTGGGCCACGAGAGGAAGGAGATCGCCAAGTTCATGGCCTTGATCCGCAACTTTGTCCCAGAAAGCCCTTGCAAGAACGCCAGACAGCGTAGCAGAGGATGAAAAGGTTCCTCCCGTTGGCCAGAACTCGAAAGCCTTGTTGCCGAGTCTGGGCGCTAGATAGAGAAGTATTTCCATGTACAGAGCAGAGACGCACTCTTTCAGAAGCCACTGGTTCCATGAAGCGTTCTCCGCACTCTTCTCTAGCGCTATGGTCCGTCGATCTCCAGTCACAGCAAAGCTAGCGTGGAATGAGATAGGCAGTGAAGATTCGTGACTTGTGGGTAGCCGGCAAAAAATGGTTTGTCGGACGATAGACGGTCTAGGTAGCAAGGTAGTAGTGTTTCCCGGCCTCAGATGTAGGGGAACGCCCTCTCCATTCTCAATTTTGCTCACATTACCTTGTATCAACAGAGCAGCGACACCGCACTCTGGCAACTTCCCCGAAGAGCGTCCTGATCTTCTGACATCTGCTGGAATCTCTTTGACGCCTCTCAGCCCAATACACCACCTATCCAGTTGCCGTCTGGAGCCTGCTTGACTACTTTCGATTTCGATACGCTGGAATGTGTCATTATCTTCGCATGTGCGGCGCTTGGCGGAGACGGCCCATTGCGGGGCTTGCTGTCCTCGGATGTAGAATTCGATCGACTCGACGTGTCTAAGGAAAAGTAATGCAGTACGAGCAGTGGCGAAATAATCTTCCAGTAGTGACCTCACTTTCGCTAGGTCGACGCGCTCCTTGGTGTCTTTAAGCTGGGTCTTCGTCCCGTATTCTCGAAGAGGGAAGCGGAAAATGGTGCCATCATAGTATTCCGTGGTAGAATCAAATCCATGAAGACCATCGAAAGGGCTCAATTGGTCCAAAGCCAGGCTCCTCACGGTCGGAAACAACAGCTTTGTTCCCACCTTGCGTTTACGATTTTTGTCGATAGGAGGGACCATTTGCTGGGGATCAATCACCAAAAAGGAATGGGCCGAAACCAGCATAGGTAAATCAGTGAAGTGATACATGCTCTGAGAGCCCCTGCCAAACATTCCAGTCGAATTAGCATCGCCGTGTTTACCACCCTGGCCGATGTCTTTGAATCCGGCAAAATCTTGCTTTGAGAAAACTGCAGGAATCTTAGCTAGTGCGACCTTCGGGGCATTGAAGAGCGAAATCACTTACCTCCATCATTGTGAACGAACAGTGCAGCTCCTTGAAATGGTTTCAGGTCTGTTGTCAGGAGCGCAGCGGAGGCGTAAGCCCCATTGTTGCACTCATCAAGCGTCCAGACTATTGTGGTCGCATGAGCATCATCTGCGTTTGCGAGGAATTCGTTGAACGTCGAGGCAATTGAATAACGTCCGAGTGTGTCTGAAATCACTGTTGTCAGCTTCTCTCCGGGTACATAGTCTTCCTCGTTGTCGCTGTCGAGGGCGATTTGAAGCCTAATGGCTCGCGCCAAAGAGTCCTCTAGGCCGAGGTGGTCAGCCAGATCAGCGCCAATCTCAGGATGGGTGAAGTTGAGGCCTCCTGTAATTCCTGTATTGGGTGAATTGCCATGTACGATGTCCGCCATTTCTCGAAGCGTAGACGTAGTATCTGGGACTAGAAGACCTGTAAGATCGTACTTGAGGTTGCATGCTATCTCCAACGTGGATATGGCAATAAGAACGTCAGATGGGCTCAGCCGCCCCTTGGAGACGCTTGTGAGAGCTCGCTGGACGTCTTGAAGGTCATGGATCGATGGCTCAGACCGTACATCAAGTGCTGCCAACAGAGCCCCGTACTGTCGCGCAAAAGTTCCGTCAACCTCGTCCAGATGTGGGGCTAGTGGCCGTCTTGCTAGGTGACTTCCGGTGAGGAAGATCTTCTCTGGAGTAAAGTATGCTCCCGACCGACCGAGAATGCAGCGTCTCGACAAGAGACCAGAGCTCTTGGCCGGATCGATTTCCAAAAGAACCTTGTGAGCTTTTTCATAGTCCTGCTTTGACAGGCAGCCGTCCAGCTGCCGAAGAAGAAGCTCTATCGGAATGCTTTCGTCCCAGCCTAGGACCTTCTTCCAGCTCGGTTCCACAGAGAAGGGGCTTATTCCTAATACCAAGTCGATCAAGTGACGGTCGTCCACTCCACGGCACTCAGTAGGAGCAAGAAGGACAGATTCTCCCATGACCGAGATGCTTGGGATCCATTTTAAAGTCCGAATTTCTGTAATAGAAGCTTTTGAATTACCGAGCTTCTGTGGCACCCGAAGCTTCAGCAAGGTCTCAACCTTTGTACTTATGTTGACTTCGTCTACATGTTGAGCGAAGTATCTAGCTCGCTCGAGGGGTGTGTCCCATTTCGGTTCCGAGATTAAGCCGTAGGCAAATAGAACATCCTTGTGCTCGGCGAAGAAATGTGGGCATGGGAAAACGTTCTCTCCCGCACCGTAGAGCGGCGCTAAGCTTGAGTTAGGGGCTACCATACCTGCTATACACCGGTATTCTATTTGCCCACCCTCGATGGGAAGGAGTATGATAGCATGGCCAAAGATATCTGCCTGCCACGCTGCAGAGCGAGGAGTAGTGGGGGCTATCTTCATGATCCAGTCGACGAGTTTCATTTTGGCAAGGCTCAACGCGGCATCACACGAGGTGACAGTCTCCATCCAGGGCAGAAAATGTTGCGTCAACAGGTCCTTGTTGCTTACGTCTGGAAGTGCCTTGAGCCGCTTGACTACTGCTATTTCGACTTGACTTTGGGGTTCAAAGAACAAAACATTGCTCATATCCGGTAATGGTGGCAGACCTGAAGGAGCTTCAAAGATCTGCTCACGAGCATCGAGACTGCGCTTGGCGTAGCCAATAGCCTTGAAGGGCGGGTTACATGATCTCCTGCTGTAAAGCGGTAGACGCCGCATTAGTGTCGTGAGCGTGGGTGGAAGGCCTCCTTCTAGTGCTGAACCTCTGGTGATAGTCTCGAGGTGACTTAGTAGGACCTTTTTATCCCCATCGGAAGCCGCCGAGAGCATTCTTTCCCCAGCTACAAGCCAGTCGACAAAGTCATTGGTCTCATCAACGCAAGTGCAGTTGGTAGCCACACGAAGTTCTCTATTACTGCGAAACAGGGTCACAGCTTCCACTGGTAGTATCGAAGAGCAAAGCACTGGTGGTGTTTCCGCGGGCATCTTGACAGTCGCGCTCATGATGAATTCGTATAATTGGTCTTTCTGCACGATTACAAGCAAAGGAAGACTCTCCGGGCCAGGTGTGTATAATCGTATACGACCATCGTTGGTAGGAACAAGCCACAATGCTTTTGAGTGGGCAGGGATTAATCGCTGTCCTTCTTGAAATCGTTCAAGAATCCAATCCCATACTTTGCCGAGAAGCGCGTCTAAGCCCAAAGGTCTCTGTATCGAATCGGCTGACGACCTCGACAGTCCTTTATGTATCGAATACATTACGGGCCAATCCACAATCAGGTCGTCCAGACTATGGAACCTCATGACTGTCGCGATGTTCTTGATGTCTCTTAGCAGCAGTTGCTGGACTGGAGGACTGAGCTTTGAGATGTTAACTGTGCTTGAAGCTCTTGAATTGGCGAAAAGTTGCATCTCGACCTCGTCTCGCGGTAATAGTAGGTCCTTGTCATTAGAGATGGAGAGCGCGCCACTGACAGTAGGCCAAAGCGGGATGTCTTGAAGTTCCTTGTACACCGCACTCCTCAGGTCCTCTTCCGATGGACTCTTGATCGCATCCAACAAACAGAATTCTAGTACTGCTGATGCCTGAACTTCTGATAGAACGGGTATCCTCTGCTGACCGAGGAAGCGACGAACGGTACTGGGTTCTAGGAGCTTGTACCCTTTCCCAAGAAGCTTGGCACGTTCTTGTAACTTCCTGAACAACGGGTCTTCCAGATACACCGCCGGTACATTGACTTGAGCTAATACCGAGCCATATTCCACATAGTCACCACCTTTGAAGCCAAAGAACCCTTTGTCAAGACCCACACAACGCCCATTGAAGCCGTTCCAGACCTCGCGATTGGAGTCGATGGCCAAGTCAATGACATTTTCGTCCAGTTGGTCCCACAGCTGGACTGTTTCAACGGGGACAAAATTTGGTCGAGGCCAGAAGGCAAACATTTCCTTTTTCCACGAGACAGTGTTCCGCTGCGCCAGCAACTTGATCCACGCCAAACCAACACAGCTCGCAAACATGAACCTATTCCACTTGGTGTGCGGGTCATCTGGACCTCGAGTAGGTTCCAATCGTCCACGATCGGGAGCCATACAGAAGAGACCATGTATGTGGACTGGTAAGTTCGTTGGCATTGGTAGCCTCAGGATGGTGAACAGCCGCCCATGGACCGCTTCGGCAGCATTTGGGCCCTAGTGAAAATTAGAAAGGACCCAAACCAGAGGATACAGGAGTCCAAGAATCTTCGATAGGACTTTATAAGACTTACCTCCAATAGTGCTGCAACCGCTGCCCAGGGAAAAAGCTTCTCATTGCGTGCCCATACATCCATTTTCACGTCGCCAGAGGAGCTCAACATGACGTGCTGAATGGTGTAGCGGCGGGTTTCAGACGATCCGCGCTCGGTATACTTCATAGCGAGCTCGAAGACAGGGCAAATGTCTTTCGCAGTTTTCGATTTGGATACATACAGACTCTTGAAATTGGCCGGAAGCTGCTCCCTAGCTCTGAGTACCGTCAGAGGGTCAATGCGTCACCTTGAAAAGGCTGCCATGTACTCACTGTTTGTTTTTCTTGTTGGTGCCATATGTTTCAGCCTTGAGTAAAACATCGTCATCAATCCGGACGACAATCTTGCGAATATGTTTGAGGAATAGCA
>JAABUL010008181.1_pt1 | contig 10783 bp, 10 predicted proteins | sample 5559151 | NCBI WGS metagenome assembly JAABUL01 (sample SAMN10711876, study PRJNA513368) | rock metagenome | isolation source: Antarctica rocks | place: Antarctica: Victoria Land, Pudding Butte sud | reverse complement strand
CGGACCGGATCGCGGCCGGCCAGGTCGAGCACCTGCGGCGCGGTCAGGCGGGAATCGGCCAGGCTCAGCAGTTCCGATACGACACCGAGCACCGGATTCGTCTGCCGGATCGATCGATCAGCCAGCCGGACCCGGAGATCGGGCGGCCGGGCGGCGTCCTCGTCCGCCGACCCGTCCGTGGCAGCCGTGCCGGCCGCGGGATCGCCCGGCGCATCGCCGCCCATCTCGCCGGCGCCGAACGTCGCATGGATCAGCGGCGCGTACGCCTCGATATCGGGGCACATCACGACGATGTCGCGAGCTTCTAGGCTCGGGTCGTCAGCGAGCAGGTGCAGCACCACATCCCGGACGACTTCGACCTGGCGGGCCCGGCCGTGGCAGTCGTGCGCGGTGAGGCTGCGATCGGATTCCTCCAGTGGCGTACGCAGGTCGGCGGCCCCGGGCAACGGCAACGGCGGCCCGGGCGGCAGCCGGTCGTCGCGGACGTCGTCCTGCAGCCGTTGCAGCAACGTGGTGGCCGGCACGTCGACCAGGTAGTGGTGGTCCACGTGTGCACCACCGCCGGCGGTAAGGACCAATTGCAGCTCGCGGGCGTCGCGCCCCCAGGAGGCGAGCAGGCGATTGCTCGGCAATTCAGCCGTGCGATCGGCAGCGCGGCGGATGACGCCGGTGCCGCCGCTGATCACGCCGGCTATCTGGCGCCAGAGCTCCGGCGACGGATGCAGCAGGAACAGATGAATATCGCGGTGTGAAGAAAGCGCGGTCAGCACCTGTAGATAGCTCGCCGGCAGGCGGGTCAGCCCGAAGATCGACAGTCGCGGTGGCAGATCGACCATCTCCGGTTCGGCGATCAGGCGCTCGCAGGCGCGGTCGAGCCGCTCGGCGGGGCTGGCCACGACCAGCCGTTCGGCGAGCCGTCGCCACAACTCGGCTTGCCACAGAGCACGATCGGGCAGCGGCCGGCCGGCGCCGTCGATGTCCTCGCCGCCGGCCCAGGCCCGCACCATCTGCGGGCGGTGGACGGCGTAGCGGTCGAAGAGGTCGGAGATCCGCCGGACGCTGGTGAATCGGCGGGCCGGACCTGGATCGGCGCCCGTGGACCCCAGGTGTGCGGCCAGATCAGTCAGCCAGGGCTGGGCCAGGCACTCGTTGACCACTTCGAGGAGCGGCCACACCGCGCGCTCCGGCTGCCACGGATCGGCGTCGCGCTCGACGCCGGACGCCGTCGCCATGGCGCCACCCACCACCGTGCCGGGAAAGGGAAATTCCACATTCGCGCAGACCCCGTCACCGCGACCTGATGTCACGCCGAGGCGGGCGGACAGCCGCTGACTGAGCCAGCGCTCGACGCCGCGGGTAGGCACCGAAATGATTTCCGCTTGGATGGGGTCGGCGAGCGGTGCAGCCAGCAGGTCGGCGAGCGCCCGAACCAGAGCGTCGGCACGTTCGGCTCGGTGCAGGTGCAGCACGACATCCTCCTCACGACCAGCCCAAGCGCCATGCTTTCAGCTGTCGTAGTCGACCGTCACCGTTTCCGTGGTGGGAAGTGCCTGGCAGGTCAGGACGTAGCCGGCGTCGATCTCGGCCTTCTCCAGGGCATAATTGCGGCGCATGCGCACCTCGCCGTGGGTGAGCAGGGCTCGGCAGGTGCCGCACACCCCGCCCTTGCAGGCGAAGGGAAGGTCGGGTCGCACCCGCTGCACGCCGTCCAGGACCGCCACGCCGGGCGGCACGACGACGGTGCTGCGACGACCGTCGAGAATGACCGTCACCTCCGCACCCGGGCCGACCGGCGCGTCCACGTGCTGGACTTCGGCCGGGGTCTCCCCGACATAAAACAATTCGCGATGCATGCGACTGGGGTCGACGCCGAGGCCGGTCAGGACGCCGATCGCGTCGGCGACCATGGCGTACGGCCCGCACAGCCACCAATGGTCGACCGCCGGCACGTCGACAGTCAGCGGCAGGAGACGCCGAAGCTTGCCGGCGTCGATTCGGCCGGCAAAGAGCTCCACCTCCGGGACCTCCCGGGACAGGATGTGAACGACGTTCAGCCGGGCCGGATGGGCATCCTTGAGATCGGCGATGTCGTCGGCGAACATCACCGTGTCGCTGCGGCGATTTCCGTACAGCAGGGTGACCGTCGCGTCGGCGTGCGCCGCCAGCACGGAGGCGGCGATCGACAGCAGCGGGGTGATGCCGGACCCGGCGGCAATCAGGACGTGGGTGCCGGACGCGGTCAGGTCGGGGCTGAAGGAGCCGGCCGGCGGCTGCACCTCGATGACGTCGCCGGGTCGCACCTGATGCACCAGCCAGCCGGAGATGGCACCGCCGGCCACCTCGCGCACCCCGATCCTCGGCGGACGTCCGGCCGGTGCGCAGATCGAGTACGACCGGCGCTCGGCTCCGCGCTTGAGGGTGAGGGACTGCCCCGGGGCGAAGGCAAAGGTGGCGTCCAGCTCGGCCGGAATGTCGAAGGTGACGGCGGCTGCGTCGTCGGTGAGCCGCTCGACCGCGGCCACCTTCAAGGGGTGGAAATCGGTGCGAGCCACTCAGATTTCCTTGATGTATTCGAACGGCTCGGCGCACTGCGTACACCGGTACAACGCCTTGCAGGCGGTGGCGCTGAAGGCCGATGTCTCCACGGTTTCCGACGACCCGCAACGCGGGCAGTCCACCGCACGGGTACGGACGCTCAGGCGCAGCGGGACCGGCCCGCCGGCCGGGCGGTGCTCCGCGACATTGGGCGGCGCGATGCCGGCCGCGGCGAGCTTGCGGCGGCCCTCGTCGGTGATCCAGTCACTGGTCCACGGCGGCGACAGCTCCGTCCGCACCCTGACCTCGGCATATCCGGCCTGCGCCAGCCGGCGGCGCAGGTCATGACTCATCTCAGCCATCGCCGGACAGCCGGAATACGTCGGGGTGATGGTGACGGTGACGGTGTCGCCGTCCTCGCGTACGTCGCGCAGGATGCCGAGATCGGCGAGGGTCACCATCGGCAGCTCGGGGTCCGGCACGGCCGCCGCGATATCGCGAGCCGGCAGCCGGAGGCGCGGCGTCACCAGGTCGCCCCGGGATGCGCCCGGGCCACGCTCTGCATCTCGGCCAGAATGAAACCCATGTCCTCGGTGTGCACGCCGTCGCGGCCGGCGCGGCCGGCCACCCCGGCAAGCGCCGCGATCGCAGGGCGATCAAGGGTGGCCGCGACGAGGACGGTGTCGAGGACGGCGTCAACCTCGGCCCGCAATCCCGCTACCTCGACAGCAACGCCACCCAAGGCCGTCTCGATTGAGTGCGGCGTGAACAGCTCGTCGAGCATCGGCCCATAAATATTCAGGGCGGCCTGCATGCGGTCATGCGACAGCTCGGTGCCATCGCCGAGCCGCACCACCCATTGCGCGGCGTAATCCCGGTGATAGGTCAGCTCTTTTACGCCCTTGGCGGCGATCGCCGCCAGCACCGGATCCCGCGATCCGGTCAGCTCGCCGAAAAGCGCGAGGCGCCAGGTGGAGAAGATCAGCAAGCGCGCGACCAGCTCGGCGAAGTCAGCATCGGCCCGCTCGACCAGCCGTACATTGCGGAATTCGCCGTCGGTGCGGAAGAAAGCGAGCTGGTCCTCGTCCCGGCCGGCGCCCTCGGCCGCACCGGCGCGGGCCAGCAGCATCCGCGCCTGCCCGAGCAGGTCGAGTGCGATGTTGCCCAACGCGGTCTCTTCTTCCAGCTCCGGCGCCCGGGTCATCCACTGCTGCAGGCGATGGCTGAAGATCAGCGCGTCGTCGCCGAGCATGAGGCAATAGACCGCCAGCGCCGGTGCATCGACACCGGCCGGCACGGCGGTGTCCACGCCTTCCAGCGCATCGGTGAATCCGGTGCCGAAGGCCCACCGATGGTCGTCGGCGTCCTGGGCCAGCGCGTGGATGGCGCCGTAGGTGTCCCCGTAGGTGTCGCTGTCGCTCATCGCAGACGCCCGGCCGTCATCGGCTCACATATGGGGGACGTCATCGGGGATCCGATAGAAGGTGGGGTGCCGATAGACCTTGTCGCCGGACGGCGCGAAGAAGGGATCCTTCTCGTCCGGGCTGCTCGCGGTGATCAGGGTGGCCGGCACCACCCAGATGCTCACGCCTTCGTTGCGGCGGGTGTAGAGATCCCGGGCGTGATGCAGCGCCATCTGCGGGTCGGCGGCGTGCAGCGAGCCGACGTGGACGTGGTTCAGCCCGCGCTTGCCCCGCAGGAACACTTCGAAAAGCGGCCAGTCGGCGCGCACCGCGGCCGCCGACGGCTCGACCGGCACGCCGCTGATGGGGACGGCCCCGTGCCCGCCCTCGGCGGAGAATTCACCGCTCATGCCGGCGCCGCAGCTCGTTTCACCTTGCCGGCATGGGCGGTCGCCGCCTCCCGCACCCACGCACCCTCGTCGTTCGCGGCCTTGCGGCGGGCGATCCGCTGGGTGTTGCACGGCCCAAGTCCCTTGACCACGGCCATGAACTCGGCCCAGTCCACCGCGCCGAAGTCGTAGTGGCCGCGAGCTTCGTTCCACTGCAGCTCGGGGTCCGGCAGGGTGACGCCGAGCTTCTTCGCCTGCGGGACCGACATGTCGACGAAACGCTGACGCAGCTCGTCATTGGTGTGGCGCTTGACCCCCCACGCCATCGACTGGGCGGTGTTCGGCGAGGCGTTGTCGGGCGGGCCGAACATCATCAGCGACGGCCACCAGAAGCGGTCCAAGGCCTCCTGCACCATCGCCCGCTGCGCCTCCGTGCCGCGCATCATCGTCATCAGCAGCTCATAGCCCTGCCGCTGGTGAAAGGATTCTTCCTTGCAGATCCGCACCATCGCCCGGGCGTAGGGACCGTAGGACGAGCGACAAAGCGGCACCTGGTTACAGATCGCGGCCCCGTCGACCAGCCAGCCGATCACCCCGACGTCGGCGTAGCTCAAAGTCGGATAATTGAAGATCGAGGAATATTTCTGCTGGCCGGCAATGAGCTTGTCGGTCAGGTCGGCCCGGTCGGCACCCAGCGTCTCGACGGCGGAATACAAGTACATCCCGTGGCCGGCCTCGTCCTGCACCTTGGCCAGCAGGATCGCCTTGCGCCGCAGGGACGGCGCGCGGGTGATCCAGTTGCCTTCCGGCTGCATGCCGATGATCTCGGAGTGCGCGTGCTGGGCGATCTGACGGATCATCGTCTTGCGGTATGCCTCGGGCATCCAGTCCCGCGGCTCGATGCGGTGGTCGTGCTCGATCGTGGCGTCGAATCCCGCCAGCAGAGCCGCTTCGTCCTCCGCCGGGGCGGTGTCGCTCAGGACGGTCATGACTGCCACTCCTTTGCCACCATGGTGAGTACGTCGTACTTCGCCACCGACGAGCCGTCCTGCTTGGTGACATCGGCGTCCCAGCGCACCTCACCGTGCGCACTGTCACCCCGGGGGGTGATCGCCTTGCACGTCAAGGTGACATTCAGCTCGTCGCCGGGATAGACCGGAGTCAGGAACCGCAGGTTGTCGATCCCGTAGTTGGCGAGCACCGGCCCGGGCTCGGGGTCGACGAACAGGCCGGCGGCCAGCGAGACCACCAGATAGCCGTGGGCGACGATGCCGTCGAAGAAGGGATTCGCTGCCGCAGCCGCTGCATCGGTGTGGGCGTAGAAGGTGTCGCCGGTGAATTCGGCGAAGTGAGCGATGTCCTCGCCGGTGACCAGCCGCGGCCCAGCCGTGACCGAGTCGCCGACCCGCAGCTGCGCCAGAGACTTCCGGAACGGGTGCGTCCCGTCGTCGGTGCGTGCACTGCCCGGCACCCAGCGACCGGTGATCCTGGCGAGCACTCGTGGGCTGGCTTGGACCGCGGTGCGCTGCATGTGGTGGGTGATGCCGCGCAGGCCCCCCATCTCCTCCCCACCACCGGCCCGGCCGGGGCCACCGTGCACCAGCAACGGCAACGGCGACCCGTGCCCGGTCGATTCCGCCGCGTCGTCCCGGTCGAGCACCAGCAGGCGGCCATGCCACGGCGCGACGCCGAGGACGACGTCGCTGGCGAAATCGACGTCGTGAGTGACGATCGAGCCGACCAGGCTGCCCAACCCGCGCGCCGCCAGCTCGATGGCATGTGCGGTGTCGCGGTAACCGATCAGCGTGCTGACCGGCCCGAAAGCTTCCACTTCGTGCGGCTCCGCCCGGTCGGCGTCCTCGGCCCGGACGAGGACCGGGGAGATGAACGCCCCGCGTTCGGCGTCAGCGCCGACCACCTCGACGTGCTCGGGATGGCCGAAGACCGCTGTCCCGACCGACAGCAGCGCCTTCAGCGAGCGGCGTACCTCCTCGCGCTGGTCCAGGCTGGCCAGCGCCCCCATCCGGACCGACGGGTCAGCCGGATTGCCGATGACGACCCTGGCCAGCCGGGCCGCCGCCGACTCCGAGACCGCGTCCAGCAAGGCAGCCGGCACCAGCGCCCGGCGGATGGCGGTGCACTTCTGGCCCGCCTTGACGGTCATTTCGCTGACCAGCTGCTTGACGTAGAGGTCGAATTCCGGCGTCCCGGGCGTGGCATCCGGACCGAGGATGGAGCAGTTCAGCGAATCGGCTTCGGCATTGAAGCGTACGGACCGGCCGACCACTGTCGCGTTCGTCCGCAGGCGCTGAGCGGTCGAGGCGGAGCCGGTGAACGAGACCATGTCCTGGTCGGTCAGGTGGTCAAACAGTGTTCCGACGCTGCCGCAGATCAGCTGCACCGAACCCTCGGGCAGCAGGCCGGACTCCACGACCAGCTCGATGAGCCGCGCGGTGAGATAGGCGGTCGCGCTGGCCGGCTTGACCAGCGACGGCACGCCGGCGAGGAATGCCGGCGCCAGCTTTTCCAACGGCCCCCACGCGGGAAAGTTGAACGCATTGATCTGGACGGCGACGCCGTGGCACGGCGTGAAGATGTGCTGGCCGAGGAATTGGCCGCCCTTGCCCAGCGCCTCGGCCTCTCCGTCGAGCAGCACCCGACCGTCCGGCAGCTCCCGCCGGCCTTTGCTGGCATAGCTCAGCAGCACGCCGATCCCGCCGTCGATGTCGAACTTGGAATCGAACAGCGTCGCGCCGGTCCGGGCCGACAGTGCGTAGAGCTCATCACGGTGCTCGCGCAGGAATAACCCGAGCGACTTGAGCTGGGCCGCGCGTTGGTGGAAGGTCAGCTCCCGCAACGCGGGGCCACCGACCGTCCGGCCGTAGTGCAGCACCGCGCCCATGTCGATCCCGCGGGAGGAGATGGTGGTGATCAGCTCGCCGGTGACCGCGTCGTAGAGCGGCGCGCCCTCGTCGGCGGGCTCGACCCATGACCCGTTCACATAGCTGCGCAGCGCCATCTGCAACCCCATCCGCTTTCCCGACCGAACGGTCAGTCTGCACCTTACCGCGGCCGGCCGGTATCCTTCACGGCTATGGCACTGCTGGCGGACTCCGACGACCCGGCCGTGACGATGATGGCGGCCGACCGGGCCTCCCGTGCCCTGGGCATCGAGCTGCTCGAGCACGGCGACGGATGGGCCATGGCCCAGATGGTGGTCCGCGACGACATGGTTAACGGGCATGAGACCGCCCACGGCGGGCTGATCTTCAGCCTCGCCGACACCGCCTTCGGCTGCGCCTGCAACAGCTGGGGCCCGACAGCGGTGGCGGCCAGCTGCGAGATCATCTTCGTCGCCGCCGCTCGGGCCGGCGACACGCTCCAAGCCCACGCCCAGGTACGCACCCGCTACGGCCGCCACGGCATCTATGACGTCACCGTGCGGCGCGGCACCGAGGTGATCGCGGAATTCCGCGGCCGCAGCCACGAGCTGTCCCGGCCGGACCGATGACGGCACCGGCATTGCGCAAGCGCGGTCGCCCCGGCCACGACGTCTCGACGGTGCTGGAGATTTCCGTCGCCGTCTTCAACGAGCGCGGCTTCGACGGCACCAGCATGGAGGACCTGTCGGCGCGGCTGGGGATCAGCAAATCCGCGATCTACCACCACGTCGAGGGCAAGGACGCGCTGCTCGGGCTGGCTCTGAACCACGCCCTGGTCGGGCTGGAAGCGGCGGCCGCCGAAGTGCGCCGTCAGGGCGGCCCCGCGGTCGAGCGCCTGGAGTCCCTGCTGCGCCGCAGCGTGGAGGTGCTGGTCGAGCGCCTGCCCTACGTCACGCTCCTGCTCCGCGTACGCGGCAACAGCGCCGTCGAACGCCAGGCTCTCACCCGCCGCCGGCGCCTCGACCGCCTGATGAGCGAGCTGGTCAAGGAGGCCGTTGCCGACGGCGACCTGCGGCCCGACGTCGACCCGGCCGTCGTCGCGCGCCTGCTGTTCGGCATGGTCAATTCGCTGACGGAATGGCTCAAGCCGGCGAGCCCGCACAGTGCGGACGCACTCGCCGGCGTTCTCACGACGATCGCCTTTGCCGGCTTGCGCGCCACACCGCCCGGCCGTCGCTGAGTCTCGCGCCCGTCAGGCGAGATGCTCGGTGAAGAACGCGTCGATCCGCTGCCAGGCGTCGACCGACGCCTCGGGATCCGGCCGGAAGCCGGCGATCCGCAGCAACGGCTGAAGCGGTCGCGGCCCCACTTGGGCGTCATTGAGGAAGGTATGGCTTGCGGTCGGATACTCCTTGACGTCGTGGACGACACCGGCCTTGGTCAGCGCCCGATCGAGCTTCGCGGCGGCGTTCTTCAGGGACGGGTCGCGCCCGCCGTAACTGCCGACCACCGGGCAGGCACCGGCCACGGCAGCGTCGAGATCCTCTGGGAGTTGGCCGTAGTTCGGCGCTGCGGCGTCGAAGCCCCGGTTGGCGCTGAGCAGGGCGAAGCCGCCGCCCATGCAGAAGCCGAGGACCCCAATCTTTCCGGTGCACTGCGGCGAGGCGGCCAGCCACTGCCTGGCCGCGCCGATGTCGACGAACGCTCGACCTCCCCCTTTGAACATTGTCCGCATCGTCGCCACCAGGCAACGGATGCCGCCGCCGTCGGTGAAAAGATCAACGGCCAGCGTGAGATAGCCGAGGCCGGCGAGCCGGTCAGCATGGCGGCGCATCACGTCGTCGAGACCGAAGATCTCGTGAATCATGACGACGCCCGGCCACGGTCCGTCCGCATCCGGGGTCGCCAGATATCCGTGCAACGACGCCGATCCGCCGCCGTTTTGCACGCCGAGCCCGGTCAGGTCGACCTGGGTGCCGCTCATCGGGCCGGCCGTTCGTCGATGACCCGACGCATCTTCCCCGCTGAGCGCTCGACCGTGTCGGGCTCCAGCACGTCGACCGACACAGTGACTCCGATGGAGCTCTTGACCAGCGACTGCAAGGAGCTCGACGCGCGTGACGCCGCCTCGGCATCGATCCCAGGACGGCGCTCCACCCGGACAGTGAGCTCGTCGAGCCGCACCGGTCGGGTCAGCACGCATTGGAAGTGTGGCGACAGCGCCGGCGTACGCAAGATGAGCTCCTCTATCTGGGTGGGAAAGATGTTGACGCCGCGCAGGATGATCATGTCGTCGGTCCGCCCGGTGATCTTCTCCATCCGGCGCATCGTGCGCGCCGTGCCCGGCAGCAGCCGGGTCAGGTCCCGGGTCCGATAACGGATGATCGGCATCGCTTCCTTCGTCAGCGACGTGAACACCAACTCGCCCTCCGCACCGTCGGGCAGCACCGCCCCGCTGACCGGGTCGATGACCTCGGGATAGAAGTGGTCCTCCCAGACGTGCAGCCCGTCCTTGGTCTCCACGCACTCATTGGCCACCCCAGGCCCCATGACCTCGGACAGGCCGTAGATGTCGACGGCGTGCATGTCCGTCCGGGCCTCCATCTCGGCGCGCATGGCGTTGGTCCACGGCTCCGCGCCGAAAATGCCGACGGCCAGCGACGTCGAGCGCGGATCGATGCCCTGGCGCTCCATCTCGTCGACGATGGCCAGCATGTACGACGGCGTCACCATGATGATGTCGGGCCTGAGGTCCTCGATCAGCATGACTTGGCGCTCGGTCATGCCGCCCGACACCGGGATGACAGTGCAGCCCAGCGCCTCGGCCCCGTAGTGCGCGCCCAGGCCGCCGGTGAACAGGCCGTACCCGTAAGCCACGTGCACCTTGTCGCCGGGCCGACCCCCGGACGCACGGATCGACCGCGCCATCACCGTCGACCAGGTGCGGATGTCGTTGGCCGTGTAGCCGACGACCGTGGGTCGCCCCGTGGTCCCCGACGACGCATGGATCCGGGACACCTGCGATTGCGGCACCGCGAACATCCCGAACGGATAATTAGCCCGCAGGTCGTCCTTGACGGTGAACGGAAACTTCGCCAGGTCAGCGAGGCTCCGGCAGTCGTCCGGGTGTACACCCACCGACTCGAAGGCGGCCCGATAGTGCGGCACATTGGCGTACACGTGATTCAAAGACCACTGGAGGCGCTGCAGTTGTAACGCCCGAAGCTGATCCACCGACGCCCGCTCGATCGGGTCGAGCGAGTCCGCGGCGGGGGTGCGGTCCTGCACACCGCCTCCTCGTCCGCGCGGGTCACGCCAGTGACGTCCACGGTAGCCGCAGCGTCGAAGTCCTGGATACGGCGCAATCGACAAGGACCTGACGCAAGGTGCCCATCACGCTGAAGTCAGCGGCGTGAACACCAGCTAGCGCCCACGACTGCCGGCAGACGAGAGCTCGGCCACCGACCGGCCGTCGAGCAGGTGATCGACGCGGCCCTAGCCGAGTTCGAGCCGCATCTGAGCCTGAAGCGGGCGTGCGCGCTGCTGGGTCGCCCGCGGGCCAGCCACTACCGCT
>JAABUL010008177.1_pt1 | contig 10787 bp, 14 predicted proteins | sample 5559151 | NCBI WGS metagenome assembly JAABUL01 (sample SAMN10711876, study PRJNA513368) | rock metagenome | isolation source: Antarctica rocks | place: Antarctica: Victoria Land, Pudding Butte sud | reverse complement strand
CGCTCAATCTGACGCCCCATGACGTCTGCCCCTCCTGGAACTACACCATCCAACCCCGTTCCGGTGCGACAGGCGATCCGGCTGCGCTCGCACCAAAACGGGAAGTTATTGTTTAACGAGCCCTTAGCTCGTGCGCGAGGTGACACGTCATAACTTGAAAAAAGAGGAGGCATACATGGTCGAGCCACGCACGGCGCCGTACGGGTCGTGGGCCTCGCCGATCTCAGCGCGGTCGCTCGTCGCCGGGACGGTCGGGCTTGGCGACATCGCGCTTGACGGCGCCACTATCTACTGGAGCGAGTCGCGCCCACAAGAGGGCGGCCGCGTTGTCCTCGTACGGCGTGACCCTGACGGCGCGACGACGGACGTGACGCCCGCCCCCTTCAGCGTACGCACGCGCGTCCATGAGTACGGCGGCGGCGCCTATGCCGTCGCCGACGGCACGGTCGTCTTCTCCAACGACGCCGACGGACGCCTCTACCGCCAACACACAGGCGGTACGCCGGAACCGCTAACGCCCGCGTCAGCGGACGACGCGCCGGCGCCGCGCGCGTTGCGCTATGCCGATCTGTTGGTCGACCGAGCGCGCGCCCGCGTCATCGCCGTACGCGAGGACCATACCGTGGTCGGGCGTGAGCCAGTCAACACCTTGGTCAGCGTCGCGCTAGGAAACGCCGGCGGCTCGGGCCTCACGCCCGGCGCTGACGCGGGCGCGGTGCTGGTCGAGGGGGCGGACTTCTACGCCTCGCCGGCCCTCTCTCCCGACGGCGCCCACCTGGCCTGGCTCTCCTGGGACCACCCCAACATGCCGTGGGATGGCACGGAGTTATGGGTCGCGCCGCTCGACGCCGTCGGGCGCCTCGGCGCGCCGGAGTTGGTCGCGGGCGGTCCCGCCGAGTCGATCTTCCAGCCGCGGTGGTCGCCCGATGGCGTGCTGCACTATGTCTCGGACCGCACCGGCTGGTGGAACCTCTATTGGTGGCGGGACGGGCACAGCGCGGCGCTGCTGTCCCCCGATCTCCATGTAGGGGAAGCCGAGTTTGGGCTCCCGCAGTGGGTCTTCGGCCAATCGACGTACGCCTTCGCCGCGCCCGAACGCATCCTGTGCGCCTGTACGCGCGGCGGCGCATGGCGCCTGTTCGACCTTGATACAGCATCGGGGGAGCACGCGCCCGTCGCCGTGCCGTACACCGAGATCAGGGGCGTGTGCGTCGGGGGGGATGCGCGAGCGATTTTCGTCGGCGCCTCGCCCACGACGCCCGCCGAGCTGGTGGAACTCGACCTGGCGACAGGCCACATCGCGGTGCTCCGTCAATCGAGCGAGACGGCGCTTGACGAGGGCTACCTCTCGGAGCCCGAGCCGGTGGAGTTTCCGACCGAGGCTGACCGCACGGCCTACGCCTTCTACTACCCTCCACGCAACCGGGACTACACGGCGCCGCCGGACGAGCGGCCACCGCTGATTGTGGTGAGCCACGGCGGCCCGACTGGCGCGGCAAGTACGGCGCTCACGCTGGGCACGCAATACTGGACGAGCCGTGGCTTCGCCGTGCTCGACGTCAACTACGGCGGCAGCACTGGCTACGGCCGCGCCTATCGTGAGCGGCTCGACGGGGCCTGGGGTGTAGTCGATGTCGAAGACTGCGTCAACGGCGCGCGCTATCTCGTGGAACAGGGCCGCGCCGACGGTGCGCGGCTGATTATCCGCGGCGGCAGCGCCGGCGGCTACACTACGCTCGCCGCGTTGACCTTCCGCGATGTGTTCACGGCGGGGGCCAGCCTCTACGGCATCGGCGACTTGGAGGCGCTGGCGCTGGAGACGCACAAGTTCGAGTCGCGCTACACCGACCGCCTGGTCGCGCCCTACCCCGCGTGGGCCGAGTTGTACCGGACGCGCTCGCCCATCCACCACGTCGAGCGCCTGGCCGCGCCGGTCATCTTTCTGCAGGGACTCGAGGACAAAGTCGTGCCGCCGGGTCAGGCCGAGGCCATGGTCGCGGCGCTGCGCGACAGGGGCGTGCCGGTGGCCTACCTCGCCTTCGAGGGCGAAGGGCACGGCTTCCGCCGCGCCGAGACCATCATCAGGGCGCGCGAGGCCGAACTATACTTCTACGCGCGCGTCTTCGGCATCGACCTCGCCGAGTCCATCGAACCGGTCCCGATAGATAACCTATGAGAGCCTCTCGAAGGGGAGCTGGCGCCGCTGCACGCATCTGGACAGGCGCGTATACGCGCCGGTCGTCGCGGATAGGTGTTATCGGTGTCATCGCTCGGCTGCCGTGGGGACCGGATGAGGGCTATTCCCGTCGCCGCGCCATCATATGAGCATCGACGTACACGCCGTTGCGCAGCGCGAACTGGCGCGCCGTCCCCTCGATGACAAACCCGAACTTCTCATAGAGGTGGATGGCCGGCGCGTTGTCCGTGTAGACCGACAATTCGATGCGGCGCAGCCCCAGCCAGTTGTCAGCGAGGTCCACCATCGCCGCCATCAACGCCGTGCCGACGCCCCGCCCCTGGACGTCGTCGTGCACGCCCATGCCGATGCCGCCACAGTGGCGTCGTCGCGGGGAGGATTCCGGGTGTAAGCCCAAGCTCCCCACGACGCGGCCATCAATCTCAGCGACGAGGCTATACGTCTCGGGCGCCTGCCGCGCCAGTCGCTCCCGGCGTGCTTCGACCGATTGGTACGGGAGTTGGAGCGTGCCGGCGATGACGCCGGGGCAGTTGAAGATCGCGGCGATCGCCTCGACGTCGCGTGGCTCACGCGCGCGGACTTGGATCGCTGTCATTGGGTTACGCCTTTCCATTAGCGTGGACCGCGTACCCCAGCGCGTCGGCCCAGAATCGCGGGCTTCCGAGCCAACCAGAGTTCGCGCTTCAATATACCACGCAGCCGCCGCGGACGCGACCGGCGCCTGATCCCCACGCGATGGCATAGCGCCCCCTATCGGTATGGATACTATTGATGGAATGGACGCGAAAGGGATATGCTATCGCTACCATGAGCGCATGTCGCAAGCGCTACCGTACGAGGAAGGAGGGACATCATGAGCATGACAGTACTGGACCGCGACGAGATCGAACAATCTCTCGCGCTCCTCGAAACAGCGGCCGCGACCGACGCCAACGTCAAGGCCGCCACAGACAAGCTGAAGCGCGCGCTGCGCGAGGCGGACAGGCGTAGCCTGCTCACCACCGCCGAGGCCGCCGCGGCGCTGGGCATCCGCTCGATCAACACTGTGAAGCGATGGGTCAAGATCGGCTACATCAACGGCGTGCAACGCAATGGGCGCACGATGATCCCGGTCTCCGAGGTCGAGCGCATCCGTGACGACGACCGGGTGCGCGCGCAACGCGCCTTGAGCAAGCTGCAAGAAGAGATCGCTGACTTCGACGGCGACGGCCTTACGGACGAAGAAATGGAGGGGCTGAGGACCACGCGGCCCGGTCGACCACCGTGGGAAAAGTAGAGGGTCAACGCTCGAAGATGTCGTCTATGGACACCGCGAGGCCCGCGAAGCCGGGCGGCGCGGGGAGCGTATCCTTTGGGCCGAATGATCGCGCGGTCCGTCCCTCCGACCAGACCACGATGCAGGGGATGAGCGGGTAGAGCAGCCAGATCGTCCGCGCGCCAGCGGCGAGCAAGTCAATGACTTTCTGTTGCGTATACGCCGCGTTGTCTTCGGGCAAGACATTGTCGATCGCGAGGGTCGGCGGCTCCGGCGCGAACGCGTCGGGATGCTCGTCAAAATAGGGGTCGAGGCGCGCGAGTTGCTTCGGTGTATACGCCGCGATACTCAACCCCCGTACCTGGTCCGGGTCGTCGGGCAAGCTGTAGCGCACGCCCAGATTGGGCAGGATCCCGCCCACGGCAAGGCGCGCTGCCCGCTCCCGCGCGGCTCCGTAATCCTCGTCCTGCAAGCCGGCGCGCTGGCCGCTGTAGTCGAACCAGATCCGCATGAACGCGGAGATAGCCAGGCCGTGGGCGGCGTAGCCCGGTTTGCGCATCACGACTTTCCCGCGCACGAGTTCCGCTTTCTTCCACGGGTCGGGCGTCGCCATGTATTCCTCGAACGTCATCATCGCGCCCTCCTCTCCGGCCACATACGTTCAGCATATCGCGCCTTGGTCTCGGAAAGAGGCTGGCGCTGTATCACCAGGGCAACTCAGCGATTACGTTCCCACCTGCCCTTTGAACCCACGGACAGTCAGATCGCGCTGTACGGAATCATACAAGGCGCGCCTGACGAACGGCATCCTCCGCCTGCTCGGCGGCGGGATCGGGCCATTCACCTGGGTAGCGCGCCTCGACGGCCCATTCCGTCAGATCTGTCAAATCAAGAAACTGCTGGGTCAGCGGCCAGTCCGATGGAATCAGGTTGCGCAGCGCATTCAGGTTGTGCGACCGGGGCGCGTCGAGTTGGAGGAAGACCAGCACCGCTTTCAAAGCCTTCTCGGCGCCCTGTTGCGCAAGGAAACAGGCGTGACGCGGCGCGTACCACGACCGTTGGATCATGGCCTCGGCCTCTGTCAGATCCTCCGTGGCATAACGCAGCCAGCGCGTTGTAATGGCCGCCACCACGCCGGCGTCGTCAGGCTGCATGGATAACTTTGCCCTCTGCTAAGGCCGGGCGCAGGATCGTCCCGACAAGCCGGCCGCGCCGGACGATTTCGTCTGGAGTCGTAACGATGACGTCGACGCCGATCGGCAAGTCGCGCAACGCGCGCATAATCTCGACGGCCATGCCGCGCTTATCGCCAACGTCCGGCAGGACAACCACTATGTCAATGTCGCTATCCGCCCTGGCGTCGCCCCGCGCTTGTGAGCCGAAAAGGATGATCTGGCGGGGCTGGAAGCAGCGAACGATACGCTCTACAATAACTGGAAGCGCTTCCGCAGCCGTCATGATGGATTCTCCTCGCGCCTAGTCGCCTATCTCGCAGTCTACCACTATACGGCTTGCCCAGCTGCCCCCAATGCTATAATCCTGACTGACGACTCACGACTCACGACTCACGACTTGGAGCATGCATGAACGAGGACACGATCGCGGGGTTCCTGGAGGGGTTGGCGTCGGGCGCGCCTGTCCCTGGCGGCGGCGGGGCCGCCGCGCTCTCGGCCGCCATGGGCGCGGCGCTCGTCGCCATGGTTTGCAACCTGACGATAGGGCAGGAGAAGTATCGCACCCATGAGGAGACGATGGCGCGTCTCCTGGTCGAGGCGACGGAGCAGCGCGCGCTGGCGCTCGCCCTCGCCGCTGAGGACGGCGCGGCTTATGGCGCGGTGCGCGCTGCCTACGGGCTGCCGCGCGGCGCCGATGAGGAAAAACGGACGCGCCAGGCTCAGATTCAGCAGGCGCTCAAGGGCGCGGCCGATGTGCCGCTGCGCACCGTCGCCGTGGCCGCGCGCATCATCGATCTCTGCGCCGAGGCGCTGCCCGGCGGCAACCCCAACGTCGTCAGCGACATCGGCGTCGGCGTCCTGTGCGCGCGCGCGGCCCTCGACGGCGCCGCGCTCAATGTGCGCACGAACCTGGCCCTGATTCGCGATGACGCCTTTAAGAGCGAGACATCGGCCGACCTGGAGCGCCGCCTCGCCGCCGCCCGGCCGCGCGCCGATGAGGTGGCCCGGCAAGTAGAGGAGAGGATCGGGCGATGACGGCGACAATCCTGGATGGCCGCGCTATGGCAGCGGAACTGCGCCGGCGGGTGAAAGAAGATGTGGCGGAGTTACGCGCACGCGGCGTCACGCCGGCGCTGGCCGTGGTCGTGCTTGGCGACGACCCGGCCGCGCGCTCCTACGTGCGCGGCATCGAGCGCGCCTGCGCGCAGACCGATGTTCTGTGCGCGGTACATCGCCTTGGAGAAGAGGCCACCGAGGTCGAGTTGACGCTGCTGCTGGACCGCCTGAGCGCCGACGCCGACGTGCACGGCGTCATCGTGCAGACGCCGCTGCCAGCCGGGATCGACGCCGCGCGCGTGGGCGCGCATGTGGCCGTGGCGAAGGACGTCGACGGCCTCAACCCGACCAGCGCGGGGCGGCTGCTGGTGGGCCTGTCGAGCTACGCGCCTGCGACGGCCACGGCGGTGATGGAGATCCTGCGCCAGGGCGCGGTCCCCCTGCGCGGCAGCCGCGCGGTGGTGGTCGGGCGCAGCGTCGTCGTGGGCAAGCCGGTCGCGCTGCTGCTGTTGCGCGAGGACGCCACGGTCACGGTGTGCCACTCGCGCACCGTCGACCTCCCGGCGGTGGCGCGCATAGCCGACGTGCTGGTGGTGGCGATCGGGCGGGCCAAAATGGTCGGGGCCGACTGGGTCAAGCCGGGGGCGACGGTGATCGACGTGGGCATCAACGCGATCGAGGGGGGCGTGGGCATCGTCGGCGACGTCGACTACGACGCCGTGGCGCCTATCGCCAGCGCCATCACGCCCGTCCCCGGAGGCGTCGGCCCGCTCACCCACGTGATGCTGCTGCGCAACACGCTCGACGCGGCGCGGTCACAGCGCTTGATCCCGTAAACCCTGGCTGAAGCGTCAAAGGGGATTGCGCGGTCTTCGTTATCGAAGTAAATTGTTGTCAGTAATAGGTCGATGCGTCAATAACTCGCGGATTGATAGGAGGTGGACGATTATGGCTATTACGTCGGAAAGAGCGAAATGTCAGGAGTTATCGCGGGATGAAGGCCGCGCGCTCTTTGATCGACAGGCGCGTTATCATTTGGGCATAAGCGGTGATGAATTCATACGCGCCTGGAATGCAGGTGAGTTTGATGATGATCCCGACCGTCCCGAGGTCATGGAAGTTGTTATGCTGCTACCATTTGCTAAGTAGGAATTGTAGGAGTACTGGCAAAAGAGATTGGCGCATTACGTTCGCATTTATAAAGGGATGGGACGTGGCGAGTAGAACTCCACGAGAGGCTGTAGAGGCTTTTATGCAACCATTGCAGCTTTCGTTGAGTTGCATTACCGAGGCGGTATTGAATTATCGAAGCTACAGCAATAAAGACTACCCAAGACAGGAACCTTTGCCTCTGACCATTAACAACGGCTACCCCGTACCGCTCCTCGTCGATGATGACTTATTTTTATCGTTCAGGATGTTCTACCGCGTCGACTCGGACTCCAAAGGACGCGGCTCGTGGGAAGCTGCCGTTGCAGCGTACAGCTATTTGCTGAACGACCGCGCCCACCAAGAAATCCTGGCGTACCACTGGCATCCCGATACCCGTAACAGCGTGGGTTTCCCGCACATGCACCTTGGAGCAGGAACGGGCATGACCCGGCGGGAACTCTTTCGCGCTCATTTACCTACCGGGCGTATCGCCTTGGAGGATATAGTCCGGCTAACGATCATCGAGTTTGGCGTCCAGACGTATCGTGATGATTGGCGCGAGGTTCTGACCGCCAACGAGGGTCAACTCAAAACATGACGGATATGGGTCTATTACGATATGTCATATGACCTGCCCTTCGACTGGGGCGCCCGCACCTATGTGATGGGTATCGTCAACGTGACGCCGGATAGCTTCTCAGGCGATGGGCTGCTCGACGGCGCTGGCACTGGCAGAGGGGGCGACGTGGCGGCGGTGGCGCAAGCGCGCGCCTTCGAGGCCGCCGGAGCCGATCTGATCGACGTGGGCGGCGAGTCAACGCGGCCGGACCACGCGCCGATCGACACCGCGACAGAGATCGCGCGCGTCGTACCCGTCATACGCGCCATCGCCGCCGCCGTTTCTATCCCCATCTCTATCGATACCTCCAAAGCCACCGTCGCTGAGGCTGCGCTAGCGGCGGGGGCGCGCGTGGTCAACGACGTGTGGGCGCTCGCCGCCGACCCCGACCTGGCCGGCGTGGTAGCGCGCGCCGAAGTCCCGGTCGTGTTGATGAACAATAGGCGTGGCAAGACCTATACGGATCTCGTGCCCGACGTCATCGCGGACCTCGCCGCGCGCGTCCGGTTCGCCGAGGCGGCCGGCGTCGCGCGCTCCCGCATCATCATCGACCCCGGCATCGGCTTCGACCGTACCGGCGCGCCCGACCTCGAACTGATCGACCGCCTCGCCGAGCTCAAGGTCCTGGGCCTGCCCATCCTGATTGGCCCCTCACGCAAGCGCTTTATTGGGCGCATCCTCGCCGATGCGCGGGGCGACGCGCCGCCCGACGAGCGCCTGGAGGGGACCGCCGCGGCCGTAGCCGTGGGCATCGCGCGCGGCGCCGACATCGTGCGCGTACACGACGTGGCCTCCATCGTCAAGGTCGCGCGCGTCACCGACGCCATCACGCGCCGAGGAAAGAAAGTGACGAGTGACGAGTGACGAGTGATTAACCTCACCCATGCGTAGCGGCATGGGCGGATATATGTTCAAGCCGCCAGTGAGTATAGCGCGCTATCATGAAGAGAGGGATCAGCTGACGGCTGATCGCTGATAGCGTAGAAAAGAGGTACTCATTTGACGTCACAAAACACACCAAATTCGCCGATCCGCGTTACTGTGTGGGGCGAGAACGTCCATGATCGGCGCGACGAGAAGGTGCGCGCCGTTTATCCCGAGGGCATGCACGAGGCCATCGCCGCCGGCCTACGCGAACAACTGGGCGCTGACGTCGTCGTGCGCACGGCCACGCTCGACCAGCCCGCGCATGGCCTCTCTGATGACGTGCTCGCCACGACCGATGTGCTGACGTGGTGGGGGCACACCGCGCACGAGCAGGTCTCCGACGAGGTCGTGGAGAAGGTCCACCAGCGCGTCCTCAACGGCATGGGGCTGCTCGTGCTGCACTCCGCCCACTACTCCAAGATCTTCAGGCACCTGATGGGCACGAGTTGCTCACTGCACTGGCGCGAAGTCGGCGAGCGCGAGATCGTATGGACGGTCAACCCCGGCCACCCCATCGCCGCGGGTGTCCCCACGCCTTTCATCGTCCCTCAGCAAGAGATGTACGGCGAGTACTTCGACATCCCGCAGCCGGACGAACTGATCTTCATCTCGTCGTACAGCGGCGGTGAGGTCTTCCGCGGCGGCTGTACCTTCACGCGCGGATGGGGCAAAATCTTCTACTTCAGCCCCGGCCACGAGACCTACCCCGTCTACTTCCAGCCCGAAATCCGGCGGGTCATCGCCAACGGCGTGCGCTGGGTCTACAATCCGCAGGGTGTGCGCGCCGAGCCGTACCCGGCCGCGAACTCGCCCACCGGCTGGTTCGAATGATGAAGAGAGTGTGCGTGTTCTGCGGGTCTAACGTCGGTCGGCGTCCAGTCTATCGTGAGGCGGCCCAGGCGATGGGCGCGGCGCTGGCGCGGCGGAACCTCGGGTTGGTCTACGGCGGCGGCAAGGTCGGCCTGATGGGGGCGGTGGCCGACGCCGCGCTGGCCGCGGGCGGCGAGGTCATCGGCGTGATCCCCGACTTTCTTGAGGCCAAGGAGGTTGGGCACCGGGGGCTCACCGAGTTGCGCGTCGTCAGTTCCATGCACGAGCGTAAAGCCATGATGGTGGAGTTGTCCGACGGCTTCATCGCGCTCCCCGGCGGCTACGGCACCCTCGAGGAGTTTGGCGAGATCCTCACCTGGGCGCAGTTGGACCTGCACCACAAACCCATCGGGCTGCTCAACGTCGCGGGCTACTACGATGCGCTGCTGCGGCTGTTCGACCACGCCGTGGACGAGCAGTTCCTCAGCCCGTCCCTGCGCGCCTTCGTGCGGGAGGAGTCCGACCCCGCGCGCCTGCTCGATGCGCTGGCCGCGCACGAGCCGCGCACGGTCGACAAGTGGGGCCAGCGCGATGCGGAACTCTCGGATAGGACGTGACATCCTTTAAGAACGTACGCCGTCGAGATTTCCCTGCGGATGGCATAATACAATTATGCCCACAACATATGAACAACGCGAGAATAGGGAGGTCTATTACGTGAAAGCGAGTGATTTGAAAGGGCGGGCGGTCGTCACGCTCTCCGACGCGGCTAAGGTAGGGACAATCGACGACATCCTCTTCGACGCGGAGTATCGCGCCGTGCTGGGCTTCCGCGTCAAGAAAGGGACGTTTGGCAAGCCCGACGCCGTGACGCGGGAGAACGTCACGGCGGTTGGGGCCGACGCGGTGACCGTGACGAGCCCCGACGCCATCAACGTCGAGGATCGCTTAGGGAGCCTGACCGGAGCGCCCTCCTACAGCCAGGCCAAGAGCAAGGCGCGCGTCGTGACCGAGGGCGGCACGCTACTGGGTACCATCGACGAGATGGAGCTCGACGACGAAGCTCGCGCCGTCACGGAGTACATCCTGTCAGCGCCACTATGGGACCGCCTTAGGCACAATGAGCCGCGCATCCCCGCCCAACAAGTCCTGCGTATGGGCGAGGGCGCCATCATGATCGTGCCCAACAGCGTGGCCGAGAACCTGAAGCCCGAATAGTCGGAAGTCGGAAGTCGGAAGTCGCGAGTATTCGCGATACCTAAGTAAGCCCTTTCAATCGTAAGGCGACTTTGGGCAAACACGCTAACGTATGACTTCCGACTTCCGACTACTCCTCCCCGAACGCGGCCGCCACGACACCCGCGATGCGCCGCAGGTCGTGCGTGGATTCGACGCGGCGGGCCGTGCCGGTGTAGGAGCGCATCACCAACGATTGGGTGAGGGCGTGGGGCGGACGGTTGCGCACGCCGCGCAACAGTTCGCCATCAGTGACGCCGGTCATGGCCATATAGACCTGGTCGCCGCCGCGGCAGAGGTCCGGCGCCGTGAACACGCGCTCCGCGTCGAGCCCTTCGCGCGCGGCTTCGGCGCGCTGCT
>JAABUL010008175.1_pt1 | contig 10788 bp, 10 predicted proteins | sample 5559151 | NCBI WGS metagenome assembly JAABUL01 (sample SAMN10711876, study PRJNA513368) | rock metagenome | isolation source: Antarctica rocks | place: Antarctica: Victoria Land, Pudding Butte sud | reverse complement strand
GAGCGGACTCCCCTTGTATACGATTATGCTGATGTGAATAGTAGTCATGATGTAGTCTTAGAATCGTCGGCTGTAGCTCTCTCCACGTGGCCTCGTAAGTTACAGTCGTTGTGGTTCATGCACCCGAACAGGTAAGGCCACTTGCGTCACGCCTTCCAATCTATTATTGCGTTGCAAGGTCGGTCAAATATGCAGCCTGTGCAGAAGGACTATTCCGCTCTGGCCCCAAACGTTTCAGTATTGATCTACGGCATCTGTGAACAGTCCGCCGTTCTTGATGACGAAGCGAGGTAACGACTGGTAGCCGTCATCGACTTCCCTTCTCCTTGCTAGACGCGAGGCTTTGATGTTGCATAGTCTTACGCCTATCCTTCTTGTGGCCGGTTTCTGAAGGGATTTCGAGTCTGCCGACTGAAGCGTGACATTCTCTGAGGCTCACCCGGCGTCGAAGATTCAGGCGCTAGTATGGTCATCTCATCTCCCTGGGACGAGTGCACAATTCTCGTGCAAGTAATGTTCACCCTTTCAACTCCCTACACAAATCAATATCATTGCATCCTGTAATTTCAACTCATTTGATTCCTGAAGATTCCCTCCTGCTTCAGATGGCTTCGCTCCTGCACTCAGCGACTTCTGTACCATCTTCTCAAGGCCTCGCTCCAATGCCACCAGTAGCGCATTTCGGTAGAAGCCTTACTGACCGTTGGCGTCTGCCCTGGCACTGTCCATTCGTGGACAGAGATTTGTGCTTGCTATGATGTCACCTCGCTTCCTTTCCCTTGGCAGCGAATGACCTTTTGCTGGGGAGGGCACCGTTGGCAAAGAAGCCGAAAACTGCTATTGATCTTGATTGGCTTATGCAATTGATAAATTTAACATTCTCATGTGGAGCGGCTGGATTTTGAAGCGCTTTACCAATCACCTCGAATCAATGGGTGATCTTCTATAGGTGCTGCTCTCGTATCGCTTCAGGTCTATTGTCCTAACTTTTCGGGCTGTGAGGACTGAGTGAGGATGCATCCGGCTATGCCAAGTAAGCATCTGATTGAAGGACAACTACTCTCTAGCCACCCGCTCCCTCATTATCGCGATCTTTATTCCAAAGACTTCTCTCCAAAAGATCCTCAAGCTCGCAGAGATGAATTCCTTGGAATGAACTCCACCCAGACGGCTTCGCGGACTGTACACCCAAAGCTGGTCGTGGACCCTCGATGAACGGACGAACCAGATCCATAGCGACGGTCACGCGATTGAAGTCGAAAGGGTTTTTCAACTTAATCTCTGATCCCGGTACTAGGTCTACTTCTTCTCCCTGTGGTATTCTCCCCGGCCACCAGCTATGAACCGAGAACGCCGGACTGAACTCGATCACATACTGGTCGCCTTGGACATCAACGATTCGAGCAGGAAGATAGAGTTGCGAATTGTTGGTATCATGGTAATGAAAACGGAAATCCGGGTACATGACGGGTGCCTCGATAGTGTCGTCGATGTGGAAGCGACGATAGGGTCGAACATCGTACGTGTCGATGTTTCTCCGCCACGGCCTCCAGAGTCGCCGCGTGCCCTTCCCGAGTTGTGTCAACTGTTCTTCTGGAAAAAACAGATTGTCGTCATCTGTCTCGTTTAGTCCACCACTGTGGCTAGCTCGTGTATCGTTGGTTTCGCCTTTCTTGGGTAAATTCTCCCAATCGACAAACTCGATCTCCTCGCCGTCAACTGCTGTGACTCTTGAATCGTACCAAAGCCCGTCGTACTCGATCTAGCCACTCATGATAAGAATCAAATGTCAAAAGATTTCTGACGTAGTGCTCTAGCGAGATAGTGCATACCTGAATCTTCTCGCCAACTTTCGGCGGGTGAATGAATACCTTCGACGGCCCCAATAGCATGTAGTCAAATTTCGGTATAGCGGAACACAAGAAGTTGTCGTTTACGTGTAACATACAACCGGACGAAGTCTTAAGAGGCCTTGTGCAAAATTCAACAGAAGTTGAATTATTACAGGCTGTAATGATGTACTCACCGCCTTGACATGCCTTGAACTCGGCGATAAGAAGGTCGCAGCTCCAGACATGATCGTCCGAGTCCAGCTCATGACGGATGGACAATGCAGCGCCAATAGAGAGGCCTTCGACCGGCCGAATTTGCTTGGACAGACTCTTCCGCTCAATTTGGCCAGTTTGCAGGTAACGAACGTACACGTGAACATCTCCGGCCGTTCCATCAAAGTATGCAGAGATAGCATCGCTGCTTGATTCCATAGTGTCCCGTACAGTGACGATTCCAAGTTCAGCAGGTGTTGGAATGGCCACGATTTGAGCATATATCCATCCAATATGACCAGAAGGAGACTCAATTGCCGCTGGTAAGGCAAGATCGCCGGACGCTCTTGCGCATTCGACAAGCGTACCGTAACCTGCGCTTTCGAAGACCAGCCTCCTCAAAGTGTCGGACAAGGAACGATCGTGTATCAGTGTGAAATAGTCCTCAGGTTTGACGTAGCCCTTGTGCAGCGGATCGAGAGCGGATCGAAGAGCCGGGAGCCAGAGAGGCCGGATGGTGGAAAGATGACGTATGCCACTTTGATCGACGGAATAATGAGACCCTTGTAGGCGTAAGTAGTCTATATTTCCAGTTCCAGCAATCCCGGTCGGCATCATTTTGAGAACGAAGGACGTTTCTACCTCATGTACAAAGCGCGCCCAAGAAACATAAAACGTCTGTTGAGAAAGCGACATGTCAGTATGATATGCAACCTTGGCGAATGGAAGCAGAGTGTGGGTAACGCTTCAAGCGAAATTACCTCATAGCGAAGAGCCGAGGCGTAAAGTTGGCCTTTCTGGAATCGATCTTTCCAGAATGATGCTCCTTCTGGGTTCTGCGCTTGATAATCTTGAATGGCCGACGCATCAGGAAACAAAGTAATCTCTTGGAGCTGGCGCTGAAGGTTTTTGCATTCCTTCATGAGATTTTCCACCATCTGGTCGATGCTAGTGAATCCCGTGCGAAGGTTTGGGTCCAGCAAATTATCGGGCAAAGTAGTGGTTGTCGCGATGGTGGATTTGAGAGATTCTTTCATACTCGAGTCTCTCTGGTGCTTTCGGACGTCCGAGAGAAATGAAACAGACAGTATGCCAGTTATCTTCTGAAGTTGTTCAGCCTTATCCCGAATCTCGGCGAGAATGCTAGGAATTCGAGCAAAAAGCACCACCCGCCTAGTGATGCTTTTGCCATTTCTCGCTGTCTTCTGAGTCGCAGATGTCATTCCAGCGGGTTCGACGCCCAGGACTTTTGCACACTTGTTGTAAGACTCTTGAATACTTTTCAAGATATCTAGCATTCTCATGAACTCTGACGAATCGGCCAAGATGACGTCATTCTCTGATCCCTCGAACACATTCGACAGAACCTTAAGATGTATGGTAAGCAGCAGAAGGTCGTTGTTAGCTCGTTTCATGGCGTCAATTCGATCGTGGAGATCCTTCCCCACATTGATGAGGATAGTCACGACAGCAAGGATATCGCCCACCGACATAATGATGACCTGGCCAGAGGAGGTTGTTGGCAACCCGTGAGTTATCCCGTGATTACTGCTGGTATAAAACTTAGTTTTGGCTACAATCCAGAACAGAAGTTTTGGTACGTATTGTTAGGGAGCACTTTACCTCTAGACTGATCCGTGGGCAGGAGGAGGGGAACGGATTGTGGCACTCTGCTAGGGCGGTGCACCGTTAAAAAGAACTTCGCTGTAAACTAGAAACTGTTGCGCCTTAAGTGTCCGAATTGTGATACCATGACAAACTTGATGTTCAAAAGAAGAGGTGTGTTGAATTCTGTCTGTGCGCCGGAAGTCGCCCTAAGCCAGGTATATATGTGGCAAGATTAGTAATGTAGATTGTTTCTCCACCTATGATAGCTCTTGACGAGATGTTACTCTACGGTGACAGAGCGCGCAGCAGTGACGGGCGCCTGCAGTAGCAGCTACGGAAGGCGCCCAAGGGCTATCGTTCGGTGGCTTACACAATGATTGGCCCTGCAGTATATTTATATACAGGCTTTAGGCGCCGGAGCCAGTCTTATTGTTTGCTGACGTTGTGGTGGAGCGATAAGCTGCCAAGTTTTGGAGCGGCAGTAACCAATTCTGTATGTATGTATGCCTTAGGACGCAAGGACGCAAGGACGCCATGTATGTGCCCGGAAGACATCTCGGAGAGACCCCACTAACTTACGTCATGCGTGAAAATCGACTTAAATCAGCATCACCCTCGCCATTTCACTCGCTGAACAACCACTCGTTGCCAACCGCGCCACAAGACAGTGACGTCCTGGCTTCCTTAGGCGCACACTTTCTCGTCCGATCCTATGGAAAGATGGCTGAAACAATCTGGAGCGTCAGGCTTGGACGACTTGGAGCTTGTCGACTTCTCGGACACTGGGCGCGGCGTCAGAACGCTGCGGCGATTTGAGGAAGGAGAAAAAGTTTTCACCATTCCACATGGCGTTCTTTGGACAGCGAAACATGCATATGCTGATCCCGTCCTTGGGCCAGCCCTTCTCTCGGCGCGGCCGCCCTTGTCTATCGATGACACCTTGGCCACGTACATTCTCTTTGTCCGGTCGCGCAGGTCGGGATATGATGGCCTCCGAAGCCATGTAGCAGCGTTACCTGCGAGCTATACTTCGAGCATCTTCTTTGCGGAGGCGGAGTTGGAACTTTGTGCAGGAAGTTCGCTCTACACCACCACGAAGCACCTGGATCGACAGATTGAAGACGATTATAAAGAATTAGTAGCGCGACTGTTTGGACGACATCAAGGATTGTTCCCTCGCGACAAGTTTACCATCGATGATGTAAGTATACAACACAGGGAAGATGCTGCGAACCGGCTACTGACATTTATTTCCAATTTTTCAGTACAAGTGGGCACTTTGCACCGTGTGGAGTCGTGCGATGGATTTCAAGCTGCATGATGGAGATTCAATTCGACTTTTGGCGCCCTTTGCAGACATGTTGAATCACTCTTCCGATGTTGGGCAGTGTCATATCTACGATCCTCTGTCTGGAAACCTCTCTGTTCTTGCCGGAAAAACCTACGAACCTGGAGATCAGGTACGTCTGTCTGCTTTTCTGATGCTGCTGATGAGTGCGCTTACCTAGAAGTATTCTTCCAGGTTTTCATCAATTACGGACCTGTTTCAAACAACCGTCTTTCACGTCTCTATGGCTTTGTCGTGCCTGATAATCCCAACGACAGCTATGATCTCGTTCTTGCGACGCATCCCATGGCGCCATTTTTTGAGCAAAAGCATAAACTTTGGATAGCGGCTGGGCTCGATTCTACCTCCACTATCTCTCTTACTCTCACCGAGCCGCTACCAAGCAGCGTTCTTCGATACCTCCGCATTCAACGACTGAACGAATCCGATCTTGCTGTGGTGGTGCCTCATCAAAGCGATGCTGCATTCGAGAAAATCAGCGATTCAAACGAAGTGGAGGTTCTGGAGTCCTTGGTTGAATCGATCTCTACTCTTCTTGATGGGTTTGCACTTCAATTAGAAAAGCTAGAAGAGCAAATCGCGGAGGGGTTCTATACTCCGGCAGGGAACGCATGGTTGGCAGCACACGTCAGTCTAGGTGAACAGCGGGTATTGAGATTGACGAGAAAGACAGCGGAGGCTTCGTTGGCGGCGGCAGAGAGTGGGAATGGAGATATGAGGGGCTTGTTGTCGACACCGGCCCAATGCGCGAAGTGCAAAAAGGTCCTTGCGCAGTTGATGCGGTGTGGAAGGTGCAACGAGGTCATGTACTGCGGGCGGGCTTGCCAGGTCGCCCATTACAAAGAGCACAAGGCAAATTGCCGAGCTACAGCAGCTAACACTGGTTCTAGGAAGACATTGTAAGACATCATTTGCTAGTGGCGTCATCGCAGGTACTGTTCATTGATGTACATGACTGACGGTTTTGAGTTATGCACCTGCTGTACTTTGCGCTAGCTCACGGATGTCTGCAAGGTACAATTGCACATTTGTGAAGTAAGGTTGCTTTGAATCTACAGACATCCGCGAGGTAGGCATAGCAGTCCTCTGTGATACTTGAACGTGACCTCATCATCTTTGCCGCGAGCGAGAGGATGGCGTAGGGCGGGATCTTGTCGACGGCGAAGGAGGTGAGCTCAAGCTGCCATTTATCAGCCTGAGAAGTGGCATCTCTCCTGTCGTCTCGTTGGTGAGACATTAAAGTAGTCTACAGTCGTGGTAGAGCAAGTCGGCATAACCTGGTGCGTGTCGTGCGGTCGCCAGATCAACCGATTCATATCTTAGCTTGCGATGGCTCACATCTTTAGGGTCCGAGATGCCTTCAAGGGGATTTATACAAATATGGAAGAACATCGACGGTGAGATAGTCCTGGTTTTGAGTCCTTCGTTGCGCTGACAGGTCCGACAGATCGACGCACTATCAGTCTCCACGGCGAAACTGTGCGAAGATTGGAACGACATGCAACTGAAGCGGGGTGGACTGTTGCTCAAGAAGCGACGCTTCGGTGCAATACTCGGGCTAAGGATGAGGGCGAAGCAAAGGCAGCGGCATCAGCAGAGGTGTGCACAAGCAACCAAGGCAAGTTTGGGGGTAATGAATTGCCTTGATTAGCCAATAGAAGGCCTCGATTTGTGCTTGCAAGCAAGCAAAGTGACTGTAATTGAACTTGCTTGCTCGTGATTGATGCCAAGGCTCCAGAATTGCTTCATCTCGTCCTAAGGAACGTCTACGACCTCTCTAGTTGCTGGTAGCGTGTCCGAGGGCTTTGTAAAGCCATTCTGATTGGCCGAGAGCGTTGTAAAGAAGGTCCTGCTTCCGTTAGCTCGTCCTAGCGCGCCGCGGGAGTGCCCGGAGTGAATACCTGTCTATTGTGACCAATCCTCCTTTCGTCCACTGCTTGACTGACATTATATCGTTGATCGTGGTGTCTTTGAGAGTCCGTCGCCGTGGCGACACCGTGAATCCACTCTCACTGAAGACTCGCCCAGGTTCGTCTAACATCACCGGTATAGCGTAAATATCCAGTGCAAGTGCAGCTAGTTGTGGCCAATAGAAATTGCTTATCGATCCAGTACTTGATTGGCGACTGGTGCTTCTCATTCACTTCGCGCTTGAAGAACATATCGCGCTTATAGTCTGCTATCTAATCGTCGATTGACGGCTCTTTAAACTCATCGTCGCTGCTGTCGTCCGGCCCCTTGGTACGCGGCTTCTTCGGAGGGGGCGGTGGCCCATCATCAGCTTTGTTCAGCCTTGTCTGGTCGTCTCCCTCGCACCCTCACTTCCATGGGCAAAAGTCTGCTCGTCGCAGATGTCTTGCAGCATTGTAGTCCATGTTGTAGGTCCGCTGCTCTCTGCACTTCGCGCAGGCATCCAGTCGCTGTTTTGGCCGCCACTCCTCGCTCATCTTGCGCGACGAATCCGTTGAAAGAGGGTCCATACAGATTCAGGCTTTACTATTGCCGGCATGGGCGCGGTCGTGATGGCGGTGGAGATTGTGAAGACTTTGAAAGCCAGATGGATATTCTTTGCAAAAGTTGCACAGGAACGTGGAGCATGTATTTCGAGTCATCTCTTATCAGGCGGAATCTCCCAAGTCTCTCACAGAATAAGGCCGCCGCTCGAGAGCTCGCCGGTATTAGTGGCCATCATGAAGGACGATGGCAGGCCTATTGGACCTACAGGGCGTAAAGGATCAATGCTGTGGCCGTCGTGAAAGAGAAACGTGTGGAAAGTGCAGCGCTTCGGGTGACGTACGGACATCTGTCTCGGCCCGAGATTCTCACGATCCGACTGCCTAGCTTGCCAAATTATGGTGGACTTTGGTGCTGGGCATTCATGTCCGTTCCTTCTGAATCTCTTCGCGAATCTCCGTCTCCACATAACACCAACAGTTTGTGCTAGGACCACGGACAATGAGAAATTCATGACTTTGGCTTTCCAAGCACTAAGGACTTGCACACTATCCAATCGTTGCAGGTTGGAAACCCCAATCATCTTGGCCAACAGCAGAGGATTCGGGGAAAACGAACGCCACGAGAGCGCCGCCGGACACTTTGGTAGAGGCACTACGCATGGTGAAAGTCATGTATCGATTCAAGCGGGTAACACCTGGCCGTAGCGGTTGTTTGTCGAAGGTGACTCGCCAGCGGAACGGACCGATCCGGCCAGCAGGGACGTCTACCCCATCATCCAGGTTTGTCTTCCATTCGCGTGTAACTCACATCTTTTCATCAGACCAGCACAGCGTTCGCTGAACACGACTCGATATACAATTCTGAACTTTTTGCGTGTTCAAGCTTGCGCTCTCCACAAATATGGTAGTAGACTTCAACACCGCTGAGTCGCAACACATCATTGTCGAGCGCTGCCGCCACATCTGCCCGAAGGACAAATCTGTCATCAGTCGCGACAATACCGTGAACCTGGTGGTAAGATTGACAAGCACAATTGCGGTGAAGTTTGGAATTGGCGTCACTGCTGCGGAAGCTTGTGCATTGCGATATGCATCTTGCACCCTCGACCCGGCGATAGTCAAGGTACCTGAGTTCATACAGTTCTTCACAACAAAAGATGATCTGCTTTGGACAACGGGATATCTTGTTATGTCTTTTATGGAAGGTACCATTCTGGACGAAGTGATATCCGCGGACTGTGGACGATTCCTCTGGCCGATCATCAAGGCGATGGATCACCTACATTCTTTCACAAGCTTGCGGCCTGGACCTTTAGACAGCGGCTACGCGCGCGGTCTCCTCTGGTCCGAAGTCACGTCTGGTCAAAGTTTTGCTTCCTGTGACGACCTACAGAGATATCTTGACGTGAGACTTGCCTTTCTTGGAAACACGGCAACCATCAATGTGAGAGATGTGCAGATGTCCTTCTGTCATCTAGATATTGCTCCACGCAATATTCTCGTGGGCAACGATGGCTCGATTGGCTTGTTAGACTGGGGCTGCGCTGGGTTCTACCCAAAAGTTTTCGACATCTGGGCGGTCACGTTCGAAGCACATATTAGAGGCCACTCCTTAATCGAAAGTTTAGCTACAGGATTGGCTGGAAGATGGAATTCCCGGGAATGCGCAGAGATTCACTCGCTCTCTATGATTTACTCAATCAACCAATTGACAACATTGTAGGTCATCTTGATCTTCTCTCGCAGGTTCTGAACTAATATGAAGGTACAGCCCGAATGACGTTGTACAGAAAGAGACTGACGATCTCATGCGCGCCGCAAGTGACCCCGAATGGATGCAAACAGGACCTTTGCCATTTGCGACGTAGCAGAGGAGATAGAAAGAGCTTCCAATCCGATATTTAGCCCTTTTTGGGGCCGCTGGAAAGCAAATCAAGTCGAACCTTTTCTGTCGTCTCTCCATCTGCCTCACTCACTGCAAAGGCTTTGGCTCGCCTAGAAGAACTCTCCAGCGATTACCGGCAAAGGAAGGGGCTGCTGACCGCGAGAGTAGTTATAATGGATGACTTGATTGATAACGTGAGTTGCATTACCGTCGATGTATCTTGCTTGGACTAGGTCATTGATGATAGTCCACCTGTACCCATACTGTAAGCATAGATCAGTCATACCTTACCCGATCATTTACACCCAATGCCGACAGCCAACGCCGGTGCCTGTCATCCGGTAACGCTGACGGCCGTGCTGTGCGATAAGCCGTAGTACATGGCCCACGGTAAGACCTGCGGTTGCGGCGAAGTCCCAATAACGGACAACGGTGTTTGTTAATTCGTATTCATACCGCGTGGCAGAGAATATGCCGATGTCTTCGCCGGAGTTCAGATTTGTTGCCATGTTTAGACGAACAGATCCGCCGTTTGGCAATACAAGGTATATCGACCAGTGGTTTTGACTCAACCACGCTCCTGCTGCGACAGGCCCGGCAGTGTGAGCTACGACCCGGATAGTACCAACAACGAGGGATGCGAGTTGGGCCGCGGACATCCTAGAGTTGAACAATGTCTCGTTTCTAAGCCGGAGTTAGATTAAGAGTCGCGTGCCCGTGACTGAATAAATAAGCAGAGACAATGTCAACCTCCTACGGTAGGGGCAGGCGGTATCGAAGAAAGGGTGTAGCACGGTCGAACGATCATGAGTGCCTGCAATTGATGGGCAAGGTCATGATGCCGCCCATGTCTTGTCTGAAAGCGGGCTTTGACTTCTTTGCTACCGACCGTCGGGACTTCGATCTTGGAACGCGGATCGTGGACGAGGGGACCTGTGCCGTCTGCAGTCCCATCGACAAATGGGATGAGATGCCTGGAACCCTGTTCTGTTGGCTTGCCGAGCGACGAACCAGAGCGGCCGGGCGGCTCACACGGCCGTGACGATCCGCACGCTGTTGTGTTATTGGCTGAACCGCCTGCTGCTGCCTGCTACTGCCTGGCGCTACCCCTATGCAACTTCGCCTCCGGCTTGCCGTGGAGGACTGTGACAGAACTCGTGGGACCCAGTCTTCCGACCTCGGATCCAGGAAACGCACGGCCCAGTAGTGGAGGGATAAATATCTGATCGGTTCGGCGATTCACCTTACTTTCCCCAGCTCTCTTTGCCTTTTGGCTTAGATCAAGTGTATTACTATCTGATTTCTGAGGACCCCGGACCCGAATACGGACTACACCCTTTCAACCTCGATGTCTAGTAAACCCGGCACACTACGCAGCAACAACCCGTTCTCGTTCGCGAGATGCAGTAAGCAAATGAAACCGTAGCTAACGCTAATATCTGCAAG
>JAABUL010008174.1_pt1 | contig 10788 bp, 11 predicted proteins | sample 5559151 | NCBI WGS metagenome assembly JAABUL01 (sample SAMN10711876, study PRJNA513368) | rock metagenome | isolation source: Antarctica rocks | place: Antarctica: Victoria Land, Pudding Butte sud | reverse complement strand
TGAATTATGATCAGCAGTTTCTTATCATATATCTCGTAGTTGTATTCAGCAAAAGACATGTTCTTGCTATAGAAGACAATTGAATGTAGAACATCTTCATCATCATATTGAGACAGAACTTCATCATTGACGTAGTTGAATGAGTTGATTTCAAGAATGAAATCGCAAGTCTGATCAAAGTGACGAAGTATAAAAATCTCAGTCATACATCTCTTCATATGATTGAATGCAGTTTGACAGACTTCATTTCATTCAAATATGATCTTCTTTTGAGTGAGTTAAATCATTGAATGAACAATCTTCGAAAAGTTCTTGATGAAGCATCGATAAAAGTTGCAAAAGTCAATGAAGAACTGCATTTAAGTGAGATTATTGAGTGTAAATCAATCAACGACTGCTTGCATCTTTTGCAAATTCATCTTCAATTCTTCAATTGATATCAAAAGTTTTAAAAAGATGATTTTCTGAACATGAAACTTGCATTTATCAATGTCTATCTGTAAATCAGCTTCTCATAGTTTATTCAAGATCAATCATACATGTCACTTGTGTTTCTTCAAGATCTTGCTGTAAATGATAATGTCATCTAGATAGATCTGACAAAACTGATGTAAATATTTGAACAATACGTTGTTCATATAGTATTGATAGAATGTTGATTTGTTGATTAATTTAAAGAACATTACATAATATTTGTATAAGTTGAAGAAGATAATAAAAATAGTCAAATCTTCGCTATCTGAATGCATGCATAGTTTATTGAATGCAACAATGATGTTCAATCGAGTCAGATATTTGCTTTCTTGTATACAAGTGAAAGTCTCATCTATCAATGACAAAGAATAGCGATTTCATTTGATCAAAGCATTGAGCTTTCTGTAATTAATGCAGAAACGTAAACTATCATCTTTCTTTTTGATGAACAAGATGAGTGAGATGTATGATGCAAAGCTGAAGAAAATGAATTCTTTGTTCAGATGTTCAATCAAATACTTCTTTATCTTCTGAAGCTTGTGATTGAACATCTGATATAGTTTGCTTTGAGAAGATATTTCTTCATCGATCAACTCAATTTTGTGATCATAGAAATGATGCAATGATAGTTGATTGATCATTGCTCAATCGAAGACATCTAGATAGTCATGATATTCAGAGAAAAGCTTGACTTTGACTTGCTCAAAAACTTCAGCATGAGAAAGCTTATGCAGATTCACTTCTTCAGACTTGTTTTCAACTGTAGTTATGAGTCAATCGATTTTCAAGATGATAACAGCAAAGATCTTGATATCTAATTATTTGACTAACATTTTATATGTCACTGTCTTTATCATTGCTATGTTCATTGAACTGAAAAAGAATGAATTCAAACTGAATGTTGATTTAGAATTTTTGACATTAATTAAAGTTGCATCACGCAATTTTAACTGTTCAATTAATTTAACTAACTTCTCATTGAACTGATTGAAAGAGAGTGATTTTTGACTGAGTTGAGATGTAATGAAAGTGAAAGATCTTTTCAATATATGAGTAGAAGTCAAGCTCTTTCATTTTGTGATTGATTTATTGCTTGAGAATAGAATAATCAATTTCTGATTAGTAGAGTTGAAATTCAAAAATTGAAGAGAATTGATTTGTATATCAATTACTAGATTGATTTTATTCATTCATGTTTTTTCAAGAATCATTTGATGTTGATCTAATTGAGTGATCAACATAGAAGCAATGTCAATTATATGATCTTGAACAGTCAGATTTAAATAAATGACATGAGTAATGAGTTTCTTAGCATAATGATTATCAAATTCTTGAATTGACTTCACTTTGATCAAAGTCAGAAACTCAATTTGCAACTGATCATAAACAATCTGTGCAATCACTTCATCAATGAATGAATAATCAGCAGCTTTGATGTCAATCAATGATTTCAATGAGTAACTAATTTCATTACTAAAAAGTACACATTCAGTAGTCAAAGATTCAGAAGCAAAAGAATCATCTGACATGCTTATCATTGAAGAAATTAACATCTCTTTCATCACGTCTTTAATGAAAGTCTCTAGTTTTTTATCTTGCTGTTCTCAAAAAACATTTTCTCATTCTTCTTATTCTTCGAAATGATGATTTCATGTAGACGAAGAATGAATGCACAAGATGTCAAGATGTTAATCTTGTTCTGAGAGCAGTTCTTGAATAAGTGATCTGAAATCTTGCAAATATAGCAAACGATAGATGATCTTGCTGATTCAAAGATAGAGAAAATAATAGACTTAACATAATCAATTATCAAAGTCATCATTGACAATGAAGTAGCAGCACATTTATCAGATACAACAGTGATCTTAATGATGACAGTGCGAAGCTGACTGCGTAGCTGATAGTTGACTCGCTGTTTATTATTCACATCTTGAAGAAAGATTTTTAAGCGAGTGAGCAAAGTAAAGTTTTCTGAACAAACTGATAAAGCGTTCTGCAAGCAATTATTGATTTTATTCTGAAGATCATTCATCAGAGTGCAATCATTGTATTCAAGATAGCTGAATAGCTTCATAAAGTTGAAGTAAAAGACATTGAAAGACTTGTCTGTTTATCTCAAAGTGTTGTACTTGCAACGACACTTTTGATTTTTATTCAGTTCATCGTATATTTCTTTCAGATGCTCAAATAGCTCGTAGATTGAGATGTAAAAATGTGAAGCATCATGATGATGTCAAGCGAAGATATGTTCAGCAGCATCATTTTCTAGTCTAGATATCACATAAGCAATACAGATATTCTCATTATCAAAGTGATTGACATTTGTCTGAAGCTTGTCGTTCATCTTGATTCTTCAGCTATTTCATGTTGAGTCATCTTTGTTGATGAATACAGATGAGTTCAAAAACTTGAAAGACTTGTGATGATCATTATTGAATAAAGTGAATGATTTACATTGAGTATGATTCTCGATAGATTGACAAGATTGAGATTTCATAGAAACTCAAGATTCAGTAAACTGATGAGATCAAGACTGATTCACTGAACGTTGTTTCTTTTTTAGACTCAAGACTTTCTCTTGTAGTTCAATGATAATCTCTTCTTGAATGTCTATTGTCATTTGATTGATCTTTAACTCATCAAGTCTCTTAATATGATTGACTTGAACATTGATTCATTGCTTGTTGAGTTTTAAAATCATGTCTTGTTGATCTTTTAGCTCAATCAACATCTTGATGATTTCATCTGACTGATCAATAGCTCATTGACGAAGTTGTTGACTTATGTTGATGTTTCATGAGATAGCAACATTCTGAAATCTCGCTGAAACATTGAAAGAAATAATGAAAATGCGTCTGCTAGCAATGCTTTTAAGCAGATGAGCTGTTCATGACTCGACTGATTCAAAGTCACGTGTCATTGTAAGAAAGATAAATAGATAAATTATGATAAGATTGAGTGATAAATTTGATAAATTTAAGTAAATTTGAAGATGTGTTTTGATAAAAGTAATTCAAAGAATTTCTTATGAATTTTCTGAATAAACGAAGTAGATTATTTCATATCATCTACACGTTGATAGCAGAGTAGTTGATTAGCATTTATCTACTGTTAGAGATCAATCTAGAGCGAGTCATAAAAGTGTCATTTAACTAATAAATAAATGCTAAGAAAGAAAAGTATTTACAGAAAAGAACTCAATTCTTATATGTATGTTTCTCAGCTCTGTGCTAGACTTGATTGAGTTGACATCTTACACATATGATGCAGAATCTCAATGATATCATCTTTAGATCAGATTCTCGCTAGACTTGATTAAAATGAAATCAGACAAAGAATAAATGAAGACTAGAATCATAACATCTTTATTTGATGACTCATCTTCTTTATTCTCTTTCTTAATGAGTAATAATTTCATCTTCAAGAGTAATAATCTCACATTCAATCATCATTTAACATCATCATCAGCTCAAAATGCTTCAATCATCAATGATTATTTAATACTCTTTATATTGAGTTTTTTCTTCATTGATGAAGAACATGACTTTTTCGCTCAATTGTTCTTCATCAATAGCTCTCAGATTTCAAGCATTGCATTAATGATTTCAAATGATTAATGCTTCATAATTGCAAATGAAGCAGATGAAGATAAAAAGAAGTAACTTAAGTAAGTTAATCATTGCTTGCATTACATATGAGCATTAAATTGCTTCTGTGATTGATTCATTATTTTAAATGTTAAACATGATTAACTGATATTTTCAAATTTTGAAAATCATTTGAATTCTATCTTGTTGCAGTATTCTCTTGCGAAAATGATTGCATTCTGACATTAACAATTGCTTTTCTTCTTCAAAAACTTAATCTCAGCTTCACTATATAATTTAAAATTGTTGCAATGCAATAATTAATATGATGATTTTATATTCATTCAATGAAATTTATCTCTTATTTTCAACATAATTTTCTGAGTCATCAAAGTTGATGATTCAGAGAAATTCTTTCGTCGCTAAATTGTTAATGACTAGCGAGATCATTAACTTTCAATCAATCAATCATCAATCTTGAACTTTTACTAAACACTCTCTGATGAAGAACTTTCGCTGACAAAAATTGTAGAGTCAATCAAGATCAGTTCAACGATTCAAAAATTTCGAAAAAATATGAAGATTTAACTCAGCAAATGAAATCAAAAATATTGAGAGTTAAGACTGCTTGATTTCAGCTGTCAACATGTTTTCTCGTTCAAATCAATTTTTGCGCGCTGACTATTTTACATACTTTGAAAAACATAATTGTAGCTTTGAATTAGCTGAATTCAATGCTTTCAAAATAATTGAAAAACATCAAGATTTGATCTAGTAAATGAGGTTGAAAAGATTCACTGCACTGAGTGATCGCTCATCTAGTAATAACTTTTCTTTCGCTTGAATCAATTTCTGCACACTGACTATTTCACATACTTTGAAAAACATAATTGTAGCTCTGATTGAGCTGAATTCTACGTATATACAACAACATCAATGCATCAACGAATGCTTGAAACTAATAGTCGAGAACAATGATGATGATGTGCAGCGAAAAGTAATCAACATGACAGAGATGCTGACTGCTAAAAGAGTGCATCTGTTCAGTAATGATCAAGCAACAAAGATGATTGCTTCTATTTTGAAACATATCTTTAAAGTCAAATCAAGAAGAGACGAAGAATCATGACGTTAAATTCAGCAACGAGTCTCACACTTATTGATATATGAAAGTCAGAATGAATATGTGCATGTAGATATATTGACTATGTAGTAGAGACATATATCTAGTTTTTTGATAGATAGTAGTGATGAAGAAAGAAAAAAGTAGAAGATGAGCTATATATCTCTAGAATCAAGTCAACTAGAGTTAACTAAAGTTGAAATGAAGATATTTAAACATCGAGATTTATATGTATGCATTACATACATGTTATGTACAAACATATCTCATTTTCAACACTCTTTCTTAGAAATTGAAGCTTCATATAAGATTATTCAGATCTTTTACTGATTGTATATTCATGCTCTTTTACTCGCTGATGTCATGCTCGACTAGTCTTATGACTGATTTGAAACTCAGAAATTTGTCTGACTTCAGAGACTTGATGAAATCATTGATCATCATTTGATCAATGAGTATGTATTTCAATCTAATTGCTTTCTCTTCTATCTTGTTTTGAACATAGTGATAGAATGTATTAATGTGTTTAACTCAAGAATGATTGATGAGATTGCTACTCATTTTTATAGTCGCTTGATTGTCAGCTAGAATAGTAGTTGAATTCATATTTGAATCATCATATTTCATTTCTTTCAATGCTTGAATCAGAAAGATCAATTTCTTGACTGCATTATATTCATCAATGTATTCAGCTTTAGCAGATAACGTGCTAATGCATTGTTGATGTTTGAAGCTTCAGCTAATTGATTCATTTCATAGAAAGAACATATAGTCGAAGATGAATCTTCAAGAATTCAAGCAATTTGCATGAGTTGAATTAATATATTCAAAGAATTCAGCTCTTTCAACTTCTTTCTCTTTGAAAGATTCATATCAAAGTCTCAGCTCAGCAGTATCAATCAGATATTGAATGATTTGTTTGACAGCTAAATCATGATCAAGAGTAGAATTCATTGAATATTTACTGCATTTGCTCACTGCATAGACTATGTTTGATCATGTTTGACAGATTATTCACATTAATGTTTTAATGATTGATTGATAATTCTTTATTTCTTCAAAGATAGCTTGATACTCAATTCATTGTTCAGACTTTCAATAAACATTCTTCTTGAGCTGACATCTGTGATGCATCAATGTTTTCGTTGAGCTGCAATTGCTCATGCTCAGAAACTCAATGACTCACTTGATATAAATGCTTTGATTGATTCAAAGAATTCACTCAATTCTATCACAAGTTATGTGCATTTTTAGATATCATTTGATTGAGTCAAGATCTTTCATTTGAAAGTGCTTTGTGAATTGCAACTTCAGAGCTTCTATATTGAATATATTTGATTCTAGAATGAGTAAATCATTCACATAAATAGCAATAATAATGTCATTCTGATGAGTGAACATTGAATGATCAATTTCTATTCTTTGATAGTCAATGAAGATGAGATAAACTTTCAGAATTGCATATCATTCTTGAGATGTTTATTTCAATTCATATAAAGTCTTGTTTAAACAACAGATCAAAAAGATTTCATTTAATTCTTTTTGCTCAAACTTTGATGATTGCTGCATTCAGATCTCTTTTTTTAGATGTGCTTCTAGAAAGATGATGATGATGTTCATTTATTCAACTTCATAGTCATATTTAATCATCAATGTTAAAAGCATTTTGATGATAATGACTCTGATCATCGAGATAAAGATTTCATCATAATCAATCTCTTGCTTCTGATGAAATCTTTTACACATTCATTTAACTTTGTATTTGATCATCTTTTCTTTGAGTTCTCGCTTAATGATAGTTACTCAGCATGTCAACAGTATTCATCAACTTGACGAAGATATTCTCAGAGTAAAGATGTTGTTTTTGATGTGAATGTTCAGTTCACTTCTGAAAGTGAGCTTTCATTGTTTTCAATCGAAACTGACTCTAGCTTGTTTCACTGTTTGTGATGTATTCAATTCAATTTGAATTCAATTTGCTCAACTGACAAAGTCTCAATTGTCTTTAATTCAAAAATTATTGAAAGTCTTGTAATCAATCAATTCAGCAATGACTCATTTGAAATGTTCATTTAAAGCATCAGAAATATCAATATTGCTTAAGTTATCTGACTCAATTGATTTTGATTCTAGTTCTAGTAATTTGCTTTTAGTTTTCTGTGAAGTGACTGATGTTTTTGTTTGATAATTGTTGATTTGATCATTAAAGCTTAGTATCAAAAAATCTTCATCATACTTCTCAACTGCAATGATTATCTTGTTTCATTGAACGTGACTAAATATTAATATCTTCTTCTCGTTTTACAAGCAATACTGATTGACTTTCTTGTAGTTTAAGAACTGACATTTTAAGCTCTTGTCATTGAGCTTTCAATGAGTTCTCTTCACATGATGATAGACTATGCATTTGAATGTATGCAGATAGCTAAGATCAGACTTCTTATCATGTCATGTCTCATAGAGAGTTATTTTGTTCAACGCAGTGATAGAACTTTTGTTCTTCAGATAAATGACAGTCATTATTGTCTTTTCTCATAATTTTATTGACAAATTGACGCTAGATAGTATAGCGCAAGTTCGTTCAAAAAGAGTGCAAAAACATCGTTCTGCAACTTCATTTTGACTCAAATTATATGAAGTTGTCAACTTTCATTTAATCTCATGCTTCTTAAGCAAATCAATGATGTGATGATCAGCATACTTCTCTTCATTGTTTGAATGAAGTCAATGAATTAAAGTGTCTTGATTCTTCATTAAATTCAGATAGTTTCGAAGTACATCTTTTAGATTGAATTTTCGATTTATTTGATAAATGATTGTATATTGACTGTAATCATCAATCATAGTGACAACATATCTGAATTCTTCATCGATCATGACTATTTTATCATCATCAACGAGATTTTAATGTATCAGCTCATTAATTCTGATGATTCTTGTGTAAGATCTTCGACTTGAAGCTCAATGTTGCTTGTCTAAGACACAAATCTCACATATTGATTCTGAAAATTCTTTCTCTTCTAAACTATTGATCGACTTCACATTGATGTTGATGTTCATGTTGACTAGACGTTTTACATCTGTCATATTCAAATGAGCTAGTCATTTATATCATTGACATCATGATGCTCTGATCAATTCATGTGTTCTGCTTGTCAATGTTTGAGAATTTGAGAAGTTAGTCAATGCATTCATGAAGTAGAATTTCTCATCGCTTCTCAAATCAATGAGAATGATGACTTTCATTGAGTCAATGAATAGAAATTTATCTTTCTGTATACTACATGTATATTCTTTGACTTTCACTTGTTCAACTGACATCAGATTATAATGCAGCTTCAAACAGTGATAAACATCGTTTAGTTGAATTTTGATTGATTGACTTTTCAGCAAAATATTGATTATAATTGTATCTTTCTTGATAATGATTACTGCTTCATTATTTGCAGTAACAATGCTGTTTTCGATCACTTTTCAATATGTTTATTCATTGAACAAGTTCTTGTCGTAGCAAACATGATTCTCAGCTTCAATGTTTATTCATCAGATGTTGATGCAACTACTTGCTCAATCAATGAAGAAGATTTTCATTGATTTGATTATTCTGACTTCGAAGTCTGTTTTGAAGTCAACAACTAGATTCTTGTTTCTCTCACTGAGTTTTCAATCATCTGAACGAAGATTAAAATGTAGATATCAGCACTTTTGTTGATTGTGATTCATTTGCTTGCAATGAAAGCAAATCTTATTTGACTCTTTTTGAAATTTATTGCTTTTGAATTTTCTTTTCTTTTCATCAAACTGAGTTATCATGCTTTTGAAGCTGAAATTCACTTCTCTTCATTTGCTCTTTTGTTATGATTGACTAAAGCAATAGTTATCTCATTGATTAGTAGCTTGAATTTGTTGATCTTGATGCTCTGTATCAGATCAAAGATGTATAATTCTAGACTTTCGTTAAAATCTAGAAGAAAAAAATTGTTTAGCAGTTATGATTTGATCATTTTTTTGACATTTGAACATCTGATAGCAACTCATTTGAGTGAATCAACATAGTTCTGAATGAATTTGAAATTCAATTGTTTTGAATGATTGAGTTCTTTAATGATCAGATATAAAGTAGTTAAGTTTGATTGTTCATATTGTGTCTCTAGAATGAATCACATCTTGATGACTTCGATTACTTTGAATATATGTACTCGAGATTCTTTTTTGCAGTTATAGATGATCATATTGCAGACTCTATCATTTTTATTCACTCAATAGTGAGCAGCGATGATATACTTTTTTCTGACTGCTGTCAAAGCGACGAATGCAGCTGCTGTTAAGACGAATGCAGCTGCTGTTGAGATGAATGCATTCAATGTTGTAGAAAGTGTATCTGCTGTTGATGCGTTGAATTTCGAAGCTTTCGATTTCTTCAGTCATCTTGAGATGATCATTCAGAGATCTTTGACTTTCAAGACACTGATTATGTTCTTCTTTCATGATTCATAGTTCTCACTTTTCTTTAGCTTCGAAACATGATAGTTCTTTGAATCTTTCATTGTGAAAGTGATTGAGATATGAGAATGTGAAATTGATGACGACGAGATCGATGCTTCGAGTTCTGCTCTTAGATATGTTTGTGGTAGCGAAATAGAGCTAACCCGAGCTCATAATCTATTGATATATGAGAGTCAGAACGAATATGTGCATGTAGATATATTGGCTATGTAGTAGAGGCATATATCTAGTTTTTTGATAGATAGTAGTGACGAAGGAAGAAAGAAGTAGGAGGTGAGCTATATACCCCTAGAGCCAAGCCGGCTAGAGCCGGCTAGAGCCGGAGCGGAGATATCTAAACATCGGGGTTTATATGTATGCATTACGTACGTGTTACGTACGAACATACCCCATTTCCAACAACGCTGAGTGGGACGAGAAAGAGAGGATACTATGTCCCTGCTAAGCGGAGACGGCAGTCACCATCTTACAGTTGGCCCAGCGCAGAAGATCATGTCCAACGTCGAGAGTTTCTGAAGGCAACGGTACTGAGATGCCGGAGAAAGGAGACCTGATTATCGTCAAATCTACTGGCTATTCCTATGACGAGTCCGCAGCCGTCAGCAACTATTATCGGGGAACTCTATACACTACAATTTCGTGTCACCTTTCAATGCTCACCAACTACATAGCTCCTGCTTTAGCTTAAGGTTAGGTATTGCAATGGTACGTTGCCTTAGGGTAGACAACTTCTCCGCAGGTCGCGATGTTCAGAAGCTCTATTTCTGCACAATATTGCAGCTGCATCTCGTGAGACGTCGCTGCCCAGACTTGGTTGCTTTGGGTCGGAGAGCCGGGCTAGAAAGAAAGAGCTAAAGGAGGGCGTCGGACGAGGCAGAGGAGTAGAGGGTGAAGTGGGTGGCGGGCGAACAGGATGTCGCATGGAATAGACTTTGGCGAATACTTGAGTGTAACAATTTATCTACGCATGGTGATCGAGTCCTTGGCTCCCGACAACAGGGACGCGAGAGGAAGTCAAGTGGGTCAAGGGATGCGTCGTACCTCGCACGACCATCCCGACTGCAGTGATGCGGGATGATGGCGAAAGTTCGATATTTA
>JAABUL010008173.1_pt1 | contig 10790 bp, 2 predicted proteins | sample 5559151 | NCBI WGS metagenome assembly JAABUL01 (sample SAMN10711876, study PRJNA513368) | rock metagenome | isolation source: Antarctica rocks | place: Antarctica: Victoria Land, Pudding Butte sud | reverse complement strand
ATTAAACAATTGTCTAGTAGATTATTACTTCTTACTTTAAGTTCTCGAGAAGAAATATAATAATAATGTTGACGTCTTAATTGCTAAGCTCTACTACAACGTCTTTCAAATTAATATTACTTATAATAATCAAGCTCGAACAAGTTATTTTGCAAAGAGAGAATACAAATTGAGAGTAATTTGCGAAGAAGAATAGCCTAAAAACGCAAAAAATAAAGAACTTAATAAAATATTTAGCGAGACATAGAAATTTTGGAACTTCTATAAGATAAAAGATTGCTAAGAGACTAATATCGAAGAGACTAGATACTAGTAGATTTGACAAGTAATTATAAAGACAAGAAAGATAAAATATTGTTAATTGATATTCCTCTTTGTTGTAAATATCTTTTAGTAAATTAATTATTCGATTTTAAGCGAAGTTGATTTGCGATATTATAAGTCGAACATTGCAAAGATTTTCAAATAGAAGTTTCTTTTATTTTTTGATTACGTAAAGTCTTTACTAGTCTTATATCGATAAAGTTGCTAATTGCAAAGAAGATTGTTATAGATTACGTAATATTAATTCTACTTTAATACTTAACACAATTAATCTTTTTTATTCTTTGTATTGTTGACGTATTAATAATTTAAAAAACGCACAAAAAACTTTTGTTAAAACAATAGCGTTCTTCTAGCTTTGTATATAGTACTTGGCTTTTTCTTTCAATTTCTTATTTTGCGCATTTCAAGTAATCTATAGCTATTAAGATAATAACTACTCTTATCTGCTATAAAATTGATTGTTTACTTTAGCTAATATTTATTGTAGCTTTGCGCAAATTCCTATTTCTTCCTTTGTTTTGCTTGAGATTATATATAACATTATATACTATCGAACTTCTTAAATAGAGATTAAGATTGCAAGTTGCTCGAAAGAGAAGTATACAACTATTCTTAATCTACAATCGACTCTTATTGCTACTTAATATCTATATTTATCTTTTTCGAACTTACAATCTCTTGTTAATTGTCGACTAAGAAGTTGAACGCAATATCTTATTAATATTTGCAAATTAAGTTGTTCTTGTCTTTTGTCAAGCATATTGAGCTACAATTTTGCATATAGCTTGAATTACAAATTACTTTATTTAACAAAAATTAAATAAGAAATTACGTCAAGATATAAAGGAGTAAAATTAACATAGAATAGACCTACTTAATACGAATATATTTCGCAATATATTGTTAATTGTTGATTATATTCGAATAGATACGTTAGATTGTATTAATCTCTTCGATATATATACAAAGCTAACTTAAACTTGCATATATAGCGTAAAGATAAGACACTTAAAAAAGAAGAAGAAAATCTATTATTATATATATTCACCGCGATAGATTACAACAAATAGATAATAGACAAAGATAAATTAATTACAATCTATAATTTTAATATAGTAAACAACAGCAAACTGTACTAAGAATACAAAAATATTATCGAAGAAGAAAAGAGTTGTGTTCTTAAGAGTTTTAAGATTAGAGTTATAGATAATTTGATAAAGATAACTAAGTTAGTCTTAGCTAGACTAATCGTTCGGATCGGATCGGTTCCAAAAGTCGGAACCGAAAACCGAGCTATTAATAAACGTTACTATATATAGTATACTAGTATACTATATATAGTAGTTTTTCTCGAGTCGATTCTAATAATTGGAATCGAAACCCGAATCTTGACACGATCACGTAATAAATTCGGTTCCCAGCGATCAGTCTAGTCTTAGCATAAATATATTAATTATTTGATCTCTTATTTCTAGATAGATTTACAAAGTAATAGAGATATCTTAAATTAAGTTCTTGAAAATTATTGTAGTTAGACAATTTGTTGTTGACTCTTCTAAACTTCTTTTTATTCTTTAATAATAACTAGTTTGAACTATATTAAAGAGTAGATTATCTAAGAGTAATATTTAATTAATTAACGCTTTCGAGAACATATATTGAATTTCTTCGATAAATATTGTTAGTAATACTTTATTTATAATAACAACTAGTTTCTGCTTACGTCTACTTGTCTAGATTAAGATTGTTTCTTGTTCTTTATTAATATGCTTGCGCTTCTATAATATTGTTGAATCTTTTTTAAATATCGAACAATTATTAAGAGCTACTTATTTGTTAAAAATAATATCTCTTATTTTTACGTAAAGCGAACTTGATTTTCGAGAAATATATTGTAGCTATTAAACTATTGTAAAGATTCTTTTGCTACAAACGCACGCAAAATTTTGTCGATTTGCATAGATTATACTTGGAATACTTTCGATTCTACGTTTTTTATAAGATATTTAAACGCATAGTTTAGTATAAAATCTTCTGTTTAGATTGTAGAAGAAAAAACTGCTACTTAAGAGATAATTCTATAAGAGCTTAAACAACAAATTTACTCGCATCTAATACAAGTAAGTTTATTTCTTAACTTAATTGAGCTCAAGTCAATTGAAGAATCTTTAGAACTATCGAAAAATAGTATAATGTTTCTTCTAAAGATTGCTAAACTCTTTAATTGCCTATATGCGATAAGATGCTTTCTAGTTGAAACTATCTAGATTGCAAGTATCTTGTTTTTCTTTTCTATTTACTTTACGTAGTTCTTCTTTAGATAATCAATTTTGTCTACAACTTTTGCTACAATTTTCTAGATATATATATTGACAAAATTCAAAGCGCAATATTGTTGTTTTGTAAGAATAGCATTTGAATTTAACAAATCGAATGCTTCGACAATATATTTGACTTTCCTAGCTAGAGCTTCTAGCAACAGAATAGCAAAGTCTATCGATATTGTTAAAAGATTTGTAGCAATTAACAATCTAATCAATTGCAGGAAATAAAAAATAAAAGCAAAGATAAAGAGAAATTAATTTGTTACAAAGCGAGATTAGCAAGTTAAGAGAAATTCCTTAGTGTTGTTGATCTAAATATGGCTTGCATAAATTTGCAAATCTAGTTAAGTTTGCAAATATTAATAACGTCTTTAGATTTAAATAGACACAATAAATTGTATCTTTTTTATCTATTATACTTTATTTTATTCGAGATATTTGGGCGAGAACTCGTATTGTTGGAGCCAATAAGATACAATTGTCTCCTGCGAGACTCTTACTCGATTAGACTAGCGCCTTGATAGTCTCGTGTATATTAGATCTCTTACAATATAGATTTTATAAACAAGCAATAGATGCATAATTGCATTATATTATTTGCTTCAAATAATTATAAGCTTGAAACAACTTTATTGAACAAGCGCTTCAATTATATTAGATACTAAAGTATTATTAGTAATTCAATTGACTCGTAAAGAGAATTTACGAGTTAATTATATATTGAGAAAATCTATCTTAAGTGTAAATCGATATTTATAGCTTTTGTATTATTCTTTTTATATTTACGAATCTTAAATGCTATCGCAATATAAATAAAGACAATAATAGATTATTCGAATAGATATTTGCAAAGCTAATAGAATTGTCGATATAATCAAATTGATTTAAAAATATAAAGTTCGCTCTACTTAATACAAACTTATAAGAAAACGTTAATAATAATAGATCAAAATCTACCTTAAATACAAATAAAATAAATAAATAAAAATCTCGTAATACAAAGATACGCAAAAAGATAAATTTTATATACAATAAAACTATTTAATTGCAACTCAAATTTATTTAAATTGCAAAGAAAATATAAAACTATCTTAAAAAGATTAGCACTTTTAACAATTAAAGCAACAAATAAAAGTTAATAAGCAAAATAAAAAATTTATTACTTGCTAAATGCAAAGATATTGTAGACTTTTATAGTTAATTAAGCAAATTAAAGATAAAGATTGTTAATCTTAAGATTTTAATCGAGAATTACTTCGTAATTAAGATAGTTAATTTTTTTGATTAACAATTTAAGATCTAGATAATTTATCTCGTTTAACAAGTTCGCGACAACAAAGATAGCAAACTATCTAATTTCGATACAATCTTTTAGAATTTACAATAGAAGAAGCATTGTCAAAAGATTTAAAATAAGTAGATCAATTTCGTTCGCAATAGTAGAGGTCAAGATTAGCGAGAACGCGAACGAGAAAAAGATAAAGGTCAACAAAATTATCAAAAGAACAATTATACTAGCAATCAAAAATCTAGTAAGAGACGTAAAGAATCTTAAGAAAAAGATAGAAATTGCAATTGCAAAGATCGCGATAAAAATAAAGATTGTAACAACAATAATCGTCAACAACAACAATCTATATCTTCAAAAATATACAAAAACTACAAATGTTGTTATAAAGACGCAACATATAACAATTGTAACAAAACAAATTATAAATAACAATATTGCAAGCACAATTATAAAGGAAATTGCTAGAACATCGTCTTAGAATTCTTAAAAAACAACAATCAATTAACATCTAATTCTTTTGTTAATATAATTAGAAGTTACAAACGTATTAATAAAATATCTATTTCTCTTTCTTTATAATCTTTTTATTACAAATTGAAAATTAATTATCTTGTTATTGCAATTGCAAAAATTGTATAGATTATTAACTTAGAAGCTACTATATATATTTTTAGACTTTTTTTTTTTTAAGAATCTACGTTACAACTATGCAAAAGTCGAAACAACTAATAATTCTATTCTATCTATCGAAGATATAAGTAATTGCTTAATTTAATTGCTTAAAGATAATAATTTAACTCTTATACAAGTTTTGTTTGTTTTAGATATTAAAATCAATCTTGTTAGTATAACTATTTTAAAAAACAAAGATATTAAATGCTACATTTTATTTAAACAATCTACATATTTTGATTACAATATCTAGCATATAATCTTTGCAAATAACGTTAAACAATAGTATCTTTTAAAATCTAAAATATTTAAAGCAATAAATCTACGCAAGATTAAACAACTTGCGCAAGCAAAAATCTAGTAAAAGAAAAAATCTTATTCTACATTTAAGATATCTAAGAAGACTATCGATATTAAGATTTAATATTGTCGCTTTGTTTATTTAAGCTATTAAAACGTTTTGTTTAATATAAAGAAAATTACTAAAATAAAGATTAAAGAATCTATTTTAGAGAAAATATATAAATCTTGTTTAAAAGCAAAGCAACAATTTAAGTTTTTTAGATATTCTATATTAAAAGCAATTGTATTTTTCGATTAAATTTATATTAATATTAAAGAATTGCTATCTATAATATTTTGCAACAATCGTTATTTTTTATTGATTAAAAATAATGTCTTCGACATATTCTTTGTCTACATTATAAAAACTAAGAATAAAATTCTTTTATATCTATAAAAAATTTGTATCTAAATTAAGAAGCAAACAAGTTATTAGATTAAATATATACAAGCAAGCAATAAGCTAAAAAGCAACGTCTTTGCAAGCTAGTTTAAGAAGACAAATATCTAATAGAAGTTGTTCGCTCTATATATATCTCAATAGAATAACGTTATCAAAAAGAATATATATATAATTGTCGATTTAATTTGTGCAATTTATAAGATATATTAGATATCTATAAGACTTTGAAATTATACTATCGAAGCAATTGTCTATATATAAAATAGAATTACTACAATATTGTTTTGCAAATTTGATACTATACTTTTTGAGATAATTAATAAAGTTAAGTTAGATATTTTAAATTTGAAAGCATTAAAATGTCGCTTCTATATATATATGTCAAAGATAACAATAAAACACAAATTTAATAATTGTTTCTAAAAAGATGTTCTCGTAGAATACAAAGATCTAAATTAATAAAAGATCTACAATTTTAAAATTAAAAGAGTTTATCTATTACGCAATATACTTTTTAATAAAAAGACTAGCTATTATATATCTAATTTAGTAGCTTCGAAATGCACTAAAGATAATTTTAATAAAAAGAAAATAAAATATATTTGAACGAAAAAGAATAATAACGAAATAAGTATTGCTTAACGCTCTTAGAATAGATATTTTACATTTGTAGATACTTCGAATACTGCAAAAACTCTTGATAATATTAAAGAAAAAAAACAATACAAACACGATACAAATAATTAGTTTATATTAGATTAGAATAAATTAGATCAAAAAGATTCTACTAAAGATAAATTTATTTCACAAAATTCTATATTATTATTTACTTTATTGCTAGCATCTTGTAACTCTATAGTATTAAATAATACTATTGTAAAGTCTTTTTTATTATTAAAGTTATCGAAACGTATCTATAACAAAGCTTTGTTATTGTTGCTCTTAAATTAAACAACTAAAAGTTTTAAAATAATAGATTGTTTTAACTACAAAAATCTAAATTGTCGTAATAAATTTGAAGATTATATATATATAATACGCGTTTTTTGCGTATTGTTTATTAATAATAGTTTGAATTTTTCTAGTGTTAAAGTATCAAAAACATTAGATCTATCAATTATAAAATCGCAATTCTATAAAAAAACTTGTCGATTATTTAAATAATTGCAATAACAAAAGATTATAAAGATTAAAATTGTCTTATATATTAAGAACAATATATAAATGCTTACAAAATTGCTATACAATTAAAAGATAATTATTAATTAATAAGTATTTAAGATTAAATATAATTTTAATAGCAATATTCTTAAATATAAAATACAATAAATAATTTACAATTATAAGTAGATTGCTAGAATAAATTTTATCTTTATTTGAACAAATATAATAAAGCTAGCGTTCTTTAGAACTCTATTTGCATTAATAGAAGCTCGTAGTCTCTATATCTATTAAATAAATATAATTATTTTTTTTTTTTATAATTTTCTAAACAAAGCTATTTACGTAAGTTAGCTTAATAATTTTATTAAGAATTCTACTTTAATATACGAGTTACAAAAAGCTTTTTACAATTTTTAACAATTATCGCAAGTCTAGTATAAAGTTATTTAGAACTTTCTTAAGAGTCTAAAATTTACGTCTATTGTTGTTGATTCTTTTGTTTTTGTATCAAAGAATTAGAGTATATATTTGTATATCTATATTAATAATATATTGTTGATTAATTTTAAAGAGATTTATCTAAAGTCGATAAAGAATTGTTTTAAAGTATATTTTAAGATAAGCAATCTAAACTCTATTTCGCATTATCTAGATATGTCAATTATATGTTCAAACAACAAAATTAGCTTTAATTAGACAATTTATTTGCAAACAATATTAGATCGCTTTGGGATATTAGATTGCAAGATATTGTCAATTTCTATAGATTTAGGATTTTCTAACGTAACTATGTCTTTAAATAAGTTCTACAAAGTTGATATCAATACTATTTATTAGTATATGTCAATAATAGGATTATCGATGTATGCTATAACAATAATACGACCAAATTTGAGATTTGCTCTATTGATGCTTTCTCGTTATTGTTCTAATCTAGATTCTATACATATTTATGTAGTTACTTGTGTTCTAAGATATATCAAAGAAACACTACATTATAACATCTACTACAATAGAAATAAAAGTCTAATAAATTATACAAATGTAGACTTCGTTAAAGCAATTAACAATTGTCGTTTAATAGACGAATAAATCTACTTTCTATTTAATAGTGTTATATTATAAAGCTCTAAACAACAAGATCTTGTTAATTAGTTTATTTGCGAAGCTAAGTATATTGTTGTTGCAAAGACAAGCAAAGAAGCAATATAATTTTGCTTCTTATTAATGCAATTATATACAATTTCTAAGATTTTAGTTCTTTTATATAAAGACAATTAAGAAGCAATTGTCTTAATCTCTAATTTAGAACATTATTGACGCACAAAGTATATCGACGTTCGATATTATTAAATTCGCAAGACAATCGAATTAGATTTAATTGTTTTGAAATACATATCTATAAAAAATATAACAATAGATAATCTTACTAAAATATTGTTGTTAATAAAATTTTAAAGAGTTTTAGATATATTAGGCATGCTACATTAAGATAGCAAACAAGATAAATAATAAATAATTTATAAACTAAAAAAGCAAACGAGCAAGCCTAGCAACTACTTGTTAACAATTGATTAATTTGCTTAGAAATTAGAGTTTACTTATATTTAGTAAGAGTATTGAAGTTAATAAGATGCGATTGTCTTTTGCGAGACTCTTACTTAATTAGGCTAGCGTCTTAGCAATCTTATATATGTTAGATCTCTTACAATATAGATTTTATAAACAAGCAATAGATATATAACTACACTATATTACTTGCTTCAAGTTGTATTAGATACGATAGTGTAAGTTCTACGCTTAAGGATTAGAATACTACTTACGTTAGAAAGGAAGACAACGTTAGAGAATCTAGTCGATCGATTTAGATATTTATACTTATAGATTTGTGCATTTATTTGCAAAATAGTTTTTCGATCAATTGTATTTATTGTGGAGATAGAAAAAGATTGTGCAAGAGATAAATTCGAGTTCCAAAGAAAAAAAGAAGTTGTATTGAACTTCTAAAAGAGATATATATAAATGTTTTTCTAAGCTCTATTTCTAGTTCTTCTTATTAATCTAGAATTTCCTAGTTGTTATATTGCAATCTAAATAGATAGGCAAAGCTAATCTTGTAAACAAATAAAAACATTCTTTTAAAATAACTATATCGCTCGTCTTATAGATCTTTGTTCTTCGAAATTGCTTCTTTACTAAGACAATAATATTAACAGAAATTGCTTCGAAGTTATCTGTTTCTTCGCAACTATCAACTATATCTCTTAGAAGCTCTACGTTTCTATCTTTCTTACAATTTATTGCAATCGACAATCTTAAAAGATTAATAATAGAGTTTATTAAGAAAGCTTAAAAGACGAAATTTATAGATAAAGTTCAAGTCTTAGTTTTTGTAACTAAGAAAAATATTTTGTTTGCAAGATCGAGAGCTTGCGCTTCGAGGCTAAAGTATAAAACTATTAACAAACAATATTTTTTCTTACTTTAGACTTATGTAGTTAAGCTAATTACAATGCAACTAAAATAATAAGATAAGTTGATATAAGACTATAAAGTTTGCACTTGTAGAAGAAATAAACAAGTTAAACAAGTATGTCTTTGTTGTTTGCGCACAAATTGATAAGTATATTGATATAAATAAGGAGCTTGATTGCTAAAAGATATTAGACAAGAAGACTTCGAATTCGATATTCTATATTGATATTAAGTTGGAAAAATTGCAAGATATTTTAAGAACAATTTTACACAATATTTATAATATCTTTCTAAGGAAGAACAAACTCTAGATATAACTTTTTGTATTTTTGTATAAATCTCTAACTTACACTCTTTGTCTAGATCGAACAAAATTTTTTCTTTTAATACTTTTTAAAATTAAAAGCATATTAAACTAAATTAAACAACAATATTTGTTAAAAGACTACAAAGCTAAAATATCTTCGTTTATTAATAGACTTTATTAAGAGCAAATACGCGTTAACAACAACTCGTCTAATTTTGCTTCTTAAAAATAAAGAAGTTATATACAAACTGCTTTGAGCTCTCTTTAAATCGAATACAATCGTATATATTATATATTTCAATACAAAGAAATTCTTATGCTTTCGATTTAATATAGACGAAGAAAAGACAATAACAATTGATATTATATATTTTTACATAAAGTATTAATATCTCGATTTCGACAAAGTTGTCTTTGGCGAAGTTTTGACAATACTAGATATTGCGAAATTTGCCAATATTAAGCGAATTGTTACTCTTGTTGCATTTTCTCTTGTATACTATTCGCGCAGAAGCAAGATAAAGACTAGTCTCGTAGAACAAGATCGACAGTTTGTTTTCTTGTTAAGTGTGCACTATCTTTAGTACTACAAAAATATCTTTTTTATAAAAAAAGAGAAGATAATTGAGATTCTTGTCAAGGATTAAATTATAATTGATGTTGCCTTCTTTTGTAAGAACAATCCCAACTATATTAGATTACGTATTAGCGATTTGATCGAGAAAAAATTGTTGAATAACAAATAATTTACTCTTGTGCCAAAAAATAAGATTAAGAACAATAATAAGAAGTTAAGTAAAATAAAGAAGGACGATTTGCTTCTTTGTAGTTCAATTGTGCGCAAGTAGAGCTTTGGCAACAAACTATAATATAAGTTTTTTCTCTTGCTAGACAATAATAAGATAAGATAATAAGCTAACAATCTTCGAAATTAAGTTTGCAATAAATAATATCTCTAATATTATTTAAAACTTATTGTCTTTTGTTAATCTTACAATTTTCTTTTAAAAAAAGCAGCTTGTCCTAGCTCTTGCTAAGACTTATCTCGAAAAAATATTCGATTATACGTTTAATAACTTTGTAATAAGAAAGAGACAAGATCTAATTATGCTCTTATAATAAAATATACAACGTTTAATTGAAAATTCTTGCGTTAATATTTGATTTAATAGCTCTTCTAGAGTCGATAAGACTTTAATTGTCGAAGGATTGTTAAAACATCTAAAACAATTACTTTATATAATATGCGCTCTTTTGTTTAATATTGTAGAGTATATTAATTGTCTAGATATTTGTTGAAGAGCTAGATTATAACTCGAAGACGCTAAAGAATCAATTATTTTACATCTCTTAGCTTGTTTATTATTGAAAAGCGTTTGTGCTTTTAAATAAAGTAGATATATTTGTGCAAACGCGCTTTATCGACAGTTATTAAAACGTTCGAATTTCGATCTTTCTTCGAAAGCTTAAATACAATTAAGAGAT
>JAABUL010008171.1_pt1 | contig 10791 bp, 15 predicted proteins | sample 5559151 | NCBI WGS metagenome assembly JAABUL01 (sample SAMN10711876, study PRJNA513368) | rock metagenome | isolation source: Antarctica rocks | place: Antarctica: Victoria Land, Pudding Butte sud | reverse complement strand
GGTCGAGTATGTGGCGGATGGTGGCATCGAGGTTGTCGGGCTAGGACGACAGCTACCGGTGCTCGTTGCAGGAGTCGAGGTGATCGCGGGGACGCTGGTGATGGCCAGCTCATTCGCTGCATCAACGATCGCCTGCTGGGCGGCGGTCGTGTCTGCGCGGGAACGATGGGAGAGGGCGTAGGAAGGGGAGATATAGTCGTTGCCCTCGAATGTCGTGGCTGACGTAGTGTCCGTATCAGCGAGCGAAAATCAGGAAAGAAGAAAAGACTGACCAGACGCAAATCGGACGTTTGCGATCTGGAGGACCAGGAGAGCGAGGGTGAAGAGCGAAGCGGCGAAGGGCGGTTGATCGAAGACATCTTGAGGTGAGGAGTTGAACAGTCAGGTTTGGTTACCGAGTTACCGAGTGGACAAGACAGAAGAACAGTAGTTAGTGAAAACGAAGATGGGAGGTCATCAGTGAGAGAATGGCTGCTTATATCTCCAGCCCTCTCCGTCCGCGATTAAGACATGTCCAGATTAGAGCGGAGGGATCCGTCGAAGTGATTGTGAACCGCATGTCTCAGTCCGAGATCAGGATGAGACGTCGCGATCTATCCGAGGTCATTTCGGAGCTGGCTGAGTGTCTTGCTCCGGGATCTGGAGGGTCATTGCTGCGATCTATTGATCGTCCGACGAAGTGAACGATCCGTAAGCTTCTTGCCAAACCTCCGACTTCGATTTCAGTATCTTCAGCAGTCATTAGTAACTTGTTCTCCCCGGTTCGGGCAATTATCGTCATCTATCCTCGATCCATCCACAAGCACGATCTGGCAAAACAAATGCATGGTCGTCAACAACGTACTCGATCACCAAGAATCGGAAAGAATGAAAGAGCCGGAGCGAAACATCCACATGCCAAAGATGCAGGAGCGCAGATCCTCGTCGACCCGGTGCTCCGCCTATTTCTCATCCTTTCCAACCGCGCCCGGCGCGTACTCCTCCTGTCCTGCGGGATGAGGGATGCCTTCCCTCTCTCGGACATTGTAGAACACCTTCAAGAACTGTACAAAATATGTCAGCTCCAAATCCTCAGTGGTGCGACCGGTCTCGCCTTTGTCCTCGCACCCTGCGCTGAAACTCCCTTCCCGGTCAGATCGGAATCAGTCATCATGATCATATCCCCCCAGTTGGACCTTTCGAAGTTTGTTGTGTATTTCTGCGGAAAGATACCGAAGATCAGTTTGACTCGTCCACCGAGCTGATGGGACTCACGTGTAGCCGAAGAACGCGAAGCCAGCTCGAAGTGTCCTCAAGGATCTTCATATCCACGTCATCTGGACCTGCCACACCCGCTCCACTTCCAGCACCACCCCCGCCAACGCCACGGTCCGGAGTAGGACTGTGCGATTTGCCGCCAAGCAAGGGACTCCTCCGAGCAGCTCCGCCAGGGGGACGTGCGGGTCCGCGCGGGTTCAGACCGCCATAGCCCGCGGATGCGAATGAGGCGGCCGTCGAGAGCTGCTGAGCCTGTGCTTGCGCAAGAGCAAGCATCTGCGCATTGGCGAGAGGGTTGAACAGATTCATACCCAGTCCAGCGAGGGTGGACGGGTCACCCATACCGAGACCGTACTGATCCAGCACTGGGCTGCGCGCCCAATTCTGCCCGCGTCCAGGTTGAGCCGCTTGGTCATTGACAAGATCGCCGTTGTCGTTGTATTGCCCCGAGACGTTACGCGGTGTACCACCCGACACTTGACGCCGGTACTTCCTCGCATCATCAAGCGCGACGCGATTTGCGCTGAGCTGGAGGTTCGCGAGGCCGAGATCGATGTTCGGATCGATGAACAGGGGTACGAGCGGGGTATTGACCATGCTCGCCCAGCTGCCGTTGTTGAGGAACGGGCTGGTAACGGGGGACGGCGCCGTAGGTTCAGGATGACCGATGCCAAGACCGACACCCCCAGAGGTGCGAGGCGAGCGACGACTGTCACCGATCTTGCCAGAGAAGTCGGTGCTCTTCGGCCTAGTATCCGGACCTGGCGATTTACTCCTGCTCGATGCGTTCGAGTCGACCCCTGGGCTGTTCCCTCGCTCAATCACCTGATCCAGCTGACCTTGCCACCTATCACCGGGCTGCAAGGTTCCGGGAGCGGAGATCCGGTTTTGTCGTAACCGGGATTTGGTCTGATCGGCGCTCTCCGGGGCCAGATACTGGTTGACAGTGGGCGAGCCAAGGAAGCCTGACCCTCCGCCGGCGGAGGGTGACTTCATGCCCATACCCGCGAGTTTCGATTCCATCCCGGCAGCAGCTTGAGCAGGACTGGGAGAGAGGAGCGCCGTCATGGGGTCGGACTGCGCCATGTGATGTAGGACAGAGAGGAAGAAGCGGATCTGGACGGGAGTGGAGTGTTGGAGGAGCGAATACAGTGCAGCTGTTCGCTCGGCCTCGGAGAGGACGCGGAACCCTGAACGTCAGCTCGGCTTGTCAGATGTTAGACTTACACTGCTCAATCGCTCCCAGCTCCTCCGTGAAATTCTGATCCGTTGATGCCGCAGCCATCTCCTCGAGGGTTTGCTCCCAACTCGCCAAGTGTTGGAACCACTGATCAATCTGTTCGGCTACAACTTCAGCCAAGGCCAATCTTGAACCACTCACCTTCAGGAGTCTTCGTCTCTCTTCCCATTCCACTAGGCATGAACTCCGAGCTTGGCCGTCCTGTATTGCCTGACACGTTTCTGCTAGTCGGAGTTCCCAAGCTCGGACGCGGCGAAGGGCTCTCCCGTTGTCCACCATTGCCATGTCCGAGCGCTACGCTGGAGCTAACATGCCTTGGGTGTGGGTAGGACGGTGACGAAATGCCAAGACCTGCGAAGCCGCGTGCGACGCCTGAGGAAGCGGTAGGTGGAGGACCGAGGGATTGGCGGGTCAGTTTGGCGGGATTGGAGGGGTTGACGGAGCCCAACAGCGGGGAAGGTGAGGGTGATGGGGAGCGGTGAGGTCGAAGGGTCGAAGATGCCATTTTGGGTTATGCTATCGATAAGAGAAATGCGAATGACTCGAGGTGACCAGCCGTCCCTGTCGGACCTGCACCTGTTGACTGAATAAAGGGTCAGGATACGCTTGGCGGTATGGGAAACCCGCATCCTTTGTCATCTGTAGCGCAGGATGGCGAGTGTTTAAAGACTCACCAAGAGATAGAAGGTCCAGAGCACCGGGTGTGAATGGTCGAGACCTGCTCTTGAGATCCACACAACGCGGAAAGTATGAAGGGAATCAGAGACAAAGGATTGAGTTTCAGCCGACCAAGCGCGCCGGTGGGCGCGTGAGCGAGATTTGGCTTTGCTAGGCGCGAAAGCTGACACGCCTATAAAGGTTGCTCATAGTTCCCGTTCCTGGCTCCCCTTTCATCTCATCTCAGGCAAATGCTCACGTCCGCGGTGGCTGCAGCTAAGGATTCTGCTCTTTCCATGCATGATATGTAACATCGTCCAAACGTACCGATTCCTCGGACAGTCTATGCTTCGACGTTTCACACGAATGGCAAGACAAAGGGTATCCTCTATAAATCCATCGTTTGCATACTGGAGTCATCATGCATTGCCAATGCTGCTGTTCATCAGCACGACCCATATCATGTTGCGAGAAACCCACAAGGCTTTGACGTAATCCGCGAAGCTGACCATGCAGACCGTCTGCCATGCGCCTATCACCTCATTAGCTCAAAGCCGTTGAAATGTCTAGTGACACTCACCCAAACCAATCCGAGGAGCGACACCACGGTACAGCCCTTTCAGCCCGTTCGTCCTGTAGATATAGCCGAGCGTATTAAGAACCGTTTTCTTCGCCTCTCTTGTGGGGTCAAGGTTCTTGATCGCTGATTGCATCTGGATACGCATCAGCGTCATCCGCTTCGGGAGTATGCCCGCACCTCAACCCGGACCACCTCAATCGGCTGATTCCACGTCGCCAACGCCCCACCAATCGTGCTCGCCAAGATCTTGTCGAAAGCCCCCAGCCTCTCCCCCTCAGCGATCCCCCTCGTCTTCCTCAAACTCGTCTCCGCCAATCGAGCGAATCCCATCCGACTTCCCCAGTTGGTGGCTTGTCGAAGCGCAACGGCGTTCACACCCTTGTTGATACCCGCAAGACCTTCTCGACGATAGATGTCGGCGAAGACTTTGAAGGTGGACTCGGGCTTGGCGCCGGCCTCGACTTGCTTGTGCCGAGTGATTTCGACGGTCTTCATGCATGTGCAGAAACCTGTTCACGTGTCAGACTCTCCTGATAGGATAGGGTGAAAGGTGGATGCTAATGGCGTAGGTAGACGTACCCATAGTAGCATAAGCCTGCGTGACCCCTCCCGTGATCCCACCAAGCATCCCCGCCGTTGCTGCACTTGTACCAAAGCTCCTCTTCATGTACTTCTCGACCTCCGCGCTGGTGAAGATGAGGACGGCGCCTTTTGTCGTAGCTTCAATCCATGCCTACACCAAGAGCAAACTATAAGCACGGGCTCTTCTTCATTTGGGTCTGGAAGTTTCGCAATTCAAGGAGTATGAGCCGGTGAGGACTAACCCAAGGAATGAGACCCTGATAGAATCCAAAGACCCCACCTCTCGACCAGACATTCCGGAACGCTGCCCCCATAGACTGCTTTCGGTTCGCGGCCATCTGCGTCTTGAGCACTTCGAGCGGTTGACCGAGGGTGGTGACTTCGAACATATTCATGGTGGCGCCTGACAGACAGTTTGTGGTTAGCGGGGTTGCGGATTGAAATCCTGCTACTCCCAGAATTGGGAAGGTAGGAGTCCAGCGAGGGAGCGCCAGTACAGGTTGATGGGGAGGGGCTAAGCGGGACAAGACGGACTCACCGACAGCGATGTTGGACCAAGACACGCCCTTATCCATGGGCGCCATCTCGCTGGTAGATGACTCGGATAAGGGAGGAAGACTGCGATGCTGAAGGAAAAGGTCCTTATGCTCTGTGAAAGGAGCAGTGATTGGATGAGGTTGAGGAATGTAATGGGGTTCTTACGACAGACTGTTGGGTCGGTGGTCGCGTTGTCAGGTCATGGGGCGTGGGGCTCCCACCGGGAACTTCCGCTTTCCCCAAAAACTCGGTACCTTCGGCGGCCAACACTCGCGCTGAGATCGGATGATTATCGCTCGGTATATCATGCATGGCCCAGCCAACGTGTACGAACACCCTACTTCTTGGCGTTCTCCTCAGCCTGCTTCGCGGCCTCCCGCTTCTTCCTCGCCCCCTCGTGCCTCTTCTCAGCCCTAGCCTCTCGAAGCGCTTTAAACGCCTGGAACTCCTTCTCCTCATCCTCGATCGCCCTCGGTGCCTCGGGCTTGTACCCACTGGTGACACCCGGCATCTCACGCGTAAGGTGTGCGGTCAAGTCGTCGCCCTACATACATCAGCTCGGTCCTGTTATGCGAAAGTCTCTTACAGTTGCATCACCACGCTTGGGCTTGCCGACCTTGCGGGGGAAAACGACGAGACGGGTCCGGTACTCCTTAAGACGATCGATGTTCACCTTCTGCCCCTCCTCGGACTTGCTCCTCCTGCGGTGGTCCACGGTGATGCCGAGTCCTTTGGCCTCCTTCCTCCTGATACCCGCCTCCTTCAGCTCGGTAAGGGTGAAACCGCGGCCCTCTTCGAGTCGTCAGTTGAAATTTCCCAGACCATGGAAGAGGGTGCCTACTCCTGACGCGGATATTGTATCGCTGAGTCGGGCAACGGACAGCGGGACGGAGGCGTTCGAGGGGGGCAGCACCGGTAGCGAGAGCCTTCTTTGATCGGGTCACGCGACGAGACTTCTTCTTCCCGGGTTGGTCGAACTGTACAATCGTCAGTGTACTGTCGGCCAGAAGAGGCAGAGGTCTACGTACCCAAGTCTTGACACGACGCTGCCAATCCTTGTGGAAATGGTTCTTCGGCAACTGATTGTTGTGCTTTACCTGCAGTACCGGTGTCAGAGATTGAGAACATATGGGCAGATTTCCTCACCATTTTGGCGGCTGGTCACTGTAAGGGACAGATATGCCGTGAGGATGAAGGCGGACAGGACGGAAATATGATTGATGTCAAGGAAGAAAGCGGGTCAGGAAGGTGGAGGATTGAGGGCATTTGTATCAAACGTTAGCGTCGAGTACCCTATGGTGTGAGCGATGAGCATACACGCACCTCAAGTCTGCAAAGCCGCTTTGACAAGGAAACGATCTATCTCTCTCACAAGCCAATTCGAGGTTTTGACACAACCGGCAACAGCAGTTTCCTGAGGGTCGAAACGCCGCGATATCCCCATAGTCACGCTCCTAAAGTGGCACAAACTTTGATAGCGAGACTTGCCGTGATGACGTGGCATCCCCACTCTACTAAATTTCGGACGCGCCAAAACATCTTCGATACATTCTACACAAAAGCACCGGCCGACCCCTGATCCTCAATCGAGTCGATCGCCTTGGTCGTGCCGGCCGTCAATATATCGTAGAAGAGAAGGAAAATGAGAACGGGTTATTGGGTGGACCGCCTGTCGAATATGGTGGTGGGAGGTCCAAGACTTGTTGGACATTTCGACTCGAGCGATGTACAATGCTTGGTGAGCACCGGCCAGAGCTTCCAGTCTAGAAAAACTTCTGGCGGATCATGTTGCGGTCCATTTGCTTCTGGCGTGTTGCTGAAAGGTCTTGACCGGTCATTCCGGGACACCGTCCATTGCTTCGCAGTATGAAAGGACGGTATGGATTCGAAGTCTTGATCGCCTGTGTTTTGCATGCCTCGCTTTACTCACCTTCCATGTTATGGTTCACAGCTTCGTTCGCGCTGAAGTAAGGGGAGTCAACATACTCACGACTGATACCCGCTCTTTCACTGAAACAGATTTCGGCTTCGCGTTCAATGAGCGAACGACCACCAGATTACACTGAGGTGATGCTTAACGCGGATGCACGTCTCCCAGACGGACAGACTCAATTGTCTACTGCCGAGTTATCAATCCGCGTGGAAACAGCGGTCGAGGAGTCCGATCAAGACTAGCTGCAAGAACCTCGATACTAGATCTCTAGCCGATATCAGCCAATGTGGTCGCTGTTATACCTCTGCGTACTTCGGCCCTTTCCGCTCTTGCCACCTCCAAGCCCGAGGCCTCGTGATCCTTCTCTCCGTTTCTACGGCATTCTAGAGGTTTACCAACCCGCGTCCTCCGCTCGTCCGCCAGACTCATGAGCATCCGCAATAGTCGGCGACTATCGCGGGTCCGGCCTACTTGAGGGTATTTTACCCGCTGCCCGGTTTGGGTCGAGGTACCATCAATAAAACTTGAAACCTTGGTATACGTGGCTATCCTTGGTCCTACCCCTTCGGTCGAGGAATATGCTCGACAGTTCTGGACATGCGGTCAGATTTGATCAGCGGCGGTGATCCCATAAATGACTGCTCTTGGTATGAGTTTACAAGTACGTTGGGCAATGTTGCCACAGTTGTAAATAACAGGGATTATTTACCGCCACACAATTGTGAAAAACTGCAGCAAATCAGTCAGGACGTGAGTGGTATCATGCCTGACCTTGACTCATATGAGCATTTGCGTTTGCTGTGCTTGTCAGAAGGATCATTGGCCAACAGCGTCTCCATGGAAGAGTGTCACGGATCCTGTGTGATGTCATGGAGCAGGGGACAGGGTGGTTTAACAGGGCTGGCAAGGCTGCATACGAGTCAAGGCGAGACTATATAATAGCGGTTAAGGGGAAGATGCACCGAGTTACCTTAAGTACCCAGAGCGAGTCGGCGGCATTTCGGAGAATCTTCGATCTCTGATATGGCGCAAAAGGTGAATCTCGGCAATCTTGGGGCGGAACGTAATGAGGCCGAACGAACGCGCGTTGCCGTTTTTGGGCGTCCTGTGATGTGCGACTCTCGGCGATAGTTGGCGAAAACGTGGTTTTGCCGTCGTTGTTCGATATGCGATCGTGACACATCAGGTTCTTTTGCGGGTTGAAGTTGCACTATGACAGATGCTTGGGTCCATCCATCAGAAGCAAGGCTTCTACAACAAGTGATCACGTGGATGGGAGTCAACAGGGAAGAGAACATTCTGCAGATAGTGGCTCCAAAATCATGATTCATGTACAAGAAGGAGAGATTCACGCAATGCCTTTGATGACCTTGATAGAGCTTGACTAAGCAGAACAAACATGTGGCAATGGCTGATCACCTTGTCTGACACACATCTCCTCATAGATGTCCATTGTCAGATCCCCTCTCATCACTGCCTCATCTCCTTGGAGCTGGCTGGTGAGTAGGGCGCCAACAAACAGACCTTCAAATGTTGCAACAATGAGGCTGCACTTGTTATACCTGGAGGAAGCCAGTACAGTCTCCTCCATGGAGATCCAATTGCTTTCAGGCCCAGGAGATGAACGGAGTAAATGCAGCGACTCAACTGAGCGCTTGCTTGGAGTCAGCATTGTCACACGCTGACTGATTGTCCGCAATGCCAAACAAAAGCTTGCTGGCAGAGAACCTCTGAAATAGACTCAGTCTATATTCAAAAGAGTTTTCCCATGACTCACTGTGGAAAGAGTGTCCACCCTTTGCTGGTCCCTTGTATCAAGCTGCTGCCAGGTTGTTGTCCAAAAGAAAGTATTTCATCCAGAAGGTGAGGAGCCCTCTGCATTGCTGGAGCATTGGACACCAAATGCTGGGTGTTGAAATCGACATGGACCATGTTGCCATCCTTCAACTGCGCTTTCTTCCATACCACTGTGTTGCCCGCACCACATCCGAGCAATGTTTCAGCAGGCCCAAGGGACCATATCTGTGCCATGGTGTATTGTGTGAAGTGCAAATGAATGCGGTGTACCTGGATTGGCAAAACGAGGAGGGGAGAAGAGATTTAAGCAATGTGGACATGCCAGAAAACAGGCGATTCTTATGAATCTGTCCAGAAAACATAGCACAAGTGAGGACAATCATCCCTCAAAAGACACTGTCTTCATGCTTTCTAAGGACGTTTCAGAGCAGAAGGCCTAAGTCTTCCGACACGGGTCAAGAAGCTCCAAACCTCACACAGAAATCCATAATCCTTCTTTAAGTGGCAGTACCCAGTGCATCCTTCCTTGTACAAAGGGTGGATAGTCCCAAGTGAATCCCTGCATAATCAATACCTTCCTTTATTGACCAGCCAGTGTGGTCACGTAGTGCTTCATTTCACCGCGATCCGCTGTAAGGTGTCCAACATCTCAGTGGGATTATCCTCTTCCTTCCTGAGAGCGCCGTAGCCGGACTAGCCCGGGGGGATCAGTGTCTAGACACAACTTGCTATCTGAGATTGGTAGATGGCATGCATCGGATACTTGAAGGGAAGGCCAATCTTCTCAACATACTTTTCTTGTAGAAGGCTCGTCCCCTTCTTACCGGTCAACAAAGCTAACAGCCTTCACTCAGACATCGCAGGTCGTTTTTGAGTGGACAGCCTGCAGTGGATCTCGACCCCGGGATACATCTTCCCCTATCAAGCAGGATACGGCCCGTGCCGTCAGTCACAACTTATCTCATAAAAGAGTTTGATGCGTCCGACAGTTCCCGCCTGGTCACCTCGCCAAGTTGGCTCATGAGCCGGGGCTGCGCGGTGACTGCAAGCTATTTGTGGCTCACGAAACGAAACATCCGAGCTCGCAGGCTGCCTTCGTTCGTGCCATCTGATTCTGTCCGAAGCCCATAGACGAGACTTTCCCATGCAGAGACGCCATCAAAGAGTCTTCCTGTGCTTCCCACTTGTGAAGACATCACATCCCGTAGCGGTGATCAACCGTTCATAAGCTGATCCAACACGCCTCGCCCCTCTCCCTCGCGCATCAAAGGACCCCTCCCTTCACCCGCCCCCCCCTCCCCCCCCCCTCCCCACACACCGAAACGTCAGCGTATTGAGTGAAAGGTTCGATCCCTTGTCAGTCCACCTCGATGTGACGCCTCGAGCTTTCAGCTTGATGTCCTGGCCTCGTTATTGATCATTTCATTCTCGCACGCCATTCATTAATTTCAGTCGATTAGTAGCCGAACAATTTCATCATTCCGAGATCCGGAGTCACGGACACTTGAGCCAAGCATGACCGGCCCAGGCTTCTTCGCGCCCACACTCCCATTCGAGGCCGCCTCACAAGAGATCCGCCAAGCTTCGAGCTGGACGGTGAACAACCCCGTACGACCTCCAACGATCCCGACCGTCCCGCCGCTCCCGCCGCACCATCCGATGCCGTGCCTTCCTCCGCCCGGGTATTGTCGGCATCCACGACCACTTGACGGTGATCGTGAGGTCACGGCGCCACCTGTCAGCATCTCCATCCCGACGCGCACCGCCGCCCCCCTTGATTCGTCCCTCATTCCCCGGTCCACAGACCCAACTCCGATCCAGCATCTCACTGAGAACCCTCCAATCCCGAGCATCATGATTACCTCCCCAACCCCTCCCTCTCCACCAACATACCTCCCCCTGTCTCCCCCAAAGTACTGCCCCATCTCCTCATCACACGAACAGACCCTCCTCCTCGCCCCTCCCCCATCATTCACCGAATCCACAAACCGGTGCAGAGCATGCGACCTCGAGACCGCGCGCCACTCGCACTGGCACTCATGTAGTCGGGGCCGCGGAGCGGACTGGGTGAAGTGGGTATTGATCTTGATGAATGTCGTGGTGTGGATTTTAGTGCTTTGGGGGTATTGGGTGGAATGGAATTGGGCGCACCCGGATGGGTCTGGAGGACCGTGTGGGGCTTGGGGGGTGGGGATGGCGGATGGGACG
>JAABUL010008170.1_pt1 | contig 10791 bp, 8 predicted proteins | sample 5559151 | NCBI WGS metagenome assembly JAABUL01 (sample SAMN10711876, study PRJNA513368) | rock metagenome | isolation source: Antarctica rocks | place: Antarctica: Victoria Land, Pudding Butte sud | reverse complement strand
AAGGCAACGCTGACTTGTAGCAGGCGGAGCCGTAGGTTGATCAGAGGAGTGGACTAGGTTGCGAGGATCTACACAGACATCGACAGAGCATGCGACTGGTCAATGGACTCTGCTAGCTAAAAATATTCAATCCAATCCTCCATACTTCTGGCTCTCCGTCTCCTTTTTCTCTTTGTGTATGGTACATTAGTAACTACTCTGGCAGCGTGTTTGTGAGATAAGAAAGCGAAGTATGGACTGTATGGTGGACCGCACTCTTTCCGCCACAGCCAATCCTATTCGGAGCTTAGCCGATTGCCTCAATATTCTAAATGTGGTTCCCCCTCCGAACTTTTGAAAATCGGGGTTTTTTTTTGAGCCCGAATTGCAAACACGCCAATTCCTCAACACCAACGCAATTTTTGGATCAATTTTCGCTCTTATATTAGAATCACTATATCTATCAATGCTGTTATAGATTTCTAGCATCTTAAATAGCTTGCGACAGGAGTTATATGCGTAATTGCGATTTTGAACATATCGTCTCGACACATTTTGAGCACTTCTATCAAGCCCCATCAGACTCATTAAGTTCTTACCAAATGCGCTTGATCAAAGTCTCTTTGCAACAATAGCTACATCGCATTGTATCTACAGTGCTCCAAATTATATCTGTACAGTAGATACATTATTATTGATAGTTTACTAAGATGTGTAGTAATCAAGATGCGTTGATGTTGAGGGGTTGATAATATTTGCAATTCGAGATCGAAAGAAAAAAACGATTTTCAGAAGTTCGGGAGAGGAACCACATTTAGAATATTGAGGTAAGGAGCTTTGTCCGTAAGATCGGCAAACCAGATAGCCTCAGTGTAAGGTAGTACATTGAGAAAAGCAAATACGTATCATAAGTATCTACTTTATTGAGCCAGGAACGCACAATTTCTGGAATCTCTGTATCGTAGGATGACAGTTATCCCGAAACAGCTAGTCCCGGTCCCCTATGAGATGTGTGGAGAAGGACCGAGGCGCAAGTGGCGTTCAGAGCCATCCAAAAGGAAGTGGGACCCAAGAGACAGTACTTCCATTTGATTCAAGATGTCGCACTTGTTGTCGTCCAGCTTGCGACAACATCGACACTATTACCAAGATCCCAATATCTATCGATATACATCTTTTACTCTTTTCCGTACATCAGTATCAATAGGAGTGACTGCAACAGTAATAGCCCACATGCCACTTATTGAACCCTAGCATCATCATCAGCTTCGATTGCTACTCTGCACGCAACTCCTATCGTGGACATGGTAGGTATAATTGCTTGTGCTCTTTGCGATCACACTATCCGACTATTTGAACTTGTATAATAGCAGCTGCTGACGGTGCGTCTAGGGTTGCTGTCATTCTACCCCCAGCAATGGACCGACGCCTTCCCCATATCCAGCGTCGAATACACATGGCGAATCCTCTTCCCACGCGATAGCATCCTCTCCTCCACGTAACCATGAAGTCTCCAGCTCCCATACCTCGTCGCAAAGTCAGGAACCCGTGCAGCAGCCGCGACCACGGCGACGTATTGGTTTAAGGGAACAATTCAACGCCCCTATACGACAGCATTTATGGAAATCAAAGAGGCGATGGACGCGGAGTGAGCTCACCCGGGAAAGGAACGAATTTTTCGATACAAGGGTCACGGGTCGAGAGGAGATATGGGCCGTTCTTAAGGCTGTCGTTGGGCTGTTGGCGGAGGGAGACATTCCAACCGCTCAGAGCATATTGGATGCTGCAGCAATTACAGTACCTACAGGCGACCTCATTAACGGTGCATACGATGAAGTTGGAAATCTTTACACGATCCCAGAGCATATCATCAACGATCCGGAAAACGTCGTCATCGATGCACAAGATGAGTTCACGAAGGGAGAAGACAACGGCGAGGGCACGGACGAAGAGGAGACGGAGAGACGGAGAGAAGAGAAGGGCAAAGCCGTCATCAAAAGCGAGGACATGATCAGAATCAAAGCCCGATTAAGTGACAGAGGCGGTCCTGATATCACGGTTTCGATGGGGAAGGACCAGAAGGTCCGGACTCTGGTGCGCAGGATACAAGAAGAAGCAAATGTCAGAGAAACTCTGTCTTTAGCCTCCCGATACTGCTAATATGTCACTAGATCCCAGGCAAAGGGAAGGTCAAAATAGCATACCTTGGCAGAATCTTCAAGGATGGAGAGACTCTGCAGGCGCAGGGTTGGCGAGAGGGCCATGTCGTCAACGCTCTTGTATTTCAATAAGCGTGCAGCTTTATACCCCTCCTCTAAGGTATCCGGAGTACGGAGTGCTGTACCACGATATCGGCCGGGCGCTTGAAGGTGCATTATGCCCATGGATGTGTTTTGGACATAATACCGATGAGCTTTGAGTCTGAGTTTGACTTTCTGATTCGTACTCCACGGCCAGTACATCGGTAATGGGCGATGCTTGGGCGTTGTTTCAGAAGTCAAGGCGATTGATGCCGCAGTGTATATGATAGTCACGCAAGGTCTCTGATGCTACGACTTTAGCAGGTTGAGCTTCCTGTACATATAGTACTAGAGCATTTGTATGTAACCGCTCTGGCAGTAAACCAACGGAAGTCCTCAGAATTTCCATATGAGCTCTACCACTAGCTCTTAAGCCCATCTCAAATATGAGACCTACTCCTCGTCTCGGACTCTTGGTAGGGTGAAGCCCACGGTTAACGTAAATAACTAATGATTGTCTCTGTCACGGCGCATGAATCCAAAGATCCTTCTCTTAAAATCCATGTGACATCTCAAACTAGGCTGAAACAGGACCTTTGATTGACAGGGGTGTCGCGAGCGGCGACCTAGAAGCAGCTTACGAGCACGAAAAGGAGGGCGTTTCGTGTAAGCATTGCCAGCTTTTTATCGCATCACCAAGCGAATCATCTTACAACTGCGGAGCTGGTTCAAAAGATACTATTATCCAGCGACAGAGCTACAACACGGAGCACCAAACCATATCAGATCGTTTACCCCTACCGTCCACGCCGCACCAGACGACAAATGCAGCAATGATAGGTGGCGTTTGTCCTTGACATCCCAACAATGGGGGGCGGGTTTGCTCCTAGCTCTCCATAATACTCGTGTCGCGATGTCATCGGACCGTGGCTCGCCACACCACCATTTACGGCGACAGTCGATACCTCTACAAGATCTTTCGAGACCGCCCGATACGCCAAATGATGACGATGGTTGGGGTGATGAACGCAGAAGCTTTATAGGAAGAAGAAGAGGATCACTGTTGGGCAATAGGCAGTCCTTCCGGGGACGGGTGTCTACCACTGGACGATATGAACGGGTCGTCGAGGGGTCTCCGGAGAGGGCGACTCCAGGTATACCTCACGTCACAACGCCAAGAATTGTCCATCAAGCCGCACCTTACGACGATGGTGAAGTCTCTCCGGTCAATCCAGGGGACTTCCAGACAGCGATGGGTTCGGTCGGCTTAAGCTTTAACAACACTGGCACCCCTATGTCCAGGTCGCCCGCACCTTCTACGCTTGTGAGCGGGAGAAGAGGAAGCACGCTTAACGTCATTACGGAATCAGATACTACAACGCCCTTTGCAATTCCTGTAACAAGAACTGACACGGAAGAAAGCTCCTTTTCGCCCACAGAAAACGATATGACTCCTCTAACAGATACACGGTTCTTGCAGCCAATGAGCGGCGCGCCGGCAACGGCTCCGTCTGCTTCGAGACATAGCAGATCTACATCCCGCCTTGGTGACGACCTCATCAATGCAGAGGCTGGGCTAAGGCCACCATCAACCTACAGTGCAAGATCCATGAGCAGGTCATTGTCAGTATCTGGCTCAGCATCGCCTCTTTCGAGAGCAGGGACTATGGTGCGTAAGATGTCGCAACGTGTTGTCAACCTCAGCAACGAACCAGAAATCGTTGAACAGAGCATCCGCCGGCAACCTGCTCGGGACGCTCGGTTGGAGGCACCACCGTCGTTCCCAGCATACATCGATTATGGCACTGAAGATACAGCGGATCCTTCGACACCATTGGAGAAACCTCATCCTCATGTCGTTGCCGTATGTCGAGAACCAGACGACCGGACACAACACCCAAACCCTCTAAAAGGGAAAAGCTTAGGGATCTTTCCACCGAATAACTGGATCAGGTTGCGACTCTGTGAAATGCTCGTACACCCTGTCACGGAGCCTATAATATTAATACTCATTTTCGTTCAAACGATCGTTCTCGCCGTCGATTCAGCACCCAAACTGAGTTATGAGAAGGGTAGACCAACCGGGTGGGGATCGTCTTGGGTTGACTTTGCACTCCTGGTATTGTTCGTCATCTATACTGTGGAGATCTTTGCTCGCGTATTAGTCTCTGGTTTCGTCAAGAATGCTAGAGAGTACAGTACTGTCGATTGGGATTTGGGCATCAAACGAGCCTTGATTGATAGGTGTATGAATTTCTTCGTGCCCCACAAACAACAGCAAACGGCAGGCAAAAAGGCTGCCAACACTGCTGATCCCGCACCTTCGATCATGAGGACTTTCACAAGCACACAAGCCCAAATTGATCAACCAGGTCACACCCGCCAGCAACAGCGGGTCCGCCTTGCAAGGAGGGCGTTTTTGCGACATGGTTTCAACAGACTTGATTTCGTGGCTGTAGTGTCATTCTGGATCTCCTTCGCGCTCGACTTGGCGGAGATCGAGTCCTGGCGGCACATATACGTGTTTCGAATGTTGAGCTGTCTCCGCATTCTGAGGCTTCTTGGTTTAACCAGTGGCACTTCCGTATGTCTTCAAGCAGAAACCCCCTTCGCCAGCCCGCAACTATACACACACTCTAATAGTACATACTAACATGGATATAGGTCATTCTACGAAGTCTCAAACGAGCCGCTCCTCTCCTAGTCAACGTGTCTTTCTTAATCGGCTTCTTCTGGTTATTGTTTGCTATTGTGGGCGTCCAAAGCTTCAAATCGTCCTTTCGACGCTCGTGCGTCTGGTTTGACGACATCGAGAAGTTCCGCTCCGGCCAGCCATACGTCTCATATTCGCAGACCGTTGCGCCAGGAAACAATTCACTGTGTGGCGGGTACATCAACGCTACCACGGGGGATCCCTGGCCCTGGCTTAAAGCTGACGGAATTACGAATGGGACCCATTCTCACAAGGGCTACCTCTGCCCACGACTATCGCTTTGCCTAGAAGGAGACAATCCGTACAATGGAACTGTCAGCTTTGACAACATTTTACAGTCACTGCAGCTCGTTTTTGTAATCATGAGTTCTAACACCTTCTCTGATATCTTGTACTACATGGCCAACAGCGACTTTCTTGCTGCAGCGCTATACTTCGCCTTTGGTATCGTTATTATGAGTCTCTGGCTAATGAACCTGCTCGTTGCGGTCATTACGTCCTCATTTCAAGTTATACGAGAAGAAAGTAAGACCAGTGCGTTCACCACAGATGATGAGCAGATTCGACTTCCGGACGAAGAAATGGATTCGGAACCAATTAAGAGAGTCGGTCCTCTGATGCGCTACTATGAAAAAACTTATTGGCTATGGATCATCATCATCGTCTTTGATCTGGTCGTACAAGCTCTACGAAGCGCAGACATGGGTCCAAGTCGTGAGAATTTCATCAACATATGCGAAACGGTCGTTACTTTGGTTCTTGTATTCGAAATTTGCCTTCGATTCCTGTGTGACTGGAGAAACTTTCGCACGAGTCCACGGAATTGGGTGGATCTTGTCCTCGCGGTAATCACCGCTATCATGCAGTTTCCATCTGTACATCAAGCCAAGCAACCCTATGCATGGTTGACTTTCTTTCAAATAGTCCGGATATACCGCGTTGTACTTGCAGTGTCATTGACGCGCCAACTCATTGTAAGGCTACCCTCATCTTGGACAACTCACAGTGTTCTGACATGTTGAAACAGTTGACCGTTCTGGGTAACGTTACCGGTCTGCTCAATCTGGTAGTCTTCGTGTTCCTCATTACGTTTCTTACAGCGATCTTCGCGGTCCAGATATTCCGAGGTCAATTTCCGGAAAGCGACTCATCAGGAACATCCATTCACGTTACCTTTTCGGACATATACAATTCTTTTATCGGGATGTATCAGGTCTTGTCTAGCGAGAATTGGACGATACTCATGTATAATTCCACACAATACGAGTTCACATGGCACACCTCCTGGATTGGTGCAACCTTTTTCGTCCTTTGGTTCATCCTGGCAAATTTCATCGTACTGAACATGTTTATCGCGGTCATACAAGAGAATTTCGATGTTACTGAAGACGAGAAACGGCTTGAGCAAGTGAAGGCTTTCCTTCATCAGAAGGAGCTTAGTGGATCTTCACACGGGAACCTTTCACTGTCTACGATTTTCAAGTTTGGCCGTGATCCAGAGCGTCACAGAGATCCCCTCGACTACGGCCCAGCTACAATGGATATGCTTACCAAGGATGCTGTGGTCCGTGACTTTCTTGATAAGCAGCTTGGACCCGCAGATGACACCAATACGGATGCAACATTGAAGAATGGTGACTCGACAGGTACTATCAAGCCAGGGCCTTTGTCGGCGGTCTGGGGCAAGATACGCAGAGTTCTGCATCACCGAGAGCCCAATCCATTTTATTCGCGCTTGCAATTCTCTCGTGCATATGACGAGCTAGATCCTCGAACGATGGCAAGAGAAGTCGTTTCCGCACAGGATCAGCGGAAGCGTGCTCAAAGGCAGTATCTTCATGACCACCCGACCTACAATGTGTCTTTGTTCATCTTCCAGCCAAATGACCCAATTCGGAGATTCTGTCAACGTATCGTTGGACCGGGACGAGGTAGCCAACGTATCCAGGGCGTCGATCCTCTGAAGCCTGTGTGGTACTCGTTTTCGGCATTCATCTACGCAGCCATTGTTGCCATGGTTCTGCTGGCTTGTATATCGACCCCATTGTACCAGAAAGAGTATTCCGAGCTGCCTAGTAACTGGAATTGGTATGTGTGGACGGACTTGGCCTTTGCCATCATTTTCACGATTGAGGCAACTGTCAAAGTGATTGCCGATGGCTTCTTCTGGACCCCAAATGCGTATTTCAGAGGGTCGTGGGGCTTCATCGACGGTTTGGTCCTCATTACTCTATGGATAAACGTTGCAGCATCACTTTCCGCAGATGGTGTTGTGTCGCGGGCAGTCGGTGCTTTCAAAGCGCTAAGGGCCTTAAGACTGCTCAACGTGAGCGACAGCGCAAGAGATACCTTTCACTCTGTGATTATCTTGGGAGGGTGGAAAGTCGTTTCAGTAAGTCCCTCTCCCTTACGAAATTCTGGAAAGCTGTTGATCGCAATCAGGCTGCGTTCGTGTCCCTCAGCTTATTGATCCCCTTCGCCATTTATGGACTAAATATCTTCAATGGTCAATTGCTGGCCTGCAATGATAACTCAAATCAGAACTTATCCAACTGTGTCGGCGAATTCGATAGTGCGCCCTTTATTTGGAACGTTCTATCCCCACGACAAGTCGCCAATCCGTACTACAGTTTTGATAATTTTGGAAGCTCACTTTCCATTCTTTTCCAGATCGTCTCACAAGAAGGCTGGATCGATGTGATGTGGAGCGCTATGTCCGCCGCTGGGATTGGGAACAATCCTAGCGGTTCTCAGTCCCAGGGCAACGCTGTGTTTTTCATCATATTCAACCTGTTGGGATCTGTATTTGTGCTGACATTGTTCGTATCCGTTTTTATGCGAAACTATACAGAACAAACCGGAGTGGCATTCCTGACAGCCGAACAACGCTCGTGGCTTGAATTGCGTAAACTACTGCGGCAGATTTCGCCTTCCAAACGCCCCTCTCAAAGGACAGAGCGGAAGTGGCGGCTTTGGTGCTATCGGATAGCAGTCAAGAAACATGGAAAATGGCAAAGATTCGTGACTGGCGTACTGTTCCTTCACCTCATCCTCTTGCTCCTGGAGTTCTACCCAGAAGTCCATTGGTGGGAATCCATAAGAAGTAAGTACAGCCGAGCGCTATGTTCTACCAACTTTCCATGCCTGACACGTCTGCAGACTACCTTTTCCTGGCTTTCACGCTCATATATATCACCAATATTGCTATCCGGATAACCGGACTAACATGGACGCGATTCAGGCGGAGTTCATGGGATCTTTATGCTCTGTTCTCTGTTCTCGGTACTGTGATCACCACCCTCCTCACACTTCCACAACACAACAACAACTACAATCGTCAGCTTCACAAGTATTTCTTGGTTTCCATCGCTCTCCTTCTCATACCACGTAATAACCAATTGGACCAGCTATTCAAGACAGCCGCAGCTTGTTTCACTGCTATAGCCAATCTCTTGGCAACATGGGTCGTGCTATTCCTGGTTTACGCTATTGCATTGACACAGATTTTCGGTCTTACGAGATTTGGGGCAAATGAAAACGGCAACCTCAATTTTCGCAATGTCCCGAAGGCTCTCATCCTTCTTTTCCGCATGAGCTGTGGAGAAGGTTGGAATCAGATCATGGAGGACTTTGCAACGATGGAGCCCCCAAACTGTGTCTTCGTTAAGGGTCAATTTTCTCGGAGTGACTGCGGAAGTGCAGCTTGGGCCCGGACTCTATTCATCTCTTGGAACATTCTGAGCATGTATATCTTCGTGAGTTTGTTCGTGTCGCTCATCTTTGAGAGTTTCTCCTACGTGTATCAAAGGAGCAGCGGCATGTTCATACTCAGCCGCAATGAGATAAGGAGATTCAAGCAGGCTTGGGCAACGTTCGACCCCGACGGTACTGGCTACATTTCTAAGGAGACATTCCCCAGGCTACTCGGTGTGAGTTATAGACACCTCTACTTAGAAACCGCCAATGCTAATTAGTGCAGGAATTGTCAGGGGTCTTCGAAATGCGAATATACAAAGATGAGCATAGCGTCTATAGCATTTTGCAGGATTGCAAGGTCGAGGAACATAGAGGAACTGAGACACCACCACCAGGCGTGGTTCATGGCGTCAATCTTGTGCGCTTGAACGATCGCTTGCGAACGATAGATGTTGAAGACATACAGCGAAGAAGGCAACGACTGGAGCTTTTCTTCCAGGAGGTGATAGTTCATGCACCAACTGACCGAGGCGTCAACTTCACTGCCTGTCTCATGATCCTGGCTCATCACAACATCATCTCGGATAGCAAGAGCTTGAAGCTTGAGGAGTTCCTAAGACGCCGCGCGCGCCTCCAGCGGGTCGAGGAAGAGGTCAACCGCCGAATCGTCAAAGGATTCTTTGACACCATGTTCTGGAGCCGACAATTTCGATCTCGACTTGACTTGCGACACTCGGCTCGCATGACAAATGTTCCACAATTTGCGGTGCCGGAGATTTTCGTTGATGATCAGGACGTCGTGTCGCCGCAAGACAACGAGTTCTCTCCGCAGATCACTTCGCCATTAAATGTCTCCTCTCAACTCGCTTCACAACCTGGCATACCAACTAGTGACAACAGAAGCCGTCGGTCCACTCTAGACAGTGGCACATTGCGTCGACGTGATGACTCCAGAACACCTTCACCTGCGGCGTCAGATCGAAGCTACACTGTGAGCCCACAGCTCGCGCCTCAAAGACAATCGCTCTCCGTCAACAGGCTGTCCTTATCAGCGCATAGACCCTCTCACTCCGGCGGAAGCAGCGCTGGCGGCAGCAGCGGCTTCCAAAGGACAATTGACGATACTTCTGATCCAGGAGATGCGCGGCCGGCTGCACGAAGCCGAGCAGCGAGCTCCGTCAACAAAGACGTGCTACAGGTCTTTGATGAAAGTGCCTGGGGCGAGAGTATCCGAAGAAGTTTCACATTAGGTAGGAATGGAACGAGAAGGAGACGCGGAGGCGGTTCATCGGGAGGAACGTAAGCATTGGGGTTACATCAACGATTGAACGATCGAAACGGCTATAGGAGAACGGGTGGCGCAAGGGAAGGAATGTATGAGTAACTTCGAGGGTAAAGGGCAATCTTTGCATTGGTACCTGGATGGGGGTTGCTTTCCTGCATAGCGAACGCTTGGGACAAAGGGGCGTTGGGGAACAATCCGGTCCCATTGTGTACAGCTGGGCCTGGTGTTTGGAGACGTTGGCGCGAAGATTGATTCGGCAGTCCTCGTGCGCGAGCCTTCAGGGTAGATGCGTGGTATAGGCATATAGCATTGTCAGTAAGTACTATAGGAGCATATACCTAATTTTCAGCAGTTGTCCCTCGGACCGCAGTATTCAGATACATCTGGATACGGAAAAGCCAGGTGGCAAAACTTCCCATTCAGACCACGGGTATATTGCAGGCTTGAGTTGGAGCACTCTTCCAAGACTATTCTTGAATCGAAGTGTCACAAACTTTCCCAATCTACTCAATCAACCATAGCACACAGTCAACCTCAAGCGTATCCTGCCACACACTCGTGCGCCCCACGTTGCAGGCCTTGGCTTCTCTTGCAACAAAGTCTACCAACTCCACACTACGGCTCGCAACATAGAAAGCGCCCGCTCATGCAATGGAATAACGCCACGACTTCAAATGGAAATTGTGACAGCGAGAGTTGCAGCTGCAGAGAACATGTCGGTTGCCTGGTGCGGAAACGACCGAGACGCAGGAACAAACATTCTCAGCCCATCAACAGCTCTATCATGAATCTCATACTTCTTTGCAGGAGTGCGTACCATAATGGATAGCCCATCCGGAACATGCAGGTGGAGTTGCATTGACGGACTGAGTCGACAG
>JAABUL010008169.1_pt1 | contig 10792 bp, 11 predicted proteins | sample 5559151 | NCBI WGS metagenome assembly JAABUL01 (sample SAMN10711876, study PRJNA513368) | rock metagenome | isolation source: Antarctica rocks | place: Antarctica: Victoria Land, Pudding Butte sud | reverse complement strand
AACTACTATAGACTAAAGGTACAGCTATAGTAGTAGATTAACGTAATAATTAAATAGGAAAATAAGTCTCCTACTAATAAGACTTAGGACATAGCTACGTTCTTAATAAACGGTTAAGAGAGGTATAACAATCTTATAGAGCTATAGATTACGGAACTAAATTACGCTATCTATCGCTAATACCTACTCTTTAGGTAGTATGTAGGATTAGGAAAGAACTAATAGGTATCCGAGGATTTCGACTAACTAGAAGAAATAGATCGAACTAGATAGCCTATAACGGATTTAGAGAAGGAGAAGTACGAACGGCTTAAGAAAGCTATATACTCCTAGCTTCTAAAACACAAACCTACTATAGAAATCAACGTACTTAAGGAGACGACTCCTACATTAGATAATAAAGAAGCTTAGGAGTAATAACGTTAGCTAAAGGAAAGTAGATAGGAAAAGTTATAACGGTTTAGGGAAGGAATCGCCTTCCTAGTAGAATAAGTATATAAGGAGCGATTCTTCTACAAAATAGATATATCTAACAACCGCTAAGTACTAGAACAACGCGAGAAGAAAGGACGACTAGTAATAGAAATCAACGTGCTCGAACGAATAACGTTAGAGGAACAGCTTAAGGAAATCGAAGATGAGCTAAATAACCTATACGTAGAACGACGAGAACTATAAGAAGACGTCGACAACATCTAACTAGAGTAGCGCTAGCTACGTACGTAGTAGGGAGATTACGTAACCCGCGCTAGGCTAAACCAACTTATAGACATACTCTAACGACTATATAATCAAGCCTAGTAGTAGTAGAATTAGCTAAACTAGCTACTAGACTAATAGGAATAGATAAGAGTACGTATATAAACGTTATAACTATAACGTAAGTTCAACGTTATAGAATAATAGCTATAATAGTAGTTAAGGGATAACGGTAACTACGCCTAAGGAAGATCCCTACCTCCGTTTAGACGAGAGGACGCTATACTATAAGAAAACATATTACTATCTCTAGATAAGGAGATAGGTAACGAATTAGAGGAATCTCTAATCCTACTAATAAACCTAGACAACGACGAAGTACTAGACTTACTAATAGACGAACTAGAGAGAGAGCATCGGGATCGACGGATCTATCCTCTCTACCTAGACAACGAACTCTTAATAGATAACTAATAAGCGCTAGAAGCAATTGCCGAGATTACTAATTCCAACGCCGAAAACGAAACTACTCTAGAAAGTTCTAAGAGCAAAGACTCTAACGAAGACCTAGACAACTTGGAAATACTTAATATCTTAGTAGAAAGCCCGTAGCTAATTATAAAAATAGCCCTCTACCTTATACGAAGTTATAAGGAGGTATTTCTAAAGATCGCTAGAAAACGATATTTATATCCTATAGAATTCGATAAGATAATAGGATAGCTACGATCTATGTTCTAGAACTACTAATTAGTCGATACCGACTATAGTAGACACGGATACGTTAGAGAAGTAATACCTATCGGAAGTATAGTCTTCGACTATAGGGACTATATACTTCCCGACGGAATAATCGTTAGTTTATAAATAAGAGAACAAGTACGACTTCTAGATTAACGGTACTACGAGATCCTAACGTACTAGAACTAATACTAGAACGAGGCTCTTACTCTCGAAGAAATGAAACGAAGGTGTAATGAATATATACTATAATAGGTAATACTACTACTTCTACCTCTAGGACCGCTACTACTAGTATAGTAAGGAATAACCCTTAGTTACATTAAGACAACGACGAGAGGATTATTATAGACGCGAATAACATAAGGTAAGGTTGTGTTCGGACCTCGAAGTAGACCCCTTAACTAGGAAATCTATATTAAGAATGCTAATTCGCTAGACTACTATTCAAAAAACGAATAGGCCCTATTAGTACAAGCGACTAAAAGGAGCTATATAACGCTTAAGTAACAATAGGAACGGTTTTCCGTACAAATTACATTGTGAACGGATACGAGATCCTTACTATAATAGACTCTAGAGCTAGCGGAATGTTTATCTCGGAACGACTTATACGACGACTTAGGATAGCTACTCGAAAGAAGAAAGACAGAGGGTACGAGGTAAGAGCTATCGACGGCTCTAATCTACCTAGTATAGATAGCGAAACAATACCGCTACTACTCGCTTTCTAAGAATACTACGAGGAAGTTGTCTTAGATATCGTGCTTATAGCTAGATACGATGTCGTACTAGGTACTCCTTAGCTTGAAAAGTACAACCTAGATATTAACTAGGTTAAGAGAGTACTTAGGTTTAAGAGATATAGATACGTTACTAATATCTATCCTAGAAGCTAGTAGCGTTCGACTCTAGATAAGGAAAGGTAGATTAACGAGATAAATCGCTAACTACTAACGATACTATAGAAGGGTAGCTCGGACTCTATAGACACTAATATAGGCTAAACCAGGTTACAACGTAAGAGTAAAGGAGGAAATTACGCACTTCTAGGAATCCCTAAAGAATTTAAGAAATAGAAGCGACTCTTTTAGGAAGAGATAGGACTCGAGGCCCTACCTAAACACTTGTAATAGGACTATAAGATTAAACTTATACTAGGATCTAGGCCCCCTTACTAGCTAATATACCTACTTTCTATAGTAGACCTCGAAGTAGATAGAGAATAAACTATAAAAATAAAAGGAAGTGTACAAATACGACTTTCCAAATCACTATTCGCGGTACTAGTATTCTTTGTACCTAAGAAAGGAGGAAAACGACGAAAGGTTATCGACTACTACGATCTAAACGAAATCACTAAGAAGGATCGCTACCTAATACTACTAATTAAACAAATAAACGACTACTTCTATAGAGTATAGTAGTACTTTAAGATCGACCTACAAGACGCCTTCTTTATAATTAGGATAAAGGAGGGCGAAGAGTATAAGACGGCGTTCTGTACGCGAAACGGACTCTACGAGTTTTTAGTTATACTAATAGGGCTTACTAACGCACTAGCGACATACTAAAGGATAATTAATAACGTTCTTAGCAATCTTATTAACATTACCGTTATCGCCTATATCGACGATATACTTATCTTCACAAAAGGATTACGAGAGTAGCACGCTAAGGACGTAGCCGCTATACTCGAACAACTAAGTACGACTACCTTTAAGACTATACTCGAGAAGTACGAGTTCTTTAAGAAGGAAGTTAGTTTCCTTAGCTTTATTATAGGAACCGATAGAATCAAGATCGACCCTAAGAAGATAACCTCGATTAAGGAATAGCTAGTACCTAAGATAGTTAAGGATGTATAGTTATTCCTTAGACTAGCGAACTACAACCGAAAGTTCGTTAGGAACTACTCGAAACTAGCTACGCTACTTACGAACCTTATACAAAAGGACATCTAGTTTATATAGAGTAAGGTCTAACAAGAATTATTCGACTAACTTAAGAAAGCATACTACGAAGCGCTAATACTACGTATGTTTAACTTAATAAAACCGATATAAGTTGAAACTAACGCCTCCGACCTAGCGATAGGAGTATACCTTACATAGGAGTTTAATAGGACTTAGTATCTAATTACATACTTCTTAAGAAAGATAACACCTACTAAACAAAATTATAAGATTTACGATAAGGAACTACTCGTAATCGTCGTAGCATTACGACACTAGAGAGTATACTATAAGGGAGCTACAGGACTAATAATCTACTCTAATTACAAGAACCTAATATACTTTACAACAATAAAGGTTCTTACCTAATAGTAAGTACGATAGTTAGAGCTACTTAGAGAGTACAAATTCGAAATCGTATACACTCCTAGAAAAGAGAATAGGCGCGCTAACGCACTTAGTAGACGAAGCGACTATATAGAAGGATATAAGCCGTAACAACACTATATACTAAAAGTTAATTAAGACGGATCGCTTAGTACGAACCCGTAAGAGTTTAACGTAGTTATATAAGTACTACGAGACAATAATAAAGAGTTCCCGATATAGTATAGGAAACTTAAGGTTCCTTAAGATAAGGAATAAGAGTATATATAGGACTACTACGACGGACTAGCTCTAGAACATCCTAGGATTATACGAACCGTAGAATATATTAAGAGAAACTTCGTTTTCTTAGATATAAGGAAGAAGGTTTCTACCTATATTAAGAAATGCGAAACCTATAACAAGAACAAGGCATTACGACACGTATAGTACGGGAATCTCTAGTTTAGAGAACCGCTATACTAACTATAGGACGAAGTAACGATAGACTTTATCGTTAAGCTCCTAAAGTTAGAGGATCTAGTAATAGGAAATAAGTACGATTCTATACTTATAATAGTCGACTAACTAACAAAGTACTTACACTTCGTACTATGTAACGAAACTATTAACGCTAAGTAATTAGGTTACCTAGTGCTTAATAGGCTCGTTTAGTACTACGGCGTCCCTACGACATTCATTATAGATAGAGACAAGCTCTTTACGTCGAAGTACTAGAAAACTCTAGTATTAGCTATAGGTATAAAGTACAAGCTATTAATAGCTTTCTACCTATAGACGGATAGACAAACTAAACAATCGAACTAAATACTAGAAGGATATCTACGACACTACATTAACTACGTATAGAACAACTAGGTAGCTCTCCTACTATTAGCCTAGATTGCAGTTAATAACAATATGTTAGAAACGACTAAGATATCTCTATTCTTTAGAAACTTTAGAAAGGACCTAAACCTGTTTATAATACTATAACTAGGGCTAGAAGTAGACTATGCTATTATAGATATAACGCAATTTAAGAAAATCTACGAAGAAGTAAGGGCTAGAATACTATACTAGTAGGAAAGCCTTACTAAGGTAAGGTATAAGGATTCAAAAACGGCACCTTAGCTTAAGAAGGGGGATAAGGTCTTCCTCCTTATAAAAAATTTAAAGACTAGAAGAAAGGCAAAGAAATTAGATTATGTAAAGGTTAGACTATTTTTAATTAGCGATAGTAAAGGACTAAACAACTACCGACTCGATTTACCTAGAGATGTAAGAGTGTATCTAGTATTCTATATATCTATATTAGAACTAGCGGACCTAGAGATTCTAGTACAAACGACGTTTTACTTTAAGCTATAAGAGGACGATACCTTCGAGGTTAAGAAGATCCTCGACAAGCTTAACGGTAAATACCTCGTTAAGTAGAAGGGTTATCTAGACTCTAATAACACTTAGGAACCTAAGAAGAACCTAACGAACTATTAGTAAGCACTCGAGGAATATACTAGGGGATAGGACGGTATATACTAGTTTGTTAGTTACGTATAGAGGTACTTAACTATCTACTAGAACCTCGAAGCCAACCTAGGAGGAAGGTAGAAAACTAGTAGTGTTCCCCTATAATATAGGAGAGGCTAGTAGTATATTTATATCAAGACCCTTATTAATAGGGAAATCTAATAGTTCGCCTAAAGTAAAGAGCTCGTTAAGCAAAGGACCCTTAGGAGGAGTTTCCAAAATTAGGGGAATAGAAGTACTAGACGCCTTAGCCTCTATCTTCTCTACTTCCTCGATTCTAGCTAACTCGCGCGAGTATACGCTATCCTCCTTATTCTCCTAAAACCGTAGTTGTTTCCTTAGCTACTAGGCCTTTACGTAAGCTTACAACACCTTATTATATACTATAACTATAGCTACCTTAGTAGCTTCCAACTTATCCTTAGTAGATTCGACCTACTCCGAGAGCGATTTTCGAGCCTTAGCTAACTTCTTAAATTCTTAAAACGTTACTCGAAGATTACATTTCTTCTTCGAATCGTTATAGGATTTATAGCGCCTAGACTATACGTCTACTAGGCATAAGACGTTTTAACGTCGACAACAATCGTAGGGAGTAAGTATAGTGTTTTAGAACTTAAGAATAGTAGAGGTTGTTTCTACTCTATAAGAGGAAGTAGACGGAGGACGGAGAGGCATCGTAAGCTATAATAAGATTAGTAGGGTATATAGAAGCTTATATATACGAGTACCGAGGACGGTACTAGTCTAGAAGGGGGATAGTGTTACGAACACGTAACACTAGGGTAGAAGTGCGATAGCTTAGCATCGTAGACCCTACGATACTATCGTATATCTACTATAAGCGCCTTAGGCGTATTATACGATATAACTAACTAGCGCCTATAGCGGCTATATTAGCTATGTCGCACAACACAACACTTACCTAGGTATATAGGAACTAAGGATGTCTTTAACATACTTGTGTTTAACTTATGTTACAATCTTACTAAAAGGTCTATAACTATTTATAATACATTCGAGTTATCTTACCTAAACACCTACTACTACCTACTCTTCAAAGAAGCACTTACGTAATACTACTTATAGGATCGCAATAGTACTATAGATACTATACTATAAACGCTAGATCGACTAACTATTAGTCTAGTAGCTTATATTAACTCTTTAGTTAGTAGGCTTAGCTACCTAAATACTAAAGAGGAAAATACTTTATTAAGCGAAGATTAATAGGTCTTTTAATTAAGATTCTATTAATTATTTAGGTCTTTATAAATACTTAACTCTTCCTTTCCGCTTTACTATAGGTCTAGAGAGTTATTAATAGCTCCTTTTAATTTAATTTAAAGGTCCTTAGTTTAATTCTGGGTTACCCCTTAAAAGAGTTTAACCTAATAGTTTTATATATTCCCCTTTAAAGCTTATTACGAGTTATGTTACTTTACTACTAAGGGGTTAACGATAAAGCGTATCTAATAGTTAATAAACTAAATATAATTTTACTCTCTTTTTACCCTTCTCTAATTAGTTAATTAAGGGTAAAGAGAGAGTAATGTTAATCGACTTAGTAGTAATAGAGTTAGATATAAGTAAATTCTATAAATTTAATTTTACGTAATAAGTACTTACTAATTAGACTTTAAGGAAAAAGGGTATATTAAGAGTTAGAGCCTTAGGTACTAGTTCCTTAGTATAATGACCTCCTTTTAGCTACTTAATTTATAATAAGTAGATAGTACGTTATAATTTACATAGTTACTAGCTAAACGTACGATATACGTCATATACTATGGCCGGACTTTGCTGGACGCAGTGTTCTACAATCGCAATGTTCATCGCCGTGCCTAGAGACTAGCTGAAAATAAGGATGCGAGAGGGCGGGACAAGCCGAAGACCGTCCAGGTTGGCACACTACCCCGGCCTGATAGCGCTTCGTTGACGAACCAAAGCTCAAGGGAACCGAGAATGATTGCAGTGGTACTCAACAGCATGACAAGGATAGCAAGGACGGGTTGACGAGCGCCGAGCGCCTCCAGCCGTGCACAACTTCCAAGCTATTTCCAAAGGCGTCGCTACCTTCCAACGGACAGTGGAAGCTATGGTCCAAGGGCATTGTGAACGGTCAATGTCTTGTCAAGTAGTTTCTTCGACGAGTTTCCTCGAATCTTCTTCTTCCCCCAAAACCGTTTCCGAAGTCAGCGACGAATCCGTAGTCGGTGACGACTGAGGCCGACGAAGGAAGTTGTATACTAGTACAACATCCAGCAGAGGAATTGCAGTCGATGAAGCTCAACAGAGGTGAAGTTGAAGCTTTGCAAATGATCGTGAAGAAGTTGGAGGCAGAGTTCTCACGCCTTACACTGTCGACACAGCAAGCGCTCTAGGGGAGGACTGGATGTTGCAAACAGCAATGTGTTTGGGCGACGACCAGCGTTATCAGGTTCGTTGCATACTGAATGAACGGGAATCCAGCTGACCAGTGCGAAGCGTCCAGCCGAGCGTCATCTCACAGTGAAGACCGCATAGACTGGGATGTGCAGCGGGTCGTAGACTCCGCGGATGGTCCTGATGGTGGATTCTACAGAGTGTCCTGGGGCGATACCTGGGAGCCTGCAAGAAACCTGGCTCACGCGCATGAGGAGGTGTGGAAATTTGAACGCGCCCGCAAACGGTGTAGGTTGTCATGAAATCTGGTTTTCCGAAGCGAGGAGAGGAACGTACGCTGTGTGTTCTCCCGTTCTCCATAAGCTACTGTATTTTCACAAAGTCCAGATCCACCTGATGTCGAATACTTCCTACTTTTTCCCATATCTCAATAGCCTCTGCCTGCTCGTCGGCACAGGTAGCGAAGGGCAGTAAGTTCCATCGCCAATGAACACTGCAAGTACGCTTTCTCGCGTGGCACAGAGACGATTGAAGAGAGCTCTCTCCTTGTATATCAGTACGTGCCCCAAACTGTTGTTTGCCCGAGTTGTACTAATGATTAGGGCGCTCTATCCACGTTAATATTGAGCCAGAGAACGTGAGTTTAGCGCCGAGATTGGAGGACCGGTACCGTTGGGTCTTTCACAACACCATGTCCAATTTCTTTGCAAAGAATATTCAGGATCTGGAAGTTGATGATGCTAAGACCATCTCGAATGCTTTCCAAACCGAGATCTTTGTTGCCCGGTCTGATTACAAGGTATCAGTACAATAGCGCTGTACGGCAAGACTCGTCTGACTGATGCAGTGCCCGAGACCTCTCCTACCTAGTACCCCCGCTGTGAATGCCATCGCCAAAGCAATGTTGAATTTGCAAGTCGAGCTGTCTCATACTCAACACCAGTGTCAGATACTACAAGAAGAAAGGGACGATGCGATGCTAGAGACGCACGATAAGCTTGAAGCTGAGAAAGACGAGCTCCACGCTCTGCGGCGTGAAGTGGTGAGCGGAGCGACGTCTCGTGCCAAGTATGTGCAAATGTGCAAACAACTCGAGTTGGAATTGAACGCACTGAAAATGGTCATTGAGCGGCAAGACATGCAGAGAGGACAAGCGCAGTTCTACTTGCAACAAGCCCAATTGATACTGGAGTGAGGAGTTCTTTGTTCAAAGCGTGTTGGGAGGAGGGTTGGTGGTGAGGGACATATCCTTACGCAGAATGAGCCGTGGATTTCAAGGGGAGAGGTATCTTCATACACGCGCTGCAGGGGATGAAGCCGCATTTCGCAGGTATGTCCACAGCTACAAGTATTTCGAGGTGGTAGGTTGTATGCTGACTGTGTACCAGCCGGTAAGTGGAATTTCGCCAACTTCCAATCGCCAACCTACTCCACCATCCTTATGAACTACAACACTCCGCCCTCCTACGGCCAAAGTCAAGTCACAGTCGGCTGCGTCGTGAAAGAAGGCCGAGTTCTCTTCACAGGCGCATCGCCCGGGACCAAAGTCGAACACACAGAAGTAAAAGGCGATCCCGAGAACGACTGGCCGGAACCCGGCGCGGTCAAATTCACATGGCGAGGAAAGACCAGGGACGGCAAGGAGTGTACTGCTCTGCTCGAAGGTAAGCTGCAGAGATCAGACAAAGTGGATGTCATGGGTGAGGTTCCCAAGTTCGTCAAGCAAATTGTAGCTGGTGCGGCGGGGACGAAGCCGTATATCTACCAGTATACGCCGAAGCTGATATTGAAGATGAGGATTGGTGGGGAGGAGGTGGAAGAGGAGGGCCAGTTGTTTACGGAGGCTACGTTTACTTCGTGAGTGGTTCCATGGGCTTCGGTAAGAAGATATTGAACAGCACGGCTGTATGGGAATGGAGTTGCGGTAATGTGGATAGAATGCTCGATAATGACGATAATGAGACGACGCGTAACTAGACCACCTCAGCTTGAGATCTACACTCTTGCTTGTCAAGTTTTGATAGTACTGCGTCGGTGCAAGGGCCATTTCGACCCTCCAGACCTCGTGGTGGTCGTACAGACAGCGCAGAAGGACCGGTGACGAAATGCTGCCTGAGGCCGGAAGACCAGACCTGCAGAATAAGCTTCAAACCTTGACTTCTGTTTCAAGACCTAAACACAACATCATCCATCATGCACCTTCACCATTCACCACACATGGATCTCTGTTGACTCCAGTGGCGCTTGACATAGCATCACTACCATCCATCCCTTTCACGCACATTACTCCACTAAACATACCGTCACCATGGCCCGACTCAAAACATCAACCATGCACTTCGGCAGCGGCAAAGGTGGAAAGGGCCTGGGGAAGAGCAAGACAAAGCGCCATCGGTATGCCTTTTACCCATCGTACATGTACTATAGGCCTGCCTGCTTGGTCCTTCATTGCTGACTCTTCATAGCAAGATCCTTCGCAACACCATCCAGGGCGTCAGCCGCGGGGATATCCGCCGGCTGGCGCGCAGAGGCGCGTTAAGCGCATTTCTGCTACGATCTATGAGGAGATGAGGGGGCTCTGCGCTCGCATCTGGAGGCTGTATGTTCTATTCTATCCTGCTTGGGCTTCTGAGGTGTACCTCGACTGATGTGTTTACAGGTTATCAAGGATATCTGCGGTGTGACGGAGGTGTGTGGGCGCAAGACTGTCGCTACGACGGATGTGGTGTTTGTGCTTCATCGGATGGGGAGGACGTTGTATGGGTTTGGTGATGCAAAAGTCAAGTCGCTGCGGGCGTAGAACATGCGGGACCAACCAACTTGCTCGTTCATCGACTAAGTCGCCGACCGCGGTAAGAACTGAACATTCAATGCACCCTTCTGCCAAATTACTAAAGACTTGTTTTCTGCCATCCAGTCTCGACCATCGTCAACGAGATTGAAGTCGAAGCTCCATAAGATCTTGGCCAAAATAAGTCGCATATCCATTAGTGCTAGACTGGAAAGACGCCAAGTTAGCGAGCAGCTTGAACGTGGAAGGGAGGTATCAACACACTTGCGTCCTAGACAACCTCGACTCCCTAGCGAGAAGGGCTGACTCGCGGTTTTCTTATCTG
>JAABUL010008168.1_pt1 | contig 10792 bp, 20 predicted proteins | sample 5559151 | NCBI WGS metagenome assembly JAABUL01 (sample SAMN10711876, study PRJNA513368) | rock metagenome | isolation source: Antarctica rocks | place: Antarctica: Victoria Land, Pudding Butte sud | reverse complement strand
GGACCCAGCGAAATGACGTTTGATGCGATGTAGCCTGCACGCATGCAGCTTTCACGGGTGTCATCCTGTGTAATACTTCGATTCAGAGCCGGCGCTGAACTCAAGTCCTCGTCTGCAGGGGCTACGTCTCGGCAGGCGCGGGCGCGGTGGTGTCCGTGTGGTGTGCGGCGCTGGCAGCGAGACTGTTCGTGCGGCGGTCGCCGGTGCTCAAGCACTACCGCAACCTGATCGCGTACCCCTGCCTGCTCGCGTACAGCGCCTTTGCGCTGCTCACGCTGTACTGAGGAGGGGGCTATTTCGTTCTGTTGGTTGGGAAGCAGTAGAATATCGTGGTGAACCTTGACTGGTGAAACCATGTGGAAGACTGGCGTTTAAATCAAGAAGTCGTGAGACAATCAAAGCTGCACCGTGACTCTTACACAAACAGTGTCAGTCTGCGTCGCTGACTGACATAGCGTCCGCGTGTCACGGCATTAAGTGCCAACATTTCTGACATCTAGACCAGAGATGCCGAAGCTGCGGGCAATGTTGTCTTTGGCACAGAAAAAATACACTACACGATCAAAAGTGTGGCAATCCCGTACAACTAGGTAATGGGCTTCCCGCTGGATGAGGTGTGGATGAAAAAGTGCTTCAAACGTCTCCATGAGCTGCGACAGCGATGGATACAATCACTATATCACGGATCCGCATCGACGTGCCGTCTAGTCACACAACCAAAACAACCCTGCGTCAACAGGCGCCTGCGCTGCCCACTTTTGAAGCCAGTGCAGGCCCAATGCGCGGTAGAATCAGCAGTCGGACTGCCTCACTGGGCTGCTCCTGGATAGCATTCGACCGCGCCGGCAAGGCGCCACCAGTTGTGGGCAGGTACTTCAACAGTCCAACGGTCCTGCGGCTGCCACTGTGCTCGAGTTGGCGACTGCCGGACGCAGCAATTGGTGAGTCTGCCCATCCATCAGCTGCGGCCGGCATGGCGGCACTCTCTTGTGTGAAAACGGCAGGCATCCTGTCGTCTGCGTCAGGGCTGATACTTGCTTTAGGCAGCGCCAAGGGCGGTGCCCAGCGATTCTGTTTGTGGCGGCTCCTCTTCGTGCATCATATTTGCAGCTCCCTGACTCCATCTTGAATTGGTTATTTCTGCTGCCGCTACAGCGCTGCCGAGTGCCGCGGCACAGCAGGCTTCCTCGTGAATCCAAAACCCTAGAACCCGGGGTCTTCAGGGTTGTACTCCTCCTGGTCCGCGAGGCTGCCGCCGACGCCGGCGGCCGCGCCGCTGTTCAGGAAGCTCAGGCTGATCTCCCTCTGCTGGTCCTGCAGTGCAATGCGGAGCCGGCTAAAAGCCGCAAACGGGGGGACGCTGTGATGCTATGAACAGCGCAACGGCAGGGCGACTTTGGCATCGAATTTCCGCAGGAATGCTGCTGGCGTGCAGACGTCTGACAGCACACTTTCCAAGGCCCAGGCTGTTTCAAGCCATCACCGGCATACTGGGCAGCGGTACCTCACCTGCGGCAGCGCTGCGAGCGCCTCCAACAGCGCCTTAGAATCGTTCGCCTCTGACAGCTGCGCAACCAGCGCCGCCGCGGCAGCCGCCGCCTCATCGTCGCCGCCGCCGCCAGGCTGCTGCCGGTGTCGCGGCGGCTGGCCGAATGCGCCAAGCTGCTCCAGGGTGGGCGGCGGCAGCGGCCTGCGCATGCGCCATCACTGTGCTTCAAGTTCTGAAGATCCTGGGGGTGAACGCTGGAAAGAGGTATCATCGCGGTTGCTGTTCAGCTGTTCATCGTGGTTGCTGTGACGTCATCTCATGCAAGCAGGAATCACAGATACACCAGAACTGAGATCGCACTGCAAGGTCCGGGTGCGCAAATGGTGTGAGGCAAAGACAGCTGCAGAATGCGCACATGCTGGACGGCAGCGGCGGCGAGGCGGCCCCAAAGTCCATCTCCATGTCCATGTCCGGCAGCGGCGGCGGCGGGCTGCCACTCCCCGCATCCTGCAGCATCCCCCACGCATCGACGTCGGCGGCGGCCGCCGGTGTGTCCCCCAGCACCGCCGGCATCGGCAGGCTGCCGCCTTGCATGCCCGAAGCAAACACCGAGGCCGGCAGCGCATCAGGGGCGCCGGCGGCAGATGCCATTGGCAGCGGAGGCGGCACAGCGCCACCGGCGTTCGACATCGCGGGCAGAGGCGCCGCCGGCGCCGCTGGCAGCGGCGGCGTGCTTGCGTCCGACGGCGGCATCACCGCCTGCGACCGCGGCGGCGCAGCGGCGCCGTTAGAGTCCCGTGCGATGGCGGCGCCGACGGGCGGCTGCGGCGCGCCGTTGAGCGTTGCGAGGCGGCCGCGGCAGGCCTGCAGCTGCCGCGCCGCCAGCGCTTGCTGGTCCCTTGCACGCTGGCACGCGTCCTCCTGCGCGCCGGGAATGGGGAGCTGGACGACATGGTAATTCAGACGAACTGCCGTCAGTGCTCCCGGTGAGTCCATGAAGACATGCCCGCCGCGCGCAAGGTATGTAATCTTGCTCGTGCTGTGAAGCATGTGGTGATAGCATGTGCCGTCAGGCTGACGAGGCCATGGCCAATGGGCACAGTAACTGATCAGACTTGGGACTGGTCGCCAGCGTGAGAACAGGAGATATGGACCAACCTGCTGGGAGGCGAGGACCCTCAGCGCGCCAAGCGTGGTCTCCAGCGCCTGGGACTCGCGCGACAGCGCCTCCTGGTAGTCCCGCAGCAGCCCCGCCGCGCCCTCCAGCTCTTGCGCGGTCCCGCTTTCCAGCAGCCCCTGCAACATGACGCCACATTAGGTCCAGACCTAATTGCGTCAGCACAGGCTAGATTGGACGCGAGCCTCTGTGCAGTCCCCATCTCCAGCAGCCCCTGCGAGACCCAGCACCCAAGCTGAGCATGTTTCGCCGCCAAGCACCCGATGAGCTGCCTCCAGACCCCCCCAGTAGAGAAGGCTGTGTTCGCATGCTTGTGAGCCACTGCCGGACCAGCAGCCGGACGACATGGTCGCTGCAACACGGCCGTGTGCATGTGCACCACCGCATGGCGCCAGAGGCTTCAAGCCGCGGTGGCCTACCTTTGGCAGACGCAGCACTGAGCAGGTTCACCCTCAAAAGGCCTTCAGTCCGCTCAAGTGGACCGGCACGCACGCGTTGCAGCAGGGAGGACTAGCGGCCCCCGAGCGCATTGCTCGCGATTGCGCACTGTCCCTGCCACACATCTCATTGACAATCCACCAGCTTCAGATGACAAAGAAGAGTGATGAGCGGAGTGTGGGCACCCGCTGCAGCACGGAGGAGCAGCGGTCCACAAGCGCATTGCTGGCGGCGGTCGCGCCGCCCGATGCTGCCAGCGCCGCCGCCAGCGGCCGCAGCCCCCGCGGCACCTGCTGCTGCTGCTGCTGCTGTTGCTCTGCAGTGCCGCCCGGCCGCGGCGAGCCTGCGGCAAAGGCGTCGGCGGCAGAGGGGCCACCGGTGCGCGCCGACAGAGACCGCTTTGTCGGCGTCTCCGCCTCTGCCAGCAGCTCCTTCAGCGTGCGCACACCGGTGGTGCCGAACACCTGCGCGAGGACAAGGGTAGAAGTCATTTAGCTACCCCTAGATGTGGACACTCTCGATACCAATGTGGTCCAATGAAAGGGGAGGGCTGCCGTCAGCAGGCGAAGAGTGTGTTGCACAAAACAAGGTTACGCACTGCATCAGCTGCGGAGCCCACTGCGCGTGTGCGCACCTTGCGCTCGTCCCACACAGCGACGAGACGGTTGACGCGTGCGCGAGTGGGCTCGTCAAAGTGCTTCAGTGAGTGCTTTAGCGAGCGCGGCAGGATCCGGAAAAACTCCACCACAAACTCCGGGCCCTGCATGCGAAGTGAAAGAGTGCTCTGAAACGATACGTGGCCAGCATCTACCAACGCGCCACGCTGCCGGCAAGCAGTCAAGACCTATGTGTGCTGATGCGCCTTGCTCAAGGTGTGAGGGGTGGACAACTGGCAGCTGACAGAACGAATGGCAGGATGGCACGGGATGCATCAAGAAGTCTACCTTGCGCCGGCTGTTCTGCAGGATGTCGTTGGCCAAGTACAGCATGACCAGGCGCCGCGGCGGCGGCGCTTTCGTATACTCGGCATCCCAGCAGGTTACCACCGCTGGCGCTTGCTTCCGGTAGAAGCAGCACCAGTTCGACAGCGTCTCAATGCTCGCCTGCGTGCTATTTAGGCCGCCCAGCTTGTCACAAAAGGTGTTCCCGTTGAAGGTGCCCATCCCGGGCGAAGCTCCGGGAACCAGCAACTGGGTGTGCGGCTGGGTGCTGCTGCAACGGTTCGGTCAGCAGATCTCGGTGAAAGAGTTGCGAGTCGCTGAGATGCTGTCTGGCTGGCAACCGCAAAAGTTGGCAAGTGGTCGTTGGCCGCTTTTGCAGTAGGCGCAGCCTGGCAGCAGCACTGCGCCGTGTAGCACTCCTGACAGCGCTCACGGACCTAAAATGGTGCACCACACTCACAACTGGGCTGTACAGATAGTTGAGGCCGGAGCCGTGTGGACAGTAAGCTCTTGCCGTGTGCAGTACTTTCTTGAGGGTTTTGTGCGCCTCGGGTTTGGATTTGAATGAATTCACTCGACAGCTTGTGAACGCTTACTTGCACATGCAGCAATAGTAGTAGTCGACAGGGAACATTACTAGTCGAGCGCACGGCACTGAAGGCTCCGCGCCAGCTTCTTAAACGTGTCCAGGAGCCTGCTGGATGGCGAGTGACGAAAGCCGCGAACCGTTCTCGGAGCTCGACGCGCAAGACATGCGCATCAAGCGCAGTACAGGGCCGCTGGCCGGTGCCGCAAGCCCACTGAAGATCACCACCAGCCTGAAGGACCGGTGTGTGCCCTCCGTTTGAGCTGTCGAAGGCATTGCCCAGCTGTTGTTATCGATGGCTTCCTGTGTGCGATGGAAGGAACTTCCGGCAGGACGTAAGAGTCTCGCATGAGCTATTTCAGGGGCTGCTTGGTGCTGACTCCCAGCCCCTGTCTTGGCTGTTCCGTCTTGACAACGTCACAATAAGTGTGCGTGCAGCAACATCATGCAACGCAAATCTTATTGCCCACGCAGGGACTTCCCTGCGGCCGACAAGGAGCATGCCTCGCTGCCGGAGGGCACGCCTTCGCCGCAGAGCGAGCAGGAGAACTGGCTCCGCGCCGAGGCTGATCCCATCACACCAGAGGAAGCGCTCCAGCAGGTGCCCGCCATACGCACCCCACTAAATGATGTCCAGACTGTGTCTTAAGATCTTGGCACAATGTTGATTCTGCACCTCAAGAAAGCTCGCTGCGCTGCGTCGAAATCCTGCAATGACGCCAACGATAGCAAATTTCGCGGACCTCTCACACTGAAATACAAGCAGGCGCCGTACAGCCCGACCAGCAACCCCTTCGGCGTGCGGCCACGGACGCGGACGCCGGCCGGCAGCCTCGCCGCGGGTCGACGCGACAGCAGCGCCGCGCCTTCCGGCCTGCTGTTTGACGACGCGGCGGCCGAGCCGGACAGTTTCATCGGCCAGGCTCCGGCTGAAGGCGGTCATCACGCGGCGGCTGACGCCGATGGCGGCGGCAGCGGCTGCGATGATGAGGAGATTGCGCTCACGCTGCCGCTGACGCCTACGGGCGTGGTGGCGCCGTGCAGCGGCGGCACAGGCGCCTCGACGCCGGCGGCGCCCAGCCCGAGCTTCTCGGACATGGCCGGCTTCTCCGGGGTGAGGGCTCCTGAAAGACATGCAGCGCTGCAAGCTGCAGTGCAATGGCACAACACAGCCTTCATAAGCAATCTCAGCGAGACATCACAGTTGTGCACACCTTCCTGAACACGCATCACAAATGCACGCCCGAAGCTCGTCCCAGAGGCCGGCACAAGTGCAATCGCTTTCTGATGCGCAACGTGAATCTGCGGTCTCCTTCCAGGACGAGGAGGCGCAGAACTGGCTGACCAGTCCAGACGTGGGCCCGGCGGAGGTGGGTGCCGCATGGGAGGCGGCCGGCCGCCTGACGGCGCTATACGACGAGGCCCTGCTGCACACCATGCGCACGGTGAGGCCCGCAGAAGGGCAGACTCCACGGGAGCTCAGGGATCAATGTTGTTGATGATGTATTGCCGAGTGCGGGAGGCCGCCTGACGGCGCTGCACGACGAGGCGCAGCTGCACACGATGTGCCCGGCGCGGGCAACGAACCTCATATGCCAACGGGATACTACACTCATGGATGTCTCATCAGTGATGTATTGCCATGCGGTGTTGAGCTGTGCCCATGTAAACCTGCAGGCGCAAGCGCGCGCGGGGCAGCCGCTGGACGAGCTGCCAGAGAGGGAGCGCTCTGTTGAAAGCGACCGCCCATCTGAGGTGCGTGCACAACACCCTGCGCCAGAATGAGGAGCTCCCAATCAGCGGCAAAAAGCAGCGACGTGGCCCTAAGGCAGTTGTCACTGGATCTGTTATGGTTTCGTGTTGTTGCATGCAAGCGCCGGACTCGCTGGCGACGGTGGCGGTGGACGAGGAGCTGTCAAACAGCGACCACGCAGCTTTGAGCAACTTTCACATTTGAATCTGCTACAAACATGTACTGTGCATGCAGGCGCCGGACTCCGGGGCGTTGGCAACGGTCGCGGAGGATGGGGAGATGTCCGACAGCGGCGACGCGGGGGTCGGCCGGCTGCCGCTGGCAGAGTTTGCCGAGGGGGAGCTCACGCCGTCCATCGCCTTCCCGTGCGCGATATTTTGCAGAATGGGCAGCCCCAGACTGTGCAGCCACGTGTGCATGTCAAAGTGCTTGTCAAAAGGTGCCCGTCTTGCGCAGCATACCGACCGAGGTCTGCGCCTATGCAAGGTGGATCCTGTCAATGTGCACTCGGGCCAATAGAGCCGTGGGTTTGCGACCGAAGAGCCGGCTGCAGAGCGCCAGCAGCAGGCTAGTCGCTGCACGACAGCACGACATCTGGATCAGGCACAGCGAGACCGAAAACCAGTATGGATTTGCGCCGAGTCTGTGACGAATTTGCGATGCAGGAGCCGGCTGCAGAGCCCCAGCAGCGGGCCATTTGCAGGCGAGGGCAGCCCGCAGGCGGCGCCGGTGGCGCGTGGCTGGCGGCCGATGTGGGCGCAGTCGCCGGATGTGCAGCAGCTGGAGCTTGGGCTGGTACAATGTGCTCTCTGCTTTCTGCTTGATGACCGCATTCCAAGACCGTCAACACCAGGTCGCAACGCGACACAGGAGCTCCTCCTGATGCTCAGCCCTCCAATTGCAGCACAATTGGTTTCGAAGCACCTGCGTTCACACCCGAACCGGTGTCCTCATCCAGGTCTCGTTCTGGTTCATCCGGCCGCTGCAGACGACTCGCACGCGGCTCGTGGCCGCAAGCGCAAAAAAGCATCAAGCAACCTCAAAGAAGTGCACTTGGCTGAAAGTGTTCAAATCCCTACACAGGGCGCCGCGGACTTGGCGTACGCACGGCTGGTGGCGGGGGCCGCCGACCTGTACGCCAGGTCGGCGACCGCCATTGTATTGGTCTTCCTATCGGTTTTGAAAACGTGATTGAACGGAATGCTGTGTCCATCCACAGGGTGCTGCTGACGAGGCGCATGCGATGCTGGTAGCAGAGGGCGCCGATCTGCGTGCCAGCCTGGAAGCGGCCGCCGCCAGCATCCGAGCGCTGGCGTCCAGCGGCAGCGCTGGCGGCGGCCCGCTGCCGCCCGCAACACCCGAGACCGTGCTGCAGGTGCACATTTGCACGATTCGAATGTCGCCTTCCAACTGTTGGAGAGCAGTCGACTCTGCCAGCGCTGGACATGAGGCGGCCGCTGGTCATGAGTTGCATGCTGAGTCTTAGTCTTTCATCTCCATTCAAATGAAAGGGTTATTGAAAGGGTTGCATTTGGGCACAACACTGCACCCCACTGGCTTACAGCACACACCTGCTTTTGCTGCTGCAGGGTGCCTCCGGCGCGTTTGCCAGCCCCATCAGCACTACAGGTTCTCCGGCGTCGACTGATACAGGGGCCACACAGGTAGCAAGACACAAGTCCCCCATGTGCTTCCGCGTGTTTGTGCACAATTGAACCAGATTCAGCATACCAGCTGGGCTGCACAAGACCGCAAGATCGGCCAATCTCTCATTTTGGAGGTGGAGGTTGTGGAGGCAACCTGCGTTGCAATCATCGTGTTGCCGATTGGATGCCGATTGGATGCCGATTATATGCCCTTGGCGCTGCTGTCGCGCCGCAGACTGCACCCGCAAGGCGCGGCCGCTGCCGGTCGGCCGCGCGCGAGGTTGCGCGCGCGCTGCTGCGGGCGCTGCTGGCAGCAGTGGTCCTGGCGGCGGCACTGGGCGTCTCCTCGCGGCTGCCGCCGATGCCGGGCTGCATGGGCGGCGGCGGCAGCATGGCGACGGGCGGCAACATGGTGTTTCCCCACACCGCCGCACAGGCCTGGCGAGGTGCGGCCTATCGTCTGACGCTCTGCCACAACGCGGCATTGGATGCTGGAACTGCTTTGCTACAACGCGGCGTTGAATGCTGATGCAATGTCGCAGGTGCAAAACGAGCACGTAGAGGGGTGGCATTCTCCGGTGGCAGGAAAGGAGCTGACCACAAGTGCGCTTCAGCCGGAAGCAGCCGCATGTTGACTTTGCCATACTGGAGAGACAGACTGCGTTGACACATAACTGCAGGTGTGAGGATGGTGGCAGCGAGGATGCCGGTGCTGGGCAGGCACCTGCCTGCGGTGCCGCCGCCGCCGGTGCCCCCGGCGCAAGCCGGCAAGCCCCCCCGCACCATGGCGCAACACCTGCGCGTCCACGCCCAGGTGCATGGAATGCTAAAGCAGAAGGCTACCGACACCCAACCCAGATGTCGTGCCCCTCTATTGTGTCTTGTCAACTTCGAAGGTAGGCTACACTCATGCTTGCTGCGCTGAGGAAGAATGCTAGACACTGCAATGCCACTCGCTGCCCCGACAGTGCAGGAAACAACTGCGCCTTGCCGTGATGCCGAATGCTGTGGGTTCAAAGATGCCCGAACATCCAACTGACGATGCGATGTTGACTTCGGAACAGGACTTCTGGCAGGCGCTGCACAGCACCGCCGCCGGTGTCGCCACGTCACCCGCGCCGCAGACCGCGCCCGAGCCGCAGCCGCAAGCCCCGCCGAGCCCGCCGGCCGCGGCGCCCGAGCCAAAGGAAGCGGACACCGCTGCGCCGCAAGCGCCCCAGTCCCCAAACCCTGACGAGGCGCCGGTTGCGGCGGACCCCGGCCTGGCGTCACGCCTGCTGCACTCGTTGTCCGCCACGCTGGCGCCGCCGCCGCAGGCGGCACAGGCTGACGGCGCTGACGACGGCGCAGCAGCGGCGCCGCAGCCAGCAGAGGAGGCGGCGGCAGGCGCGGCGGAGGCAGAGCCGGCGCCGCCCGCCGAGGCTGATACAATGCAGGCCACAGCGGCGGAGGCCGACGCGGTGGTTGTGCCGGCCGAGGCGGATGCACAGCCCGACAAGCAGGCCGGCCCTGCCGCCGACGCCGGCCCTGCTGCCCCCGCCGCCGAGCCCGAGGCCGCGGCGCGTGCCGCTGGCGGAGAGCACGCCGCGAAGCCTGGCGCCGCCGTGCTGGACCACACCGCAGCGGCGGCGGCGAAAGACGCCGCTGCTCCCGCAGCGGCGACGACTGCCCACGCGCATCCGGCGGCCAGACTGACAGCCGCCTGGGCTGCTGTCGCATCTGCAGCGTCGGCGAGCAGCGCTGGCAGGGCGCTGCGTCACGTGGACTGGGCGTTTGTGACGCCGCTGGCGGCCACGTTCGCCTTTGCCGCCGGGCTGGTGGCCCTGCTCTGGTACGCATTCCAATTGTTTTTAATGGCACAACCTCTCTTGAGGTGATATGTGCAGACAGCCTCCTGAGCGGAAATACAGGAAAAAATATGCCTTTGCATTCATGTTGTCAACCTGTGCAATGACACACAGGGTCTCGCAGTCAGGCCACGCTGGCATGCGGCAGATGCGCAAGAGGCTGTTGGTCAGCGCTCTTGCTCATCGTCAGACGGTTCCATGCATCTGCGTCGAATCCGAAGCTGATTTGCCTCTTGCAACTGCAGGCGCGCGTACCTGGCCACGCTGTCGCCGCCACAGGCAGCAGATGTGGCCTGGGAAGCGGAGGCGGAGGCCGCCGCGGAGGAGGAGGCAGCCGCGGATGGCGACACCGCAGACACCGTTCCGTGCCCGGCTCCGCAGCACACCCCGATGGCGCCGCTGCACTCGTTTGCAGCACCCTCGACCAGGTGTCACATCCGCTGGACAAAGGCAGGCTGAGCGTGTTCTGCCAGTCAATGATCACGAGCATGCTGCGCTGCCGTGGCTGTGGCTGTTGGGGCCGTCACCAGGAGACCCGTCAGCTGTGAATGTGAAAAAAAACCTAAACCCTGTTGATTTTCCGCACCCCTTCCTGCATCGACCTGCCCGTCATGTTGCCAGCTGCCCTCGCCCTGTTGCTGCCATGCAATGTGTTTGACAGAGACTTCCGAACTGTATCGAGTGTTTCTTCTCGTCGATGCAGGCGATCGACGCGGCGGCCCATTGCGCAGTCGGCGCCGGCGGCGCCGCGGTATGCGCTGAGGCGCCAGTCCGCCGCGCCCTCCGCCTCGCTGCAGAGCGGCCACGGCCTCGCGGAAGGCGACTCCACATTGATGGACGCTACCGCCGAGGTCAGAAACGTCATATGGAAATTTGAACACTCCAGCATGAGTTGCCAGACCCTGCATGTTTCGT
>JAABUL010008163.1_pt1 | contig 10801 bp, 14 predicted proteins | sample 5559151 | NCBI WGS metagenome assembly JAABUL01 (sample SAMN10711876, study PRJNA513368) | rock metagenome | isolation source: Antarctica rocks | place: Antarctica: Victoria Land, Pudding Butte sud | reverse complement strand
AGCAAGCAGGCCCCTACCGCTCTCTCCACCACTACTGTCCCTCCTGCTAGCGTCTCCATCTTCCTCCACCTTTCCAGCACCTCTATAAAACACGTAATGTTGCAGCATGAAAATGACATCGAAGGCGATGGCAGTCTGCCCCAATCCCAACTTGACAGGGTTGCCGGTGATGCCTGACCAATCACTCTGCAGGCTGGAGTCGATTACCAGCTGCGCGATGGAGAGGATGCCCCCGACGAAGTCCATTAAGATCTGAAGAATGCTCCACCCGACGGTCGACTGCCGCTTATAGTTGGCCCAGACTTGAGGAATGTACTTCACAAAGGTGATGGCAAGTTTGACAGTACCGAGGGCATAGATCTGAACACATGTTAGTCGTTCGCCAGCACGACTGCCCTTGACATGGGCCATTAGGGTAAACTTACGACATCAATCCAAGCCCACATGGCCGGATCTCTGCCTCCATATTTCCCATTGACAATAACCATCCCCACCGTAAAAGCAACCCCGATGATACCTAAACTTATGATACCATACACCACCTTTGAAACCTTCCACCTTCTCCTCTCAAATCCCCAAGATCTGTGCCAGAACTGGGAAAACGTCACCCAGCTCAGGACAAGTGCATGGACCGCAAACAACACATCGTTGAGACGAGTGGTCGTCTCTTCCCCATTATTCCTTGCTCGGTACTGACATCTGATGAGTGGCGAGTAGTAGAATGCTACATACTGGAGGAAGAGGCATGTGAATCCGACGATGTTCAGGATTGAAAAGGCGGGCGTTGTACCTGCTACGGACTTGCGTTCGTAATTCATCCATATTTGTGGGTAGAAGGATAGGGACCACGATGAGACGCTGGGGAACCGTATGAGTAAGGGGTTCAAGGACTGGGTTTCGTAATTCAAGTAGGGTAGACGCACTAGATCCAACCGACGACCCTGGACGCATGCTAGTCAGTGTGGAGTCTCTGATATCAGGGACACGATGTACCAAGACAATGCTTTAAGGAATTGGACTGTGTCCGGAGAAGGCATTGGTAGCGGGGGAATCGTCAAGTTCGAATACTATTGACAGGGTGTACATATATATGCATCGCTGAGTTTGCGAGACGATGATATGCACAGGCTTCGGCGATTTGTATTATGGGATGCCATCTCAATCGTCACTTCAACGATAAGCGCGTGAAGCCAGCTCGTGCCTGACCCGGAATAGAGTACGCGCTACCGATGGATAAAGAGCCTTGGCAGTGCGGGATTCAGCCTCCAGGCACCAATTTTAGGTAGGGCTCGCCCCGCCTCAGCCCCAATAACTTGCGTTCGAACCCACTCGACGGACTCCCACCACATATCTTAATGGAATGCTACCTAAACATATAGCAACTCCAAAGATACCCAAGAACACCTGTCCAAATGAAGAAACTCGGCATAGGCAAGAAGAAAGACGAAGGAGACGAAGAAAAGCAGCGCTCCTCCCTTTTTGGTGGCAGATCAAAGAACAAGTCACCCAATCCCCAGACGACCAACCCCTACGCCAATCTGCCGACCTCAGCTGATGCATACAATCAAGCCAAGGCGAAAGCTGGCGTTCCGGGATATGCACAACGAGGGCCAAGCCCTGCTCCTCCACCAACGCAGCAAGCCGGCTATGGGAGCCCAAACGGAGGTTTACCTGACGAGAAGAAAGGAGGTTATGGCGGGTACCCCAATGAAAAGAAGTCGGGAGGCTACGGAGGAATTGGTGAGGGTCCCCCTCAAAATGGGGGTGGCTACAGCGGAGGATATGGTGCACACAGCGGCTACGGCAGTGACAAATACGGCGCTAGTGACTCGCAATCGCAGGCCGGAGGCTCGAGATATGGATCGGGTGGTTATGGAGGTTTGGGACCAGCGACAAATGCACCAGATGATAATAGAGATGCGTTGTTTGGTGGGGCGAAGGAGAGGGTTCAGAAGCAGACCAACCAAAACATGGGTTATGGACAACCGCCTCCTTATGAAGAAGGGCAGCCTGCAGGTCAGTCCGGAGGCTATGGAGAAGGTTCAAGCTATGAAGCGTATGGGAATCGGCAATTGACGGCAGAAGAAGAGGAAGAGGAGGATGTGCAAGGTACGAAGCAGCAGATAAAATTTATCAAGCAAGAGGACGTTTCATCGACCCGGAATGCGCTTCGAATCGCAGCCCAAGCCGTTAGTCTCAGACCCTTTACCGGCCATATGTGGCACTTTTGCTGATAGACCGTAACAGGAAGAAACGGGGATGAACACCCTGGCCAGGGTCGGAGCTCAAGGAGAACGCATCCACAACACGGAGAAGAACCTTGATTTGACTCAGAATCACAACAGATCAGCCGAAGACAAAGCGAAGGAGCTCAAAACCCTCAATCGAAGCATGTTTGCCGTCCACGTGTCGAATCCTTTTACAGCATCCTCGCGCCAGAAGCAGCGGGATGCAGATGTACTGGAACGGCACCACATGGAACGGGAAGCCCGGGAAGCTACACGAAGAGCTGGGTACGACACGAACCAGCGGATGGAAAAGACGTTCAAAGAAATAGGCAAGCAGGAACCTAATGCTGCCGCGAAGAAGCAATCGAGTCTGGCCGAGAGGGCAAAGTATCAATTCGAGGCTGATAGCGAGGATGACGAGATGGAGAACGAAGTCTGTCCTTTTCCTTACTCAGCCAAAACAAGTACTGATGCATTAATGATAGATCGACTCTAATCTTGACGCCCTCGGCGGAGCTGCCAGTCGACTTCATGGCTTGGCGCGAGCCACCGGTCAGGAACTCGACGACCAAAATAGGCTGCTTGAAAGGGTCAATCAAAAGGTGAGCTGCACACTATTACTATGTGTTTAGGATTCCACAGCTAACGACCTCTGCAGAGCACGAAAGTGGATGACCAAATCGCCATGAATAGGGCACGACTTGATAGATTTCATTGACCCTAGCAATCCTCATTTATTTCTGGCGTTGGTTTGATGGTGCATATTTAGGCCCTCTTCGGTACTTGTCTTGAGCTAACAAGCCGCTTTGTTTAAGCATGAGTTCCAAGTGTACCGTCATAGTCTTGTTTCGACGGTCGAAGAAATCGATCGAATTCTCAAAGTTTCAAGTGTCATCCCCTTGGTTACTAAAATTTACATCATCAATACCTCACTCCCTTTATCAATATCTGCCATACCCAATTCTCTAGCGTCTTTCCCATAAGAGTCTGCAAAAGCCTTATGTTATCTAGCCTACGTGTCATAGCCAAATTGAAGGCGACGGTCGAGTGGTCCGACAATGTTACTGAGCATTCTCGCCACCTCCTTGTCATCTTCCAAGGACTCCCTAACGTATTTTTCTTCATCATGACACTCTTCTGCCACCATCTCATAGGCGTGCAGTCCCTCAACAGCGCCTTTCGTAGCAAAGACTTGGAACGCAACAGCGCGGTTCTTAGTATAAAAGTATGATCCTAACAGCGAATTGACCCTTTCACGTCCGGGACAGAAATCTGCGATGTTTGTGATGCCGTTGTTTATTGTTATGGGGTAGAGTTAGTGAACGGGCGTTTCCTAATGTGTTTTTTGGTCTTGATGTGGTTAGTCTTGCAGTTGATGTAGTCTTTGGTGGGTGCCACGGGATAGCCAGATGGTCGCGTGGCTGATGTGGTGTTTGTCGTTGGAGGGAGGGTGGGTTTTGGGTCTTGAATGGGAGGATCTGAAGGGATAGATTTGGATGGTATTGACGGGGGAAAGTGGCGTCGGTGAGGGTATGGGTTTTGAGAGCTTGGAGTGTCGGTTTTTTCATTCGCGGTGGGATTTGCAAGACAAGTGGATTCGGTCCTCGCGATGGTTGACTGGAGATGAAGTGGTTATGAGAGAAGCTCGCAGCGGTCATGGTAACGTCTCCAGATATCAAACGAATCCTGAGCTCGGTGTGTGCCGTTGATGCGGTATATTGTGATACAGCCGGGTAGTGTAAATCCAGGGTAGCCTGAGTAGGGTACTCCTCGTCCTGAGGCGTCGCTATTGAGAGCCGATGTGTAGAATTCTGTCGGTCCTCGGGCCCGTGTTTCTGCCATTGAATGTGAGTATATACCTGGAGGACTTGTCAATTTGCATGTATGAATTGATCTACATGCGCGTCTTTTGTACAGACGCTTTTCGCGTCCTGTCAATGAGGGCATGTGAGCCTTCCACGTTATTCGTTGAGCACACGCATGGAAGAGACGAGAATAGAAACAGAACGCGTTATCATATCAGAGCAGAAGTATTGGATCTTGTACCAGCAGTAGTCGAACGGAAGAACTTGAACCGAAGTTTTGGCATAATGTCTTAGTAAGGGAACTTTTCTCTCATGAGGATATATAGGAAGCACCAACCCCCTCGGAGTAGACTGGTTCGTTATCTTCGGATGTATAGGATTTCCGTGCAAACAATAGTAAGATTGAATAGAAGCGAGCCCAAGTGAAGGCAGGAGTCGTTGGGAGGTGGGTAAATGGACAGGACGACTCTCCGAAGCCCTGTTGTTTGTGGCGTTGCAGCCGGAACTGAACCAGTAGTCTTCGAATAGACCTTCTGGCTTCGGCGTTCTCCATTACATCAATCAGTGCAACAGCCCCAAGCAGTGGCAATTCAGACGTGGGGATCTCCCTAGCTGACTTGCCAGCCTCTAGTTTACCTCAGTCAACAATACATTCTATATCCAAACATTGATTCATATATTACACCATGTTACCGGATATAAGGCATCCTTGTAGAGGATCTATATCGGATCGCAACGATACCTGTATTGAAGCTATTCAACATATAAATAATATGGCCGTGAGGTTGCAACTGCCGCATTTGTCTGGTGCGATATAAAAAGAATACGGCCAGTGATCTGCTGTCGCTCTGCCGGAATATCTACCTTGTATTAACCTCATGTCCTCGACCGATTGGCCTTGTAGGAATCACCCGACCATCTGCTCGTGCTCTGCCGGACGATCTACCTTATTAACGGTCTCCTTACGGTCTATGGCTCGATATAAAAAGGTGACAGGTGGCAAACGGATCTGCCTTCGCTCGTTGCCGGATGCTCAATGATCGACGTGATCGTCAAACCCTTATGCGAGGTAAGCTCGTGCTATGTGCGGTAAAGGCGTCTCCTACTGCCTGGATGCCCTGCTCTCATGCAAGATCCAGATCTGGAACCTTCCAAGTCGTGAGGCTGTGCTGACGGTCCCGATACGAAAGGGAGGGGGGCTGAATCCCATGATTCGTTGGGTATCGATCTTCGAGCACATGGAACATGTTTTGCCATGCGAGAGCGGACCCTAGGTAGAGACGGCTCGCCAGTCGGACCAACAGCCAGGCATATCGATGACTGTTTTAGATACCTCAGCGGTCGTGGATGTATTGTCTTGTTCCACAAGGCCTTGCCAGAAACGGAATGTACTTGCCTCACGCATGCAAGTGAGATGGGTGTAATCAGTACACAGCATCACACCATGTATCCATCCTACACAGTACTACAGTATGTCAACAAGCGTTACGAATGACGACACAACAGCCGGGCGCCAAAACTGGATGGAGTTCTGGCGGACACAAAAAGGGTGCGACGTCATATTGCACGCGTGCACCGTTTTGAAGGATGCACGATGACATAGTTTCACATCTTAAGCACACTTCACAATACGCTAAGCCATTCTAGCTTCCTTGCCCTGCGTATCGGTGCCTTTACCGAGCGCCACAAACGCAAGGTGTCCCTGATCCCCAAGGTGGAGATAAGCAGCGTCATCACGAGTATATGTGCAATACTATCGAGGAGCTTCAAAGCGCCTGCACCAGATGCAAAGAGTTTTGATTGGGTGCCTTGACATCGATTCCGAATGTGCATGGTACGCCAATACCAGCAAACGTCGAAATGCACGCTTTTCCTCCTTGTAAGCGGCGTCAGGAAGTTGCTTTGCACGTGCAAATGTCTCACGAGTAGCAGCCAGACTAACCCAGTTACAGCCGTGCACTACGAATACGTAGAATTGTTTTCTTGGCACTGACAGCTATGAGTACAATCAACCACATGGCTTTGGGGGAACCCTGGTAGTGTAGCACCAGCATGGGGTTTGCAGAGGTGAATGGCGGAGTTGTGAGTATTTCATGTTCCAGACTGGCTAATGTTGGCGTAATAGTAGTTGCCTCAGTGGCCATGGCCCTCCGATGTTCACAACCTTGCAACCAACGTTCGTAAAGCGGCGCTCCAACGCTGCCACGATGCTATCCAAAGTTCTGAAGTCCTTCCCCACACACCACCACACCCCTGACCCCCTTCTCCGATGGGAGTCCAAAGAACGGCCCTAATCCATGTTCGAAACTGCATTGACCTAACCGCATTTGACCACTGCGAGCGGCAGATAAGCTCCGGGACAGCCAAATGGCGTTTTGTGGCTTGCACTTGCACGCGGATGGCTTCAGACAAACTGGCCTTACTATTTCCAGCCTAACCAGTCAGGACACGGTAGCCCCATTCCTTAGTTCCAAAGCACCACAGAGTAATGCGGGAAATTGACGTCGTCACGTTCGTCCAGAGAATTGCGACCCCATCGCTTCTTAGCTCCGAATCTTAGCGTCAGGGTTTAGTTGAGCGCGACGCCAATGACAACGGTGGTCGCTACTACCCCCGTACCCCCTACCTCCGCTGCCTTTGACGTACTTGTATGTAATTTATCCTAGGACATATCTATCCCCACTCTGTCGTGTTGATCATTCTTAAACATAGCCTCCCCTCGCTGATCACTTCGCTTCTGCACTCACTCTCCACTGTTCTAGTCCCCTCGTCGTCTTCGCATAGCAACCCACGAGAACACCCATTCCAATAATACATTTGTGCACCTCACGTTTGCTGGTCCCACCCAACTAGCATCTTCGTGCCTCGACCTTTTGTGCCTCAAGTTATAAGATCAAGACCTTCCGGTCTTGCATTTGAAGCATTCGTCCAACTCGCAGATCATCCGCTGTTATCAACTGTCAAAACTCTCTACCAATCGGCAAGATGACGATGACAATGGATCAGCGCAATCACCATCTCGGCTCCACTATGGGCTTCGACCACATGTCTTACAGCAATGGACCTCACTTCACAAATCCTTGGTCCGCTGCTTCACCAGCACACCCTCAATCCTTCTCAAACTCCAACAATGCTGGTTTTGACTCTCTCGCCAAGCAACAAGGGGCACGTTCCAGCACTGCGTCTATGCCGTACTCTTCACTTCCCACAACCACATCGTCTATGGGCGCCGGCTACTCCTATGGATCATCGAATCTCCTAGACATGTCCCAAGACCTCCTCAATCATCCCCGATCAATATATGATCAAGGCTACTCAGCCGCACCATCATCATCAGTACACACATATGCCCCTACGTCAGCGCCTTATGCCAGCAATTTTGGCGGTCTCCCACTACCACAGCAACAGGATGAGAGGCGATTGTCTCATGTGTGAGTTGCATCAAACCCATTGATTGACCTCAATTGACTAAAGCATAATAGCAGCTCCGCCTCCTCTTCATCATCACAACCAACATTCACCGACGCACTTGACGCCAGCCGGGGCATGGTCGCACTCAGTCAAGACATGACAACACCAAGGAACATTTACGGTTCGAGAAGCGATCGAGGGTCAAATGATGGATATGGATTCCCATCCACCCATTCCTCATCGTCTTCCATTTCAGACGGCAGCTACAACTCGTCGTACTACAGCGGCTCTGTCGCTTCTTCAGTCTCAGATTATGGTTCTCAATCAGATATGGAATCTGTCGGTTCGCGAACATTACCAAAACTATCGGGCCTTGTCAACACATCAACCCTACCAGCACCTCAATCGATGATGGGTCAATTCAATTCCAAGGTCTCGTCAAGCACTCAGAAAAAGCATAAGTGCAAGATTTGCGACAAGCGCTTCACTCGGCCCAGTTCACTGCAAACTCATATGTACAGCCACACTGGGGAGAAGCCGTATGCTTGTGATGCCGAAGGCTGTGGTCGACACTTTTCTGTGGTGTCCAACTTGCGCCGACATCGCAAAGTTCATAAAGGCGACCAAGCATCCGATCATGGGTCGCCAGAAGGCTCGTGGATTTCTGAGAAGTGAGCCTCCTGATCCACATGGCCCAGGCGAAAAGGCCAGTGAGCCATTCAGAATGATCCATCACCTCCACCATGATCGACGATACCACCATCATGCTTTTGCATATCAATTGCAGAGGCTCCATCCCGCCCGGCATGAATCTCGCCGCCTCAAAGCAAGGTACTATAGTGATTGACGAGAACCACATACCGTCGCTACATATCCACGTTGGTGCTTTGAGCAGGGCGTTAAGGGGTGTGTCATTGGAAGATTGTACGACTAGAAGATAGAAGGAGTTATACCCCACGTTCGCTATGGCGATGGTATGGTGTTGGATTGTTCTATTTAGATTCTACAACTGTTTGCAATATCTTGGCTATCATACGCGAGAGATTTCAATGGCTATACAATTACATTAGTTCTACAGGTTAATTATTAAATCATTCGCATTGCATGAACCCTGCCAAACCTCGTGTACGGAGTACACGATCGAAAAAGCTCCTCACTCCTTTTCCAACGTCCGACGCCCCATGACAACATCCCGCTTCTGCCAATTCACTAGCGCAACTGGGGGCATGTTTCAGCATCGTTGGATGTCGTCGGTGGCGCGCAATCCCTGTCGCACATGCAGCCCACGAACCATGCAGGGAAAACTCCACGTAACCCTGTTTTTGCGGCGGGGCTTGGCAAGGCGGATGACATCCGCCAGCAGCGTCATGCTCTTTGATAGGAGAAAGGGGGCGATTTAGAGTGATTGGGTCCAGTGGAAAGCCACTCCTTGGTGATTGTGGGGCAAGGGGGTATGATAGGCTTATCGAGAGGGCGTTGCATACGATGAAGCATGCGGGCACGACGCCCTTTCAAACCACGACGGACGACACTTACTGTCGAGAAAATGCATGGGGGATCGAAAGAGGTTAGATCGGTGATGGGATGCAGGACTCCTGCAGGCCATCACCGAAGATGGCGTAGAGTCGAGGAAATTTCAAAGGAAATTGAAAGGTGTTAGTTCGGTGAAGGAAAAAGGAGGTTTATGCAACAACGACGCCCTCCCAACCGCGACGCACGACGGGCAAAGTCGAGAAAATCCATCAGGGAATTTAAAGAGGTTAGCTCGGTGATGGGGATGCGGGACACTGCAGACATGACGATGCGTGCGTGGAAAAGAGGCCTCCTGCTGAGTCGCTAGCGCGGCGGCCCTTTTTTAGTGGGGGAGCTTCTACGATTTGTGGGCCCACTAGCGTCTGGCCAATGCCTTCGCAAAAGACTGTACCACAAGGTGAAAAGGAGAAAGCAAAAAGAAGAACAACAGCACGTTGCTGCTTGCCCGGATCGAACGGGCGACCTTCAGATCTTCAGTCTATTCAGGAGCGTTAGTCATGGCTTAGGTGAGCTAGCTGGATAAATGTACCTGACGCTCTCCCAACTGAGCTAAAGCAGCTTATAAATTTGAGATTTTGTTAAATCAAACTACAATCTACTTTTTGCTTTTTGCATCATTAACTTCTTGCCGTTGCCCGGACCACTAGAGCCGGAAGAGTCAAGCGCCATGTCTATGAGCACTTCATATGAACACGCTCCTTAGGCAGCTAGATAGGATCTCCTATATGTTTAACAAAAAAACCCCCCCCCCCGAATAAAGTCGTGACTTGCTCTCTATCATACAACCTGATCCCATACTTCATCCAAGAGAACCAAACTACAACCTAGCCCTTGCCTACCCGATACCGAGACCAATTGAACCCAGGGTCGCAGCAGTTATTAGGCATTGCAGTATCGTAGTAGGGTTTTAGAGCGTGTCGTCGTTGATACTTGACGATTCTCGCATCGAATCTTGGGACTTTGGTTTGTCAGGACGAGCAAACTCTCTATCATCCGTTTAAAGCTGAAAGGGTATGATCTCGCATGAAAAGAGTTAGTCGATACTCAACGCGTTCGTTTGTAGCACTTCCTGTACCAGAAATACTTAGAATGAGTGCATCGCATTTTATGACCGTCCAGACCAGCTCTTGGGTATGAAGTCAAAGCTATGATCGCCCTTTGTATTCCTTCTCAGATACAGATAGTCTAGTCGAGTTTCCCCAGGAGGAAGTATCTGCATGGACTTGTACACCTTTCCAAGACCTTTGCGCGGGTATTTATCCCAAGCACATCCATGTCTCTAGTCCTCGCATGCACCTTCGTTTGCTCCATATGGACTCTCAAATGGTGGCTCCAGCATCTTCCCCTAGCGCTAAGACCAGCACACTCTCTGCTCCCAACACTAAACTCCCTCCCACACGTCAACACACATTCCTTCCCATCACGGAGCGCCAACCGGCTGGAGGCGATAGTGGGTTTCGTTTGATAGGGGAGTCTGTTGTGAACGAGATGGGAGGGCAACAGGGTTTGGGTTGAGGGTAAGAGTATTGTTTTTGTTGCTCATATTTCTCCCCTTCTCCAATTAGGAAAGAAACTAATAATTGGAAAAAGAGTTCAATTTCTTCAAAAACAATCACTAGAATATACACTTCTTCGGTAGGAGATCTTGGGCTGATGGCTTTGTTTCTTCGGGAACTCTTACACTAGACATGATTGTATCCTGGAGCCGTGTTCTTTGGATGTTAGGTTTCATTGGGTGGATACTACTAATTGCAACGACGTAGTGCTGACAGCTTGTGCGGCCTTGGAAGGGCATACTATTTCATAAAGGTCGCTAGTTTGTTC
>JAABUL010008162.1_pt1 | contig 10804 bp, 1 predicted proteins | sample 5559151 | NCBI WGS metagenome assembly JAABUL01 (sample SAMN10711876, study PRJNA513368) | rock metagenome | isolation source: Antarctica rocks | place: Antarctica: Victoria Land, Pudding Butte sud | reverse complement strand
AGAAAAACTACTAGAGAAGGTAGGTATACTTATATATTACTTTTCCTAATATCATTTATTTAAGATCTTATTAATTTAATTTATATTCCTTTATAATACCTTTTAAATATATATTAGAATAGTCTTTTATTATCTTAAGAATTATCTATTTTAATTACTCTACCTTATAAATAGTTTTAAAAGACTATTATTATTCTAGCTCCTCTTATTATAAAAGAGATTATTATCCTAGCCTTCTAACTATCTAATTTTATTATTTTTAGGTACGTATATATTAATTCTATTAATAAACTTAATTAGTATCTTATTATCCTTATTATATAAAAGAACTTTAGGCCTCTTAATTTATCTAGAATTATTAATTCTTATAATAAGGAATATAATTATTATTCTTAATTTAATTTTATAAAGTCTATTAATCTTATAGATCTTAAATATCTTTATACTTTAAATTAAATAATTAATTACTCTCTTTTTTATATAATAATCCTTAAATTTTAATAATACTCTTAAATTTAAAACTCTTATTAATATTTATAAGAGCCTATTATACCTTTTAATCCCCTTATTACCTTATTAAGAGGTATAACTTCCTTAGGATTATTAGGTACTTTAGGAATAATTATATTAAGGTCTATAATTATAGATAGTAATATTATAACTTAAGTATCTTTTATAAAGGAGGTAATTTATAGTTATCTTACTAGTTTTAAGATTATTAGTTTTAATAATATATTAATTAAAAAACCTAATATATAAGTAGTTATCAATATTATAATTATTTAATATACATAAGAGAACCCGCCTTAGCCTAGTACTATTAGCGCCTAAGGTCCTTAAGAACCTCTAGGAGTTAATAGTATTAATAATAGTAATAAAAAAAAAAAATACCTCTACCTTATTAAAAGCTAAGGATATTAGATACTTCTTTTTAAATATTAAGGGAGAAGGTATAATTATTATTTAAGGATATTACTCCTTTTATAAAATTATTTATAAGTTTATCAATTAAGTTTAGGATCCTACTATTATTAAAGGTTAAAATAAGGTCTTTAATATCTTATTATCTTACTTTTATAATAAGGCTTATAAATAGTACTCTATAAAGCTATTAATATTAGAAAAGGAGTTTTTTAAAACCACTTTATTAAAGTTATAAATAAATACTTTAATAAATTATTTTAAAGAGAAGATAATTATAATATTTTAAAAGTTATGAATTAAAAAGTTTATTATAAAAGATATAAAGATTAATAAGTCTCTTTATATATATATTTAAAGTATTTTATAACATATTAAAGCTATTAACTTTAATAAGACTTAAAATTAGCTATCTATTATATAAAATAATATAATAATTAAGTTTTATTAATATATTCCCTAGTTAATAGTATTTATTATACTCTCTTAGTTCCTTAAGTAATTAGATAAGAAGTTAGAGATCTAATATAAGCTTATAAATAAGAGTTAAGGATAATTTTAATTTAAGAGAAAGATAATAAAGTCTAATTCTTATTAATAAGGTAATTTTTCTAGGCTACTATTTCTTTACTAATAATATAATTAGAGATAATATTAAGGATATACTCCTAGGCTATATAACAATTATAATTATAGAAATAATAATATTAATAGATAGTCTAATTCTTAAGATATATAATAGAATCCTCCTTTAATTCTACCTTATTAATATTTATAGATTATAGATAAAAAAGGTAATTAAAATCTATTAAGTTTAATATTATTAGATTAGATAAATTATTATAATAATAGTAATAATAATAATTATAAAAGTTATAAAAGGCTTATAAATTAAGGAAAAGGATTTTAATAATATTATTCCTAGGATATTACTTACTAAGCTATTAAGGAAGTTATATCTTAAGAAGATAATACTACTAAATTATTATATTTTATAAAGGATATCTAAGATAATAGTTAATTTAATAAAGTAGAAGAATTAAATAATTATTATATTGTTATAATTACTAATTATAAGAGGTATATAGTAATATAATATCAGTCTTATTCTTAGTAAGACTAATTCTTAAAGAATCTAGGAGGTCTTCTATAAGGGGTCTCTATAAAACCCTAAGTAGAAGATATATAAATCCTATATATTATTTCCCTATATAGCCTTGCCGTATAAGTAAGATATATATTGAGAGTATATTTTAAGCTAGCCCTAATAATTACCTCCTCTCTTAAGGAGACTTATCCTTAAGCTTCCTAAGGTAAAGTATAGTTATAGGATTATAGGAAACCTTTAATTATAGATTTCTAGGATATATATATTATTATTATTAAGGTTACGCTTATTATAATAATATTTATATAAACGTAGTTTTAGCGCTTAATATTATAATTATTATAATACTTATTAAAAAAATTTTTTTTAATTAATTATATTAACTTTCCTTTAAGTACTTTACGTTCTCTTCTTTTATATATTATAAGTTATATATATTACTTAAAGTATATTAATTATATAATATAGTTCTTTAAAGCTTTTTAATATCCTAGGTATTATTTATATTATAAGTTCCTTAGCTATTCGCGAAATATATTATAATTAAAGCTTAATTAAAAAGCTCGCGTTATACTAGCTCTTATAAGATAGAGCTTAACTTAAATACTTAATTAATAATAGATAATATTAGCTAGCTATCTAGCGCGCCCTCTATAAATCTTACTTATAATAGTAGGATTATTTCTATTTCTCCCTTACTCTTTACTAGTCCTTCTAGTTCTAGCCTTCTAATTATACCTAGTAATTAGGCTACTCTTATTAAAGTAGGTATTTACTTATTTATATTATATATAATTAATATAAGTTTAGCGCGTTAAGCTTACCCCTTCTTTTATAATTACTTACTCTTATAGTATTCCTCGCTTATTTATAAATATCTATAAGTAGTATATCTATTATATAGATAATCTTAAAGGAGTACTTAAATATAGGTTATTATATTTATACTACGTGTAATATATATATTAATAATATAAGTAATATTACCTTTATATTAGCTCCTAGGGATAAGAAAGTAATATTAAAGTATTATAATTATTATTCTACTATTTAATATCCTTATAAGCTATTAGGTTTTTATTAATAGTTAGAATTATCTTTATTAATATAATATATATCAATTATTTAATTTAGATTCCTATTATTATTATCCTTATTTATAATAAGGCTATTAACCTTTACTAATCTATTAATAATATTAAAGATATATAAGATTTAGAGGAGGAAGGAGAACCTATAATAATAGGTATTATACTTATAAATATTATTATAATTATAAAGATTAAGCTTACTTCTTATACTTAAATTATAAGGCGCTTAGGAAATATTAAGAAGCCTATCAATTTACTTAAGGTATTAACTATAATACTCTATTTAATAAAGTAGATTAATAAATCCCTTTAAAGTAATTATAATCTTAAGTATATTAAGGTAAATCCCCTTATATTTATACTATATTTATACTATATTTATTAAGGGTTATAACTATTATTAATAAATTATTTTTTAGGCTAGCTTTAACCTTTTAAATTTAAAGCCTAAGGATAAGTCTATTAATAATAATAAATAAACTCTTTATATATTATAGCTATATTACTTATACTTATATAAATAATTAAGTAAGAATTAATAGCTTAGCGCTTAATTCCTCTTATATACTTTTCTTTAATAGCTATTTTTTTCTCTTTCTATATTATCTTCTATTTACTAGCGCCCTTAGGGCGTTTTACCTACTCTTAATAAGTAAAATAAGAGGGATTAATATCCTTTATATTAATCTTTAAATAAATAAATAAATATTATTATCTATTATCTTATACTTCTTATATAATAATATTATAACTTTTACTTATAATGATAGTACTTCCTTTTCTTATTAAAGTTTTCTTATATCTTTAATATATCTTCTAAATATTCTTCTAAAACCTATTAATTATAAGTAGAAGGATATCCTTTTTATTTAATAAAGTATTAAAGTTCCCTCTTTCTTATCTTTTTATTTAAGATTTCTTTTAACTCCTATTATTCCTTATTATTAATAAGCTTTAAAGGTAATAATCTAAGTATAAAGGTATTACCTTACTTATAAGTATAAGGTTCTAAGAGTAAGATATAAAAGATAGGATATATTAAGTATATTATTAATAATAATAAATAGTATACCTATTTATTAATAAGTTTAAGGATATAAAAAGGTTTAATAATTTTATAGAATAAATTTTTATTAGGCTATTTTTACTTTAAGTTCTTTATATTTAATATAATTAAATCTCCTTAATTAAAAGATATTAACTTATACTTCTTATTATAGAACTTTACTTATATTTTTAATATATTTTATTATTAACTTAAAAGGTCTTTATATAATTTATAAATTTTTTAGATATATTCTTTTATATCTAATACCTCCTCTTAATATATTCTATCCTTAAAATGTAAGTAAATCTTAGGTTAATAGCTATAATATAGCTTAAAAGGACTATATCCTATTATTATATTCTTTATATTATAGTAGGTAAATTTAGTTAATAATAATAGTCTTACCTAGTTATCTTACCTATTATTATAATAAGTTTTTAAGTAATATTCTAATATCTAATTCTAATATTCTATTTATCTATTAATTTATAGGTAGAAGGTTATACTTAGCTTATAATTTAACTTTAAGTAATAATATAATTTTAATTAATATATATTTATAAAAAGGCTATCCTAATCTAATATAATATTATTAGGAATATTATATTTTAAAAAGACTTCTTTAAATAAGATATTTATAAGGTTAATTACCTTAAAGTCCTTTTTAATAGGTAGATAATAAAGAATTTGTATATACCTATTAACTATTATAAGGATTATATTATAAATATAGCCTTATTATTCATATAAAGGTAGGTTTATAATAAAATCTATTATAATTAACTTCTATAGCCTTATAAGCTTTAAAAGTATAATTGAATTATTATATAAATAATATCATTTTACCTTAACTCTTTAATAAATATTATAAGAATTAATATATTCTTTAATATTAGCCTTTATACTTAATTAGGTATACTTTTAATTAAGGAGACTAAGTATCTTATTAAGCTTAACATAGCCTATTAAAGGATTATTATAATAATACTTTAATAGCTCTTTATAGACTAATAAGTCTTTAGGAATATATAACTTCTTATTATATTTAAGAAGACCTTAACTATTAAAAGTATATACTCTAACTTTTATAATACGAGTTTTTATTATTTTACCTACGCGTTATTAGCTTATAAAAATAGCTTCTTATTAAAGTACTTTAATTAATTTAATTATAAATTTTAAACTTATATTATATACTATTTTATTTTCTACTATTATATTAGTTAAAAATATATAGAATAAGTTATTTATAATTAATAGTTTTAATAATAGGATTAAGCTATATCTTAGCTATATTATAAATATATTAAGGTAGTATCTTACTTATACTTCCTATAATTTTAAGTTAAGGGTCCTTATACCTTAATAGATATACTCTATTTAATACTATTTTTTTAATAGTTATATTAATAATTTATAATTATCCTATATATATATTATATATTATAATAACTTCACCTTTATTATTAAAGGATTATAAATCCTATCTTAATATAATAAGTATATAAGCTTCTACTATAATATTAAAAATAGGATTAGAAAGCCTTATAATAATTACTAGCTTTTATTATAATATAAGGATAAGCTTATTTATTATCTTACTCTTACTCTTATAATCTAGGCGCCTTAATAGTATATTAACTAGGTTTATCTTACCTAACTTATATTTTATAATAAAATTATAAGTTAAGAGTCTTATTACTTAATATACTTATTAACTATTTAAGGCCTTTTAAATTATTATAATTTATAAGTACTTTAATAGGATAAAAATTACCTTTTAAGTAATACCTCTATTACTTAAATATTATAATTATTATAAGTAATTCCTTATTATAAGTTTTATAATATTCTTTAATAGGGGTTATCGTCTTACTTTAAAAAGCTATTAAATATTATTATCCTAATTATTAGAATTATAAAAGAATATTAATAAGTTTAAAATCAAATATATTAATCTTAACTTATATAAGTAACATAAAATTAAAGTATCTTAATATTAATATATTAAGAAAAGCTTAATAAAGCTTATTAAATATATACTTTATACTATTAAGTTAAATAAAGGGATCTATATTTATACCTTTTATATTATCTTTTAATAGACTTATTAATAATAATATAATTTAGGAATATTAATAAATAAATTAATAATAGAAATTTATAAATTAAAAAAAATTTAAACTTTATAAAAACTTCTTAACTTTAATTATAATTAAATTCTATCTATTTTATATTAATTTATTATTATACCTTTAATTAATATAATAAAACCTAGAAATTTAACCTTAATTATAAAAAATTAATATTTCTTTAAATTTATAAATAGTTTATATTATTAAAGTTATTTAAGTACTTAATATATATAATCCTTATACTTTATATATAATTCTAAGTAGATAAGAATATTATTAAGGTAAATAATATAAAAATTATTTAATAACCTTATTAAAGACTTATTAATATAAGCTTAAAAGGTAGCTAACATATTTATAAGATTAAATAATATTATTATATACTTAAAATAATTATAATATATATAAAATATAATCTTCTACTTATCTCTTTTCTAGATCTTAATATAATAGTATATATCTTTAAGATTAAGTTTTATAAAGATCTCAGCCCTATTTAGGTAGTCTAATATCTTATTAATTAAGGATAATAAATATTAATTCTTAATACTTACCTTATTTAGCTTATAATAATTAATATATAAGTATAAGCCTCTATTCCTTTTAGGAATAAAAAGGATAGGTAATCTTATAAGGCTCTTTAAATACTTAATCTACCCCTTTATTAAGGCTTTATTTAAAAAGTATTTTAATTCTATTAACTCTATATTTAATAATTTATATAATAATTTATAAGGAGGATTATTAATTATATTAATAGTATAATTACTTCCTTAATAAGATAGTAAATATCCCGCTTTATTTATTAAGAATATATCTAAGAATTTACTAAACTTAGAGGATAATATTTATAAGTTAACTATACTTTTTACACTTTAATCTATTATGTCTACTACTCTTAAATTAATTTAAATAGGTTTTAAATTTATAATATTAGAAATAAGAAATATATAAATAATAGATTATTTTCTTAAGAACTTTATAAATTATTAAGGTTTATTAATTAAAAATAATAACTTATTAATTTTAATTATTATTTCTTTATACTTATATTAGTTTTAATACTTATTATGTATTATATAAGCTTATTAATAATTAATAATAGACTTACCTTATTAGTAGTATAAAAGGTATAAGTATATTAATTAGATAAATCCTAACTATTTATAATCTAGTAAGTTATATTATATACTTTATAATAAATAACTTATTTATTATTTATAAAGTATAAATATAATAATTTTATATCTTTAATATATTTTAAGCTTACCTTAATAATATAAGTTTATAAAATAATATTTAATTAAGAACTATAATCTAGATATCCCTTATATTAGAGAGGATTGTACTTTAATATTATCTTTACCTTATAATAATAAAGTATTAGAGGTTTCAACTTTTACTCCTTTCTACCTTTCCCTTATTAAGTTACAGTCCTTAATAGGGTCTAGCCTTTTCCCTACTCCTTACTTACGCGTTAACCTTAATTATTTATAGCTCTAAGGTTAGGATACCTTAAATTAGATTAAGATCTACCTTACTTAAATAATTTGAGGTAATTAATTATATAATAATCCTTCTTATTATGATTTTAATAAGTTACATTATATAAGTTATATAATTTAAGCTTATTTTATTCTTACCTTATGCCGCGCTTATCTAATCCTTATCTACCTAATTTATATCCCCTTATAATATTATCTTTATTTACTTATAACTTCTTATCCTTATTATATTTTAATAGCTCTTATAATATATTTTATTAATGTTAGCCTTAAGATATATTAATAATAATAGGAGTTTATCTCTTATATTAGGAAGGGATTTATAATTTATAAGTATAATTTAAAGCTCTTTAATAAGTTTAATATATAAATTTATAAGATATTTACTTTTAACCTTTTTAGGAAGTTAGGCTTTTAAGGATATTAAATATATTTTAAATTGATAAATTAATTATAAAGGCCTTTGATATATATTAATATATATTTAATATATATTTAATTCTTAATTTAAAGGATGTTTAATATAATTTAATAGGAAATTTATAAAGTTCTTTTATATTAATATTTCTAATAAATAAGAATATAAATAAGTAACTTAAAGTTACTCTAAATTACTTTTAAGCGCTAATATTATAGATAAAATATATAATATATTTATAAAAAAGTTAAATAGGATTTATAAGAAGGATATATTATAATATTATATTTAATCTTAATATTTATAAATACTTTTTTTATAATAATTAGGAATAGCAGTTAATTTTAATATATTTTAAATAGGAATAATATACTCCTTAAGTTTATTATATATATACTTCTAACTAGTATTACCTCTTTATATTAAATTTATTTATTTACCTTAAGGATAATAATATCTACTTTAATATCTTATAATTATTAAACTTATAATAGTTCCTCCTACTTATATATTACTTATATAAGATATTTAGCTAGAGGGGGAGTACTTTTCTTATTATTCCTTATATTATTACTAAGATTACTTTTAATATTATTATATTTAATAAATTCCTTAAGGTTAATAATTCTACCTTATTTATTTAAGGGAATAGGATTATTATTAATAGTATTTAATAACCTACTTTCACCTTAATTATATAATTATGGCGTACTACTTATAACCTTACTAAAATAAGTTATATTAATTATAATTAATAATAGATTACTATCCTTTAATAGGTAGAAGAATTAAAATTATTAAAATTATTAATTATAAGAGGTATATAATAATATAATATTAATCTTATTCTTAATAAGATTAATTCTTAAAGAATCTAGGAGGTCTCTTATAAGGGGTCTTTATAAAATCCTAAGTAGAAGATATATAAGCCCTATATATTATTTCCCTATACAGCCTTACCGTGTAAGTAAGACGCATGCTAAGAGTATACTACAAGCTAGTCCTAATATATATTAATAAGGACCTTAATTATTATAAGCCTTATTAAGATTATAAGGTAGAAGATTATTTTAATAATATCTCTACCTTACTATTATTAATAATAGAGTATAAATATTAATATAATTATTAGATATTCCTTTCTAAAAATTAATTATATTAATATTTAAATAATTCTAGAAAAGAATATTATACCTTATTGTTATTTTACTTAAGTAATCTACTTAAAGAGATTAATAATATAGTCTTAGTATTTAATACCTTATTTATATTAGATATTAATAACCTTATTAAATTATCTATTAACTTATGTAAAGAAATTAATATTAATTACGCTTTTTATAGATATTATTATATAACAACTAAGGTAAGATTTATCTTAAATAGTCTTAATAAAGACTATTACTTTAATTTAAGTTATAATATCTCCCTTATTAATTATATATATCTTATAAAGTCAGCGCCTAATATATAGATCTATTATATAATAAGCCTAATTAATATATATAATATTAATTCTAATAAATATATTATATTAAAGTATATTATTATCTCCTTATATTATTATAATATAAAAGATAGTAAAGAAGTTACTATTATAATAGTATTAAGAGAACTCTATATTATTAATAATCTTAAGGTAAATATACTTATTAATAATAATATCTTAATACTTAAGAGTATAAATATACTTGTATCTTAATTAAGAGCTTTAATTAATAATTATAAGAGTTTTATTCTAATTAAATTAAGGCCTTATAAGAAGGTAATTAAATATCTAATATATATAAAATAAATTATAATTATTTTATCATACTTTTAAATATAAATTCCTATTTATTATATTTTCTTATTAAATTATATTTTCTTCTTTAAATCTAATAATTATTAGGTATTATCTTTATATATTTATTTAATAGATATATCTTTATCTATTATCTTAGCTAAGAATAATATTGATATTAATATTATTATCCTTAAGAACTTTTATTTAGAAATAATATAAGAGTTAAAATTTAATAATTATCACTATATTATAATAGGTATTAAGGATATAGCTAAGTTAATTATAAGACGTTTTATAAAGGAATATTATATAAATTAGATTAAGTATATATTTAATAAGGTAATAATTACCTCTATAATTACCTTATTTATAATATTTATATTAGAGGTAATAAGGCCCTTATTACTTATTAATATATAAATATTTCTTACCTTTATAAATATTACTATATCTAATAGGAATACTATTTATAATAGTTATCTTAAGATTATAAAAATTATTAATAAATTCCTAAAAATATAAGAAGAAAGTAGTTTTATAGATATCTTATAAAATAAATAAATTTATATAATATTAAAATTTAATTAGAAGTCTTATATTCTAAAGATAATACGCGTATATTTATTAAATAATAAATTTAAGGTAATTATTAATTAAACCTTTAATAAGCTTTATAAGTAAGGTAGGCTATTATAAATAATAAAATTTACTTCCTTTAATTTTCCTATTCTTATTATTTAAAAGATTATACTTAATAGTAAGTTAAAAGGCTATATAATTAATTAATATATA